>ERZ794936.989-NODE-989-length-10039-cov-33.010216_pt1 | contig 10039 bp, 5 predicted proteins | sample MGYA00511083_ERZ794936 | MGnify/ENA primary metagenome ERZ794936 (study PRJEB30137, sample SAMN04331409) | food metagenome | isolation source: Y2 must sample point D1 replicate A | place: Australia: South Australia | collected 2014 ... | reverse complement strand
AGAGCGTCACAGAACTTAACACATTGTACGTATTTAAACACCCGGAAAGTAAGATACTGAACAAAACAAAAACACACAAGTTTTAGAGTAAATGTTCCTGAACAGGGCCTTTTTGTCTTTTTCTTTATTCTTGAAACGATAGTTCTTAATGTTGAAAGATTAAGTAACATGCAAAAATGTGCAATTTCTGTTGAGCTGGGTAAGTAGAGTTTATTTTAGTAAGTTGAGTTTATTTTAGTAAGTTGAGTTTTAGTAGTCATTGTAATTCCGATGGAATTTTAAAATTTTATATATAGTATGATTTTATTCACAAGAAAGAATGACTAGTCATTTTCGATGAAGCTGTGAAAATTATTAAAGATGGGTTCTAAAGAGAAAATTTGATAATTTATTGATATAAGCAATGATTTATTAAGATATTATCAATATTGAATAAAATTTTTTTTTTTTTATTTTATGATAATTAATGTAATTTTTTATTATCACATTTGAGACACTCATCATTATTATATCAATCAAAAAGCAAGTAAAAGTCATTAAAGAATTTACCAGCGGAAACAAAAAAAAAAAACATCAATAGATCATCGAGAAAATAATCAAAATGTTGAGATCTAGAGTATCCTTATATTCAAAAAGGTTGTTACACACCACTCGTGCACAATACTACCAAAACTTGACTGAAAAAATTGCACAAAAATATGCAATTCCAGCAACATCAGATGTAGAATATCATACTGGTGATTACATAACAGTTAAACCATACCACTGTATGACTCACGATAACTCGTGGCCTGTTGCATTGAAATTTATGAATATTGGTGGTAAAAAAATCTATGATCGTGAACAAGTCATCTTGACAATTGATCACGATGTACAAAATAAAAGTGAATCCAATTTGACCAAATACAAAAACATTGAAAATTTTGCTGCAAAACATAATTTGCAATTTTACAAACCAGGTGCAGGGATAGGACATCAAATCATGATTGAAAACGGGTACGCTGCTCCAAACACATTGACTGTGGCATCTGATTCCCATTCAAACACATATGGGGGGATTGGATGTTTGGGGACTCCAATTGTTAGAACAGATGCAGCATGTATTTGGGCTACAGGTCAGTTTTGGTGGCAAATTCCTCCTGTTGCCAAAGTGGAATTGATTGGAACATTGCCTGAAGGTGTTAGTGGGAAAGATGTGATTGTTGGATTGTGTGGTGTTTTCAATAAAGACCAAGTGTTGAACCATTGTATTGAGTTCACAGGATCTGGTGTCAAATCTTTACCAGTGGATCAAAGATTGACCATTGCAAACATGACCACAGAATGGGGTGCTTTGTCTGGGTTGTTCCCAGTTGATGAAACTTTGATCAATTGGTATAAAGATCAAATCAAATCAAAAGAAAGCAACTTGTACAAGACATTGAAAAGACAAAATCGCGATCCTCAAGAGTTTATTAAAGAACTAGAATATGAAGCACAAAATTTCACAGCAGATTCCAAAGCCGAATACGCAAAAACATTGACCATCGATCTTTCAAGTTTGACCCACTACGTTTCTGGACCAAATTCGGTCAAAGTTGCACAACCAATTTCAAAATTGGCTGACATGAAAATCAACAAAGCATACTTGGTCAGTTGTACCAACTCGAGATTAAGTGATTTGCAAAGTGCAGCAAAAGTCATGAAGGGCCACAAAGTTTATCCGGGTGTGGAAATGTACATTGCTGCGGCATCAAAAACAATCGAAGAACAAGCTAAAAAAGACGGAACATGGGAAACATTGGTTGAAGCAGGTTGCAAACCTTTGCCATCAGGATGTGGTCCATGCATTGGTCTTGGTGCAGGGTTGTTGGAGCCAGGTGAAGTTGGGATCTCAGCAACAAACAGAAACTTTAAAGGAAGAATGGGTTCAAAAGACGCATTGGCTTTCTTGGCCTCTCCAGCAGTGGTTGCCGCTTCCGCAATCAAAGGTCATATGGCCGCTCCAAACTCTATAGCAGATGAACATTTTACCTCCATCAAAGCAGAAATTTTGGCTAACAAAGAATCAAACAAACAAGAAACAACAAAAGAAAAACAAGAAGAATTGAAAATTGAAGGCAACCAAGAATCTGCTCCAAAAGTTGAAATCTTGGAAGGATTCCCAAGAAACATCACTGGGGAACTGGTTTTGTGTGATCAAGACAACATCAACACCGACGGGATCTACCCAGGGAAATATACCTACCAGGACAACATCGACAAAGAAACGATGGCTCGTGTTTGTATGGAAAACTACGACTCTCAATTCAATACAAAGGTCAACAAAGGCGACATCCTGGTGTCCGGTTTCAACTTTGGGACAGGGTCCTCAAGAGAACAAGCAGCAACGGCACTTTTGGCCAAGGGTGTTCCACTAGTTGTTGCAGGGTCTTTTTCGAATATTTTTTCCAGAAACTCGATCAACAACGCTTTATTAACTTTGGAAATTCCAAAATTGGTGGAACTGCTAAGAAAGGAAAGAGCCGCAAGCGAATCCAGTTCCAAAGAGCTGACTTGGAGAACAAACTACTTCTTGACCTGGGACGTGGCCAATTCTCAAGTAACAGTTCAAAAGAAGGGCGATCCACAACCAATTCTCCAAACCAAAGTTGGTGTTTTGGGTAAGAACTTGCAAGAAATCATTGTCAAAGGAGGTTTGGAAGGCTGGGTCATGTCCAAGACCGCTGCTGAAAACTAATGCGGTTACAACCTCCAACTAGTTGCTTTTGCTATGGATCTTTATTTATTGTTATCACCATGTAATCTATATAATATGTATACTGCTATTTATTGAAACTGATGATATTGAAATTTCTTCTTGCTTGCGTCGGGCAAACAGATTTTAAGTTCAGCGCGTTTTCTTTTTTTTTTTAATTTTTTTTTTTTTTTTTCAATTCTTTAATAGTTCTGAAACCGCCAAGTGTATCAACCCATATCCCCTCTTGTTAGTGCTTGCAGAAACCACAACTGATAGAAATTATCCACAAAGCACCAACTCCAATCAAGCCGGCCAAAATGGAAAACGACACGTACTTTGTCAAGTACTCAACGCAGCTATCAGCAAACCCGCTTAAGGTGAGCAACTGGGAGCTCCTCTTGAACCATTTGATTGCCACATATGCCACTCCATTGGACAAAACAGTGAATGCATCAACAATTTCCCTAATCTCAGCAACCTACAAATCCATGCTTGTACATTTCCCGTACTTGGAAAACTACCATATAGATTATGCATTGTTTCACTTTAGATTGGGGGGTATCAAACAAGCAAGACAAATTTTTCTCAATGCCTTGAACACACAAAATAACAGGTCACTTTTAATTTGGTGCGAGTACTTGAAGTTTTTGATGAAAATTGAGGCAAATAAAAAAACTGTGTTGAAAAACTTTGAAAAGGCAGAGTTCCATGTTGGAATGCATTTTTTTGCTTCTCCATTTTGGGACCTTTATTTGCAATTTATTTTGCAAAACGGATACTCAAGAGAGATTTATCTTCGAGTTTTGCGGAAAATCATCGAGATACCTCAGTACGAGTTTGCCAAATATTACACTCAGTGGTTTGAGGCCATTGAAAATGAAATCAAAGACATCAAAGAATTGCAAAAATTCGTCAACTTACAAAGTATCAATAAAAAGTATAATATCAATTTGCATGATATCATGAACTCAAACATAAGAAAGGGGCATTTACTGCAGGATTTGAGATTGAAGCTGCTATCATGCTTTAAAGAGCTATACCAAGCAATAGAGTATCAGGTTTTTGAGGTGTACCAGCTGTTTGAGCTTCCATTGACAATGTACAAAAAAACAAACCAGTGTTACTACATCCCATCAAATATTCCCTTGAGCAGCAAGTTTTTGACCAATTGGCTGCGATATCTAGATTTCACAATAAAGTCACACAACAACCAGTTGATTTTGATTGTTTTTCAAAGATGTTTGAACTCTGCAAATATTGCTCATCTCGATACTATTTGGTTGAAATTTGCAGATTGGCTAATACAAAACAATAGTTCTAACGGGCAAAGTGATTATTTGGGGGCCTTGGACGTGTTGAAACAGAGCCAAAAGTTTTTGAGATCTCCAATTTCAAATTTAAAAATTGTTTGCAAAATGTCAGATCTTTACTTGAAGCTAAATTACAGCTCTCAAAGCTTGGTTGAATTATGGCACGCTCATTACGGGGACGCAGCCAGCCATCCAGATTACAGAATATTTATAAAATATTACTCCTACATGCGGTTTGTCAAGCAACCTGTATCAGAAATTCGCATACAACAGAGATTGAAGGAGTTTGCAGAGATGAATTTTTTAGAATGTCTCGGTGATAAAAATTACATGGAATACATAATCAAATTAAAGTTGAAAAAACTGTTGAGATTGGGCAAATTTTGGTACTTATATCTCCACCTAATATGGAATACGGAAAAGTCGACTGAAACAAAAACCAAATCACATACTGAAAAGTCAAAAATTATTGGGTCATTATTGCCAGTGGTGATGGAAAATTTGAAAAAGTATAATAGAAAAAACCAACTCACGAAAATAAAAAATTACAGAGTTGTAGAGTTTTGGCTTTCAAAATACTCACCAGAACATTTGTTTCTGTTTAAATCTTTATGCTGATTGTTGTGACTATCAAATATATGGAGATCAACGTTATTCCTATGGTGTGGTTTAACCTCCCTTTGTTCAAAGGAGTTCCAACTAACACAACCAAAAAAGCAACAATCAATCCGGCAGTCGTACATTTAAGTTGATTGTCTACTTCAAACTGAATAGACTGCCACAAAATTCCGCTGTTACGGTTTCCTGTCTGCGCTTGGAATTTGTGTTTTTTTAGCAACAAAATCATTCCATCCATAGATAAATTGCACAAAAAGTATAGCAGCGGTGAACCAAAACAAGATCCAAATGCAATATCAACCATACTCATTTTCATGAATGTTACATTCGAAATCAAGTCTCCACACGCATTACCCCAAACAAAAATGGTCAAACCTAGCAAAGTCTCTGAGACGTGCCGTGTCCATTCGGAGAAAATGCTTATCACAATTTCAACAGCTTTGGAAATCAAAGTTAGACACAAACCAAAACCAATGAAAGAAAGAAATTTGTTACTTCCGTGATACTTCAGCTGTGAGATGACCAAAAACATGGGCACTGCAACAGCAAGCGTTATCAATTCAAATGCGCCCCACTTATCAGCATAGATGAGATATATCAGCAAAGGCGCAAATCCACTTTTCACAATTTCAAATATTTTAACCCACTTTGCTGTTTGCAGATCACTATCAACGCTCCATGCCAAAACTGGAATAAAGGTACTGCATAGCAAAAAACTTGGAGCTGTGGTAAAAATCATAAAGTACTCCTTCCATGTTACAGAATGGCTGCCATTAAAAATGACGTGCAAAAAAGCTAAACTTTCTGGCAAGTTTTGAGTCATAAAAAATGCATCTTCGTTCCTGTCTAAGATTGTCAACAACGTGTTAAGAGATTTTGTTGAAGACAAACACGATATTAGTGAAACTGGAGACATTGAAGACAAATGCAAGGGCTCGTGTTCATGTGTTGCCCTATCATCAGGAGAAACCGATATCGTGAGCTGAGGAACATCGTTTCTCTTTCCAGAATACTCTGACAAAAAATTCCTTTTTGGCAACGGTGCCTCATAATCATCGTTTGTTTGGGAGACGCTTGCGGTGTCTGACTCATGGCCAGCGTTATCATCAAAAACAGGATCAAGCTGCGACGTTTGTAAATCCCGCTCTATTAATGAAGACGTAGGCGAGAATAGCTCTTCGTGGTCCCAAAGTCCGATCATTTCTCCAACAGAAATTCTCACCAAACCAGACTCATGGTTGGTCCTTAACACTTTTTGAACTTCTTGTTTAGTTAATTCTCGTGCCATATTTTCTTCAAACTGTGAACTGCGGGACCGAGACGTTTCGATATTCTCACTATCAGAGCCGCTTCTCACTCCATCGTTGTTGTTTATACGTATGGAGTTGTAATTTGGAGACCCTTGCTCTGACAAATCATGTTGGTTTACAATATGCGCAAGACCAGACTCTAAGTTTGTGATGTTGTCGGTGGATATTATTGTTAGTTCCGGCACTTGCTGCGGCTGAACATGAAGGAATGGAGTTGCTTCGTTCACATTATCAGCTTCACTGAATTGTTCCAAATAGGTTTGCCTGTGCTCTTTTTTACAATTACGAATGCTCAGTGCAACATAAAATAAGTAACCTGAAAACATGGCAATGCATTCCAAAAACGAAAGATTTCCATCAATGACAAAAATTATGCTAATGACAATAAAAATTGAAAACATTGCCACATCTTTGTAAAATTTTTGTTTGTCATAAAATATCGAAAACTCTTCATTTTCAACGAGCTGTTGGTCACTCAAATAATGGATTTCGCTTTTATCAACTAAAGTTATGCTTTGGGCAATAATCATGGTTCCGAAAATTACTGTCATTGCAAAGAAAATGGCACCAATAAGCTCCCCAATTGCCAAAAGGGTGTAACCTTTGTCGATTGATTGATATGTGGAAGTGATATCGGGGACAGAATTTCCAAAAGCTAATAAGGTAATTCCTGCAAGTTTTTCATCCATTTGCAATATATGTTGCGATATAACCTGCAAATTGGGCAATAAAAAATCCGATGAGATAACACCTAATGTTATAAATGTGAATAGAACCTTGACAACTGAATTCACCCATTTGGGCAGAATATGGCGCATCAAAAGGAAAAGTATCAGATAAACGAGCAAAATGCTCGCCATCCGCTTATACACAACCACCTGCTTGGACCTGCTGGCTGGATCGGTTGTCATAGTTCAATGAGTCTGCTTGATATGAGTTTGTCTACTTGTTTTTTGACCTTCTGCAAAAGCCAGCTGCTTTCTTCTTACATAATTGTGGCCACAAGATTTTGAAATTGTTTATGGAATGGCATGATTTAGGCACCTCTATTATATGTAAATGCTCTCAAGGGAGTAATCATATGTACTGTTTATGAGAGGCTTTTTTTGCATATCTGGGCGCCTTGGAAAAAAAAAAAAAACAAAAAAAATAAAAATAAAATAAAAAAACAGACAAGCCATGCCGAGACGCAAATTATGCACTTCGATCCGGAAAAACTAAATTCGAGCCAAGCTCACATTCAGGAGTTTGCAAAGCCAAAAATAACCAAGATAAATTCATTGTGCGATAAAGTTAAAAAAAACGTTACATGGGATGTAATTAAAAATCTGTTGAATGAGCACTGCTGAGCCGTATTGTTTTGTACAAGACACATACTTGGTATCTTTATATTATGTCTTTGTACATCTGAAAACTTTCCAAGCCCAAAGCTCTTTTGGTGACATCTTTGTCTGTATTAATAGCCTTTATAAGTTCATCAAGCGATGGATAGTTTCTTTCAGGTCTTATGTATCCAAGAACTGTAAATTTGACCAAACATCCATAGAAGTTTTCGTCAAAATGATGCAAAAAATGCAGCTCCACCACTTTTTCGGTCAAATCGCCATAAAAGACATTGTACCCAACACTAAAAACAACCGGAATAGGTACCTCTATTTCATCTTTTTTCAGGCACTCTCCGTAGTTAAATTCCACTTTTGTATTTGGATCATTTGGTCTGCCAATGTATTCGATGTTTTTGTTTGTTATTGGTTTCAGCTTTGCATAACCAAAATAAATTCCGGAACTGAATCCATCTTCTTGTAATTGTTGTGGCAGCTTTTTCAGTGGCACGTTGGCTGTTGGTATTCCCAGTTCGGCGGACCCTCTTCCAAAACCAGCTTGGATCTGCACATAGTCAGTACCGATTGGAAATGGCTCAATTGGCCCCGACTCGTATATCGGAGCGTCATCATTGCGAAGTAAAATGACCATTGTATATGCCTGTGTGGTTTTTGTAAATTAAACTTGTGTTATACTCTCAAACATTCCCTCTCTTACCGAGAAACAATACAATTGCAGACCAAGCCAGATGTAGTGTTTCGCTGGTGATTGCAATTACTAAGAATGCTCATTTTGCAAAAAGATAACAGCGCTACATTGACAACTGTCACGTGTTAAGCCAATACGGCGGGGTAAAAAAAAAAGGACTGCAGTGACGCACCCATTTGGAACAAGATCATTATCGATTCGAGATTAAAATGAGAGAAAATTTAAGCACAAAGTTACACAACGAAAACCATCTTACTTTCCCAAAAAATGATGGTTTCATAGACTTAAAAGAGCATTCATGGATCCAATTCAGGAAACGTCGATATAGTGCCTGAGTTTTGCCACGTTTCAGCTAAAATCCTCAATCTTGCAGCCGAGACAAGTTTTTTATCGCTAACCAAATTAGTTAAATCCATGGTAACTAAGGTCAGTAACTTGGCGGCTTGGTTTCCATAGCAAAGTAAAAAAAAATGAGCACAGCTCTCCCAAAAAGCGCCAAGCACAGCAAAATGTGTGTTTGTAATCAGCTCTTTATTTGTGTTTGCAATTCTAGATACCATGCGCCAAGAGTAAGCCATTGGTAGTGGATGTATCATTTGTTCAACATTTGGAACTACTAATCTGCTGATTGTGCTATAAAGAGTGACCATCCCACTCAGCCTTTCGTTGTACTTCACCTCGTCTTCCCACATCCCATCAGACTTTCTCTTCCAGCCCATATTAGTTCTCTGTTGCTCAGTATCAAGTGGACATGAATAGCCAATAACCAAGGGGCATTTTTTGACAAATCTTGGAAGTAGAAAATCTGGCAAAAGTTCGGGATAAGTGCACATCAAGCTCAAAGTTAGCTTCCCCAATGAAACAGCGGCTTCAGGTTTCACACCAACCTCCGATTCGGCTTGCGAAACTACGGCTTTTGCTATAAAGTTCAAAATCCACTTGTATGCCATCTCTGAAGTTTTGGTCTGATCGATCAATCCTATCAATTCCTTGGTAACGGACTGCAATTGTTGAAAACTGTTTGTAAGCTGACCAAACTTAGGATTGATTTTTCTTTTATGCTTGGATAGTGTTCCTTTCAACTCTTTGTCATTTGATGCAGGAATGACAATTTGTTCCTTGATATCCTTGATTCTTTGTTTGTGTTTTTCAAATTCTGCTTCGATGGATGACGGGCTATAAACACCAACAGATGACTTAAGTTCTTCTTTTTTAAGCTCCTCTTGCTTTTGTTTGTCTAGTTCTTGTTTCTTTTTTTGATTTTCTGCTTCAGCTTTTTGTCTAGCCAAAAGCTCGTTACGCATTTGCTCTCTCTTCAGTTCTGCTTCTTTGGCCTTTTTCTGCTTTTCTTCTTCAACACGTTTGCGCTCCTCTTCCTCTATTTTTCTGCGTTCCTCCTCTACCCTCTTTGCTTCTTGTGCCCGTCTCTTTTCTTCTTCGATTTGTTTTTGCTTCTCAAGCTGCACTTTTTCCAATGCTAGTGCATTGTTTTGCTTAATTTGTTGCATATTGTCCAGCAAATTCTTAAGTAGGGGGATTTTCTTCTCATGAGATAAAGGCTTTTTTGAAGATTGAAGCTGAAGAAGACCAGAATTACCACCATTTTCTTCAGAAGAGGGTTCAAAAAGCTCTTCAAACAAAAAAGGCTTGGGTGAATTTAAAGAGTTCCTGCTGTTTAAAGTAGCCGTGGACCTTTCTTTGTTTGATATGTTGTTATATTTCACATGGGAACGATCATATTTAGGAATGTTCTTTGAGTCGAGTCTCAAAGACGTTGCCAAAAAATTGCTCAGCTCTTCATCGACTGCAACATCTAGTGTGTTGCTATTGTTCATGGAATGCTTGATGTTTAGCATGTTTGCGTTTGGGCTTTCAAAGCCAGGCTCGTAGAGGTTATCCTCATCATCGGACGGCTCATTGATCAAATCTTGAAAGGATATTCTCATCATTTAATTCGTCAGCTCTTTTGCTATGTTATTTGTTGTTTTTGCACAGCTATAATCCTTTCTGGGGTAATACAACTTGAAGTTTCCTTGTTCAATATGCTGGGG
>ERZ794936.987-NODE-987-length-10050-cov-6.203402_pt1 | contig 10050 bp, 6 predicted proteins | sample MGYA00511083_ERZ794936 | MGnify/ENA primary metagenome ERZ794936 (study PRJEB30137, sample SAMN04331409) | food metagenome | isolation source: Y2 must sample point D1 replicate A | place: Australia: South Australia | collected 2014 ... | reverse complement strand
TGAAATTAACTACAATAAAAATATCATTATCAATCCTCTTGCTTTTTTTTTTTTTTTACTCATTCATTTATGATACTTCATATGTTATGATAATCAAATGTTTAAGTGTAAGCAAACAGCTAGCTTTGCATAAAGCATCCGACTTCACTCTGCCGTACAAAACACTCACGTGTTGTATCACGTGTTGTATTACTATTTTTGAAAACACCCTCACACTTTTGTGTGTTCATATTACTCCATTTTTTTTACCAAATTGGGTAACAACATTATAACTGTGTAAAATTCTACAAAAATTGTGTAATACAACTCCTGTTTACGCTTACGTTTCCAAAACAACCTCATCGTTAGCTAAAAGTCAAAAACTAAAGTGGTAAAAAACTGTGGTAAAATCAAACAATTATCAGTAAACACTTAATTTTGCCAATTATGTAAAAGTATCATTTGTTTAACTCCTTTCTTACGTATCTTTTCAACTATATAAGCAAATAGTAAAATATTCATTAATTGTTGTATGAAATATATCAAATATAAAAGGTTCGATTTATAATTTATATTTTAAAAAAAAAAAAAGCTAAGTAAAAGACCACTCTAAATTATATTTACTGTAATTATAAATATACAAAATGGCCATTCAATCTACTGATAAATTCGAAACCTTAGCTATCCACGCTGGTGCCTCTCAAGATAACCACGGTTCTGTTATCGAACCAATTTCCTTATCCACCACTTTCGCTCAAACCGCTCCAGGTAATCCAATTGGTGTTTATGAATACTCCAGATCTTCTAACCCAAACAGAAAGTCTTTTGAAGATGCTATTGCTGTTTTAGAAAAAGGTAAATATGGTTTAGCCTTCTCTTCTGGTTCTGCCACTACCGGTGTAATTTTACAATCCTTACCTCAAGGTTCTCACGCCATTTCTATTGGTGATGTCTACGGTGGTACTCACAGATACTTCACCAAGGTTGCCAGTGCTCACGGTGTTGAAACTGATTTCACTAACAACTTGATTGAAGACTTACCAAAGTTAGTCAAGGAAAACACCAAATTAGTCTGGATTGAATCCCCAACCAACCCAACTTTAAAGGTTACCGATATTGCTTTAGTTTCCAAGGCTGTTAAGGCTATCAACAAGGACATTATCTTAGTCGTTGATAACACCTTCTTATCTCCATACTTATCTAACCCATTAACCTTGGGTGCCGATATTGTTGTTCACTCCGGTACCAAATACATTAACGGTCACTCTGATGTTGTCATTGGTGTTTTAGCTGTTAACGATGAAGCTTTATACGAAAGATTATCTTTCTTACAAAACGCCATTGGTGCTATCCCATCTCCATTCGATTCTTGGTTAGCTCACAGAGGTTTAAAGACTTTACACTTAAGAGTCCAAAGAGCTTCTGAATCTGCTTTAAAGATTGCTGAATTCTTAGACAAGAATGACAACGTCTTAGCTGTCAACTACCCAGGTTTAGAATCTCACCCAAATAGAGAAGTTGTCAAGAAGCAACATAGAAACGGCTTAGGTGGTGGTATGATCTCCTTCAGAATTAAGGGTGGTGCCGATGCTGCTGATAAGTTCACTTCTCAAACCAGATTATTCGCTTTAGCTGAATCTTTAGGTGGTATTGAATCTTTAATCTCTGTCCCACCAAAGATGACCCATGCTGGTATTCCAAAGGACCAAAGAGAAGCTTCTGGTGTCTTCGATGACTTAATCAGAGTCTCTGTTGGTATTGAAGATGTTGATGACTTGATTGCTGATTTAGAACAAGCTTTCAAGTAAATTATTAACTTTAGCTTTTTAAATAATGGAAATGATAGGAACGATTTTATTCTTTAATTTTTTTTTTTAATATATAATTTGACTTTTTTTTGTTCTTTTACTTTTTAACATTTGTAATTAAATGATTTTTGATGAATATTTGTTCATAAAGATTTTAACATCTAAGAGCTGACTAACGGCTTTGAACTACCACTGTATATACAAGTGTTCAGCAACATTATACCAATAGTAAACAGAAAAATATTGCGCATTAATTAGGTATATTTGAAAAGTGTGCTTTCTTTCGCACTACGGGGAAAACAGATGTGCGAGCAACACGTATCCTTAAAAAAAAGTTAAACTATTTTAAAATAAATGAACAAATTTTTTAAAAAAAAATAATCACATTTAATAACCAAAAACCCTATAAAATAATGAATATTAGACAACTTTGTATTTTACTGTTGGCTATAACTTCTACAACTAATGCTACAGTAACTTTGAAACCGGAATCACATAAATTACCTGCAGTAGTTGATACACCTGACGAAAATATCGATACCGAAATAATAAATAAAGATACCTTAGATTGGTATATTCTTCCAGATAATTCAGATTTGATTTGTAATAAACACAATTCAAAGAACTGCCATCCTGTTGATTTTGAACCAGAATCTGATTGGAAACAAATATTACCATTGCAAATGATCCCACCAGGTTTGGATATTAGAATGAATTTAGAAACTGGATTGAAGGAAGCTAAGTTAAAGGATCTGGATGCTGTGGTTGAACACAGCGATGGATTGGATACTTTCCCAGGAAACGATGATTCTAATGTTGATAAAAAAATTATACATGAATTTTCAGAAATATTTAAAAACTTGGAAGACGATGTATTTGTTGAAGACAACTTAGAAAACTTGATTGATTTTTCTCATGATTACAAGCATGGTTCTAAGATTATTCACAACGAGCAGAGCTTTATTATGAATCAAATAAAAAGCAAAGATATCAGCGATGATGTGAAAGATCTATATTTACGTTTGATTACAAGTTGTTTGAGAAATAATGGACCAGCAAAAGAAATGTTTTTTGTCAAAAATGTTGATTACATTGTAGAACAAATACCAGCTTGGATTAATACTAACAAGAAGAAATTTCTAAACAGAGCTGTTAATATCTTACAAAACGTAGCTTACAAAGCTTCTTCGAACAACGATCTAATTGATAATTTAGAAATGTTGTACATAGCAACAGAAAACCAATCCATAAAAATTAAAATTTTAGAAATTTTTTCTGATTTAGAACTTTTGATTAGTGATTTCAATGAAGATCCGAGCCAAATAAACTTCCATTTTGACCCATCCCAAAAATCTTTGGTTAAGAGAAACTTGGATGATAAGAATAATTTAGAATCTTGGTTTAATGAGTACGCTGAAAAAATTCAAATTGATTCTTTGGATGAATTCTATCTACAAAAGTTTTTAAAGACATTGATTGAGTTCAAAGAAAATGACAGCACTTTGAAGCCAGATCAAAAGTTTATTGAATGGATAGCGCAAGAATCAATGAATAGATTCAAGCAATTAGAAGATATGGATGAAACCCAACTGGAAGCCAGAGATTTAGAAAAGGAATCTTTTAGTAAAGAGTTAATCAGAGCAAGACATGAAGTGTTTGGTAATAAACATGCTTCTAGAGTCAAAATGCCACTTGATGAACTATAAGTTATTGTTATATATACATTTTTTTAAAAAAATAAATAATAAAAAAGACTTCATTTTATATATACGTTTTTTTGTTTGTTTTTATTCTATAGCTATATCATCAACAAACTTTGGATCTTTAGATAATCTATCTTTGAACTTATTCCACCAATTATCAAATTTTTTCATAGGAACATTGCCCTGGTTGTCTATAAATCCAGTCAGGTAATTGTATGCATGTTGGACTATTTTGGCAGCTAATATTTGTGTTTGTTGAGGGAACTTGGCCGATAGTTGTGCTGGTGTGATGAAGCTATTATTCTGGCTGTTTGTTGTCAATGCATAAGAATTGTTCTTTAATTCTGCTAATTTCTCTAATCCTTGTGCTCTAGGCTCTATATTTATTCCTATGAGAACATTCTTTGTGCCTTGTTGTATATTGACACCTCCTTGCTCGTCTATATCCATATCGATTTCTCCCAGATCACTGGCTGGTTGTGCATTCCCTCCTAGATTTACTTTATAAATTGCACTTGGTTTCTCATGGGATAGGTATCCAAATAGCCTAAAATCTGGATCGTCATTTCCCATTTTGAAATATACCATTGCTACATATTCTTCAGGTATTACAGTCCCAGGAAGAACAAATAGCGAGATATATGATGATTTTATAAACTCTTGGCCTGGTTGTGATGGATATATGATTATAGAGTGTTGTGTTCCATTTGATTCAGGAATTATTTCGGAAAGTGTAACTGGTTGTCCAGAAGATACGGCTGCAAACATTTTAGTGGTATTATTGGTTGTTTTTTTTACGGTATTTCAACTGTTATACCCTTATAATCTACCTTCATAATTACATTGTAATTCCCCTTATATATATTAAAAAATTCGTTATAAACTATAATGTATAGAAAATTCGAGAAAAAAAAAACGGGGTTTAGAAATGATTACGCGAATGTAATCTTAATCATATTTACAAGCTTAATTTTATACATATTTCATAGAGAGTTGAATTCTTCTAATACATTCTGTTTTTCCTAAAACCTTCATGATGTCCAGGATAGAAGATCCAATTTGGAACCCTGTTAAGGCGTATCTTAAAGATTCAAATATGAGCTTCGGAGACTTCATACCGAACTCTTTTTGTATGGATTTAATCATCTTTTTATCACCAAAAATCTCATCTGCATGATCCTTAGTGTAAGCTAATATCTTCAAAATATCTTCTTTTGAATTATTAGCTTTGAATTCGTTGCAAGGTTGGGTTTCATAGTCGATTTCCAAGTAGCAGTAGGAGTATCTTTGAGCAAACTCCTTCCAGTTATCCATAGTTGAACCAACATGTTTCAGAATCTTTTTAATTTTTTCTAAATCCTTCTTCATATAGTCAGGAGTATCAGCATCATCAATGATCATTTTTGCTATTTTTTCAATACCTTTTTCTGACTCTAAAAGTCTTAGCAAGTGCTGTTTGTTTATATGCTCCAAAAGTTCTGGAATAACCTTAACAAACCCTTTAGTCAACTTGTTAACATTGAACAGAGAAACCATTTCCTCTAGAGTATATATGGATGTCCCATCTGATCTTTTAGGTATACTCCATCCGTAAGCAGCAACATAATTGATTAATGCTTCAGGCAAGTATCCTTGTTTTTTCATTTCCCAAATATTACTATCATTCTTTCTTTTGGATAGCTTGGAACCTTCAGTAGTTCCCAGTAATGGCAAATGTAAGTACTTAGGAGGGTTCCAACCCATAACCTGATACAAATACAAATGCTTCATTGTAGAAGTAACCCATTCTTCTCCTCTTATAACATGGGTTATATTCATCAAATGATCGTCGACAACATTGGCAAAATGATAAGTTGGTAACCCATCAGATTTGACCAAAACAGGATCATCATATCTTCTTTCTGCTAAATTATAGGTCAGCTGATGATTGATTTCTCCTAAGATCTCGTCTTTTATTATTGGATAGGTATCTGGAGACTTCAATCTTACAACGTACCGTTTACCGTTTTGTTCTTTTTCCAAAATCTCTTCTTTGGATAAATGTAGGCAATGTCTATCGTAAGAAACAGAAGAACGTGGAATCATCTTTATTGAGCTTTGTAAAAGACTTTCTAATCTATCTTTGCTACAAAAACATTTATAAGCATGTCCAGAATCTAAAAGCTTCTTTGAATAATCATTGTAGATTTCTGTTCTTTCTGACTGTTTGTATGAAATTTTGGATTCACTTTCTTTTATGTGAGGACTATGATCAGGCTTAATTCCCAACCATTCCAAACATTCATATATGTTTTGCTCAGCACCGGGAACAAGTCTTGTTTGATCGGTATCTTCTAGCCTCAAAATAAACTTTCCATTTGTGTTCTTCGCTAGTAAGTAATTGTATAGAGCCGTTCTCAAAGATCCTAGATGTAAAAATCCTGTGGGAGAAGGTGCAAATCTAGTAATTGCAGGTTCTTTAGGATGTTTGTCTTGTACTTTGGATATCTTCTCTGTGCTGGTATTTGTTTTATTTTTTGTTTGAGCACCTGATATGATCTTGTTAAAATTGGTTGATGTGCCTTTTTTAAATATATTTAAATCATGTTTCTTGCAGTAATCTCTAGTATTTACTACGCTTCTCACCTTGAAACTTTGTTTTAAAACATATGTATTGACTAATAGCATAGCTACTTGCTTCTTAAGTCCTGTGTTTTCAATAAGTTTCTTTTGGTTGTATCAGCTGATCATTACTTTATTGAAAAAAATATATATACATAAGAATCTATGGATTTTGTTCAGGCGCCGAGAAATGAAAAAGATTTAAACAGAGAGGCGAAAAAACCCCCCATAATGCTTTAAGTGAAAAATCAAACATTTATGAATTTAAACACTTTCAATATTGTAAAGATATTATATATCATATAAAGTAGCAGAACCCAGGTTCAATAAAGCAGGATCTTCTTCTATATTGGGCATACCTAGCCCAGCAAATATAATATTACATTGCATACCTTGGGCATAGTACAAACTAGTTAGCAATTTTGGAGTAATCAGTATGTATTGAGAACCTTCATTTGCTTCTGGAGAACAAGTTTCTCTGACTAAAATTTCGTGAATCTTTCTTTCATTATTGGCATCCATTCCTTGATTTATTTCATCAATAACTACAAAAGGGGCTTTAGAATATCTTTGTAGAGATATTAAATAAACAACCGTAGAAACAGATTGCTCACCACCAGAATGAGTCTTACCACTCAAAGTTTGCATAGGAGCATCCAATCTGAAGGCAACTTGAATTTCTAATTCCCACAGCTTGTATGGTCTATCAAGTTGAGACAGCACAACTTTGCCTTTACATCCAACATTTTTAAATAATGCCTCAAATTTGTTGGAAATTCCGTTCACAGAGCTTTCTAGTCTGGATCTTAATGCAGAGTCTCTCAAAGTAAAATCAGCATCAATTTTTTCAAATTCCTTGTTCATTGTGGGTAAGGTTTGTCCAATTTCAGCTATTTGAGCCTGCACTTCTTCTAATTTATGAACACTATGAGAATCAAAGTCCATACCCAAGATTTCAGAATTCATGGTTTTAATCAAATCAATGATTATTGGCGCACTGCATCCGGCTATACTTTTAGATAATTGTTTAATTTCTGAAACTCGAGTCTTGTTGAATTCTGAAATAGTCTTTTCCAAACGTGTTAAATCTTCTTCTTCTCTCAATAGTTTAAAATAAGACTCCTTGTTATGAAGATCAGATTTTAATCTTTCATTTTCTTTCTCTAATGTTTCATAATCGTTTTCCGTTAATAAGGCTTCATTATTGACACCTTGCAAAATTAAAGCTTTCTTTACCATATTAAAGTATGAATCTTTACCATCACGTATCGATGAAGAAATGGGCTTGAACATCGCCACAGCTTGATTGACTTTACAAGTAACAATGTTGTTTAAGTATTTGGCTTTAGCTGAGTTTGTAGATTTACTACCAATTCTTTTGATGTTTTCATCACAGTCATTGATATTTTTTTGATATCTATTCATTTGATCACCTAAACTTTTATATGTCTTACTTTGACGCTCAAAGTTTCTTATTTTTTCGGTCAAACTGTCAATTCTGTTTTTGAATAGATGCAGCTGAATGGAAGAGGAATCAAACTTTTTAGTTCTGTTGGAAATTTCCTCTTCAACTTCTACAATCTCTTTTTGAAGACGTTGAAATTTTTCAGAGATTTGCTGTTTATACTCATTACTCATATGATTATTGTCATTCTTTCTATAATATTGACCTCTGTTTATAGTAAAAGTAGAAACAGTGACTTGACCGTCATATTTGGATTTGATAAATCTATAAGTAGAATTACCTGCTAGCACTTGTGTGAAAAGCAGTCTTCCATTGTTATCGGTCAAATTTTTAATTCTTTCAAGCATTTCTTGATCAAGTTCATTAATTTTCACTGGAGTTAAATGCAATTTATTATTTTCAACAACCATCTTTTTCACATTCTCATCACCTTCTAAGAAATCAGCAGCATAACCATCAAAACCTATGTTTTTTAGTTCATTACGAGATAAGGGTGGATTTGATAAAAGATTTTTGTTGACAACAAAAGAATTTAAACCCAAATTAGAAGTAACATATTTACCTATAGCTTTGACAGCACTTTCATCAGCATAGGTTAAAGCAATTGAGGTATTTTTAGAAATGATCGAATTCATCAAGTCAGCATATGCATCATCTGTAACATTTAGAACACAAACAGCAGGTGGAAATACTTTTTCTGAAATATCATGTTTTTTGGCAGCTTCTAAGGCATTTCTAAATCTATTTCTATCATCTTCATTTAACTTCAGCAAAACATCTTTACCTGTTAATTCGTTTTGAATCTTAGCTAGATCTTGATTATAAGTAAATACTTTTCTTTTTAAAGACTTTATGTTGGCACCCTCTTCATCAATATTCTGTTCAAATTCCCTTCTCTCATTGTTGACTTCAATTCGTTGTTGTTTCCAAGTTTTAACTTCCTCTTCGCTAGGCATATGAAAATTTTCATATTGGGCTTTAATATTTTCAAATGCTTCAACATACTTAACTCTTTCGGTCTCCAATTTCTTTTTTGCATTGGTCAATTGGTGTAAAGAAGCAATAGCTTTTTCAGCACTGTTAGATTGTTCTAATACTGCCTTTGAATTTTTATTGAGATTGCATACAGAAGACGCAGATGACTTTAGCAAATCTATTTCGTTTTTTAACTTATTGGAGATGTTTTCATAAACTTTTTCTGTTTTAGTAATTTTCATTAAAGCAGCATCACTTTCTTCAAAGAGTTGTTTGGCCTTCAAGTAATCGTTTTCCGCACTCTTGATACCCTTTTTCAAACCTTTGAATTTATAGAACACTAGTAGATCCTTATGTAAAGCAATGCTTTCTTCTAATTTTGTATATGCTTGATTGTTGCTGACTTTTTCTAACAATATTCGTTCTTTTTCTTTTGCTTCATTATAAGTATCAGTCTTTTGTTTTAACAGTCTTTTTAGATCATCTCTTTCCTGTTGTAAAGACCCCAGGGTTTTCCACTCCTTATAAAGACCAAGATCAATAGACTTCAGTGTGGTTTCTAATAATTGACTTGAGTTTAAAGCAGCAAATTCTCTAGCTCTTTCTTGAGATAAAAACTGAGTCAAGTTATCTAATTGGATATTGAAAGCATTAACAATTAACTTTACAACATTGTCATTAGCAACCTTTGTATCATTAACTAAATATTCATGTTTTTTCGATTTATTTTCTGAATATCTGTACATTTTTCTCGTAATCTTTATAGTCTCATCATCAGGATGTATGTTGAGAGACTTTAATTCAAAGTCCTTAAAGTTGTTTTTCAAGATTTGGTAATCTGATTTTAAAAGAATAGTAATGGCACCAACATCGCAATCTTTTTTGATGAAATTTTCCATTTCAGATGCCCTTCCTATATTTGCAAGACTACCACACAAAACTATATTTATAGCACATAGTACTGTGGATTTTCCTGAACCATTTGCACCCAAAATCATATTCAAATTAGAGTCAAAGTTAAATTTACCTCTGGTATAAACCATTATGTTAAATAAATCCACTTGAATAATGTTTCCAGCTTTGTACTTTTGTAAATCATATTCTTGTAATTTGAGTTTTTTCTTAATAGAGGTGAAGTGGTTGTCTTTATATAAATTAGAATCGACTTTAAAAGCATCTTCAAACCTCTTTTTAGATGCTTTAATCAATGCACCGTGTTGTGACATTGCTTTTCAATGTTTTCTTTGTGAATTTGAAGCGTGCTAGTATTCCCTTAGTGATAAGGCTTCTGTTTATAAAGATGTTTATCCAATGATTGTCGTGGGATGAATATTATAAAAAGTTCAACAGATATCGAGCTATGGATATGTTCGTAACATTTAAAAAGTGAAAATAAAAAAAACATACTCTGGTATGGAGCATTTTCGCTTTGTGGTTTCCTAAAGAAGAAATTCTTTGGTGGAAGTCGGACTTAACACTTTATGTGAGAAAGATACGGACACGAAATTGACATGTTGCG
>ERZ794936.986-NODE-986-length-10052-cov-32.381815_pt1 | contig 10052 bp, 3 predicted proteins | sample MGYA00511083_ERZ794936 | MGnify/ENA primary metagenome ERZ794936 (study PRJEB30137, sample SAMN04331409) | food metagenome | isolation source: Y2 must sample point D1 replicate A | place: Australia: South Australia | collected 2014 ... | reverse complement strand
TTAATTAAAACTTTATATTGCCATTCCACGCGGGTTGTCAATAATTTTGGAAACAATTTCACAGCCATCACTGTATCGAAATAGTCTTATAGTAGTGTTTTCCTTTTTTTTTTTGACCTGATTTCGGATCTTAAATCATTTCTAAAGTTTAAAAAAAAAAACAAAAAAAAGATGTGTCGGTTTTATCAACAATGCCAAAAGTTCGGGCACAAAAGCCAATTTTGGCTGAGCGGCCTGCGTTGTTCGACAGCAAACAAAGCAAACCAAATGTCGATGATCTGCAACATAAGAACGACATTATAATTTAGCGCGATTAATCTTTTTTCCACTTCCACGGAAGCTTTTGTGATTATAAGCGGTAGCTCTTACCTCCTATTGTTGTTTCTACTGAATAGCTTCCTGGTGTCAGGTTTTTTTTTTTTTTTTTTTTTTTTCTGACTGATAGTTTTTATGCTTCAAGCATGTGTGTGCTGGACCTGTGTTGTAAATAGATAAATGCTGACTGAGGGTTCGCGTAGATTGAAACAGGAATGAGCAAATTATTAACTTGTACCATATTGCGTCGTTGACTGGCAAGCGCTTTTGCTCGATAGGAACTTATTTTTCTGGTGAAAAGCATTTTCAAGCAAAATACAGATTTATGCGTAAGCTTGCTCAAAACGAAATTTTGAAATCGTCCAAAAATAGAAAAACAGCCATTCAAAAGCTGAATGAGAGTGGGTCTTGGAGTTAGACTGTATATATACTATAGGGTTGATTCAGTAGACTTATTGTGCTTGATACCTCAAACGGTTAACCCCATTAGCTGCTAATGGCAATGTAAGAAAATAAGCTTCTTTTTGAAATATTAAAGTGATGCTTCGAAGCAGTGTAACTCTTAGGAAACACAAATTAAAAGGAAAAAAAAATAAAAATTTAAAGAACGCCAAGAATTAAACAGTCAGAGCCCACATTTTGTTTGACAAACCAATTTATCGAAGCTTGGCATGGGAAAAGTTCAAGAATCCACAACGGAGTCTAGTGAAAATAGAACCAATAAAGAAAGATTGGTTTCAAAAAAAGTCAGTGAAAATGCTAATATTGTTAACTCTGAATATGCACCTCAAGAAGTCGATCAGAGCTTTTTTGAAAAATCAAGTCTCGAAAAGTCAAACCAATTTCAAACGCAGTGCAGCTACCCACAAAAAAAAGTCAGTAATAAACAGCAAGTCCACAATTTAAGACATGGTGATTTAAACATTGACACTCTTCACGAAACCTCTCAAACTTCTGACTTACCCAATCAAGCTTTATTTCCAAATGCAGCACCTTTGGGTTTTATTGCAGCAAATAAAATAAACCCGTACAGAAACAGTTTTAGTGAAACTTCAGGATCTACCTCATACTCCACCGCTGATGATGCTTCTGTAATGGGTGTGGCAGACGAGATCGAACTTGGATATAATATCTACAACGCATACCATTACAACTTATATTCTGATTCCAATGTGCCTTTGATTTATCAAAATCAAACAGAGGTTATTCAAAACACTGAAAAGGAAATGAAGCCTGTGGAAGCCAATAATGGTAGCACACGTAATGCTAACAGTTCAGTGATGCCAAAAAACACTTCAAACTTCAAAAAATTATTTTTTTCAGATCAAGTCTTGGAAACTAATTCGATTACAGCTAGCATAATGTCAAGTTCGTCAATTTTGATAGATCCAAGAGTGCAATTTCAATCACAGCGGTTTCCATCTTCACTTAGGACCGGCACTAGCAGTTTTTCTCAGAATCCAAAAAGAAATAATCAAAGAAATTTTACTAAACACTTTAATGCGGTTAGCTCCCAAGCTGATATTGAAAATGGGCAAAACAAAAGGCTGGAGCAACAATACGAAATAGCACAAATGCAGGAACTTTACTATAACAAAGTCAATACAAATTTTGATTATTCTGAACAACACATAACAAACCCTGTCAATAGTCAGCGTTCCAACTATCAAACAACATACGTTACTGGTGATGAACCAAATCAATGTTGGTATAAGAATCAAGTTGGTAACGAGAACAAGAGACGCAATTTTTGTGAGAATAGTGAAAACAAATTAAATACTGTGCATAATAAAAACACCGATTTGAAATTTTTAGATGACAATGGAAAATACGGCAATACAAATGACAACAGTTTATCTTTTCCTTCAAACGAAAAGACGTACGAGCAAATTTCAAAAACCAATGATGAGGACATCGCTCCTGACAGTTATACTAAGGACAACAAAGCATTATTTACTGCCGGAAAGCTCATGGGTGAACACGACACTTGTGAAAATTCAAATGTTCAAAATTATGAAAACCTCGAGGAAGGTCCTTTGCTAAGAAATTACCAAAACAACCCAACTGGGCTTTACGGTCCAGCCGCCACGCTTGACGCATCAGAAAGTGTACCCTTTTTCCATTCATCAACTCAATATGATGTAGTGTCAGTTGATGGGCCAAGAGATGTACAAACGGGTATTTTAGAAGCAAAGGTATTTCATAAACATCTCAGCTATGCAATGCAGCGCAATAATTTGGAGCCCAACGCTCAAAGTTACTCGGCATCTGCTCCGATTTCTATAATGCAGCCTTACAAAAATAACAAGCAAGCAATGCTCGCAGCAGAGGGGTTTGCCCTGCGTAACTCTAACAACGTTGCACACGCCACAACGCAGCCACGGGAACCTTTCACACAACACCTGTCCTTCCCCAAAAACATGCAAGGTTTTTCGTCAGAGCAGAATTATGGAAGGAACACACCGGTAAATCAGTGCGTGGAAACCCGCTATTCAAATGAACCCAATTGCGGTAATCAGAATTTTGGAGTGAACCCACATTCACAATCGAAACTTTTGCCTCCTATATCAATGGCAAGCAGCTTGCAAAACACAGATATGGGAAACAATCATGGACCTGATAATATATTTGGAAAGAAAGTAAATGACATGACTGCGTCTCAGTATATTAAAGTGCAAACAAAAAAAAGCTCATCAAAAAATGCAAAAGTTAGAGGTCGGAAGCCCACTAATAAGGGTGCTGACTCTTTAATGTGTCCATATTGTAAAGATGAGAATGCGTGCTCTTTCAAAAGAAAAGAGCATTTGAAAAGACACATCAGCAGTGTGCATATCAAAAAGAAGCCATTCCAGTGTCCAAAGTGTGGAAAAAAGTTTACGCGAGTAGACAACATGAAAAATCATGTAAACATTTGCAAAAATTAACACACTGCTGAAAGTGAAAATTACCCATTTTCAGAAACAACTTATATATAGTGGGGTGTGTGAATAATTCAATTTTATAAAGAAAATTTTAGGAAACCAATCAACATTTGGAGGTTTTTAATAGAAGGTTTAGTTTAGGAAGTCATGTGGTAAACCAATTTCCGTCAACAATTCTTTTCTAGCGATATGCGGAAATTTCTGTAAAACATAATCCAAAATCACATCTATATTATTTTTTAAAAGGGCTGTTTTCCCTATTTGTTCATTCAATATTTTTTGAAGGTCATTAGTGTTGTTGTCTTTTAACTTTTGTTCTGATTGTGTGATTTTGGAAGTGAGCGCGTCATCTTTTTTTATTTCTGCTTTGAGTTCTTTATTCAGTCTATTTAATTCTGCACTTTTATTGGAATTAATAAAATTAATCTTGGTTTCCAATTCCGTGATGGATTTTTTCAAGTTTTCGTGTTTTGTTAAGATGTTTTGATACAATGTTTCATCTTTTTGAATTTGTGTGAAGGGGAAACTGTAGTAAACATTGACATTCCCGCATTTTTCCACATTGATCATGTCTTCATTGGACATGTGCTCGATCAGTTCTTTGATGACCATTGAATGAATAGCTCCATTAGATTTTCTAGGGATAATTGTTTCCAACTCTTTCAAAGAGTAGATTTCGTGCTCTGCATGTAAGATTTTCTGGAAAATCAGGCATTTTTCTTCAACAGTGACAACTTTACGTTTTTTTGTTTGTGTTTGTTTTCCGGGCTTTGTGGTCAAATCTTTTCCAACAAAGGATACCATTTTAAGAAGTCACAAAGCTTTGTTTATTTTTTTTATGAATGTTCTAGTTGGTGGACCTTGAATTGAGCTCTCAAAAAATAACCATTAAAACCAAGCAACCATTTATGTTATTGCTTTGCTTATTTTTTCAGTTCTGAATTTTAATTTTTCAATTTTCAAAAATGGTTAGTTAATAAAATTTATTTGTATTAATCAATCTTCTTTAATTAATAAAAGTCTTTCAACATTTCCACCGATCAAGGATAAAAACATGATGATAAAAAATGAATGTTTTTATTTATCAAAACAAGGTTACCCGTCGTGCACCATTTTTTTTTTTTTTTCTCATTTCTTAAGATAGAACGTTTAGTGGTAGAGAGTGAGTTTTTTTATTCCAGATACACTAAAAGAATCCATTGAGTTTTTATAGTATAACTGCAAAATTAAGGTATAATTGTATTCATCTTTTGATGTTTTGAATAGATACTCGGGCTTCGTTTCCCATTGGTGTAATATAAAGATAAGAATCACAACACACACAATTTGCAGTTCAAACAGACGAAAAATCGCTAAACGAAACCAACTAAACACAACATGGGTTTTTTAAAACGCAAAAGTAACACCAATGCCTTTGAGAAACAGTTGAAAAAATTTGTATCTTCTTCAGTGAACAAAAACAAATGTGTTGAGTGTCTTTCACCATACCCAACGTACTGTTCTGTAACGTTTCATTGCTTATTATGCGGAAGATGTGCCAATGTTCATCAAAAGATTTTACCAAAGAGTTTGGTGAAATCTTTGAGTTTGGAGAGATGGAACAGAGACGAAATTGACGAATTGCTAGACTCTGGTGGGAATAGAGAAAACATGAAAAGATACAACGATACAGATTTCCCGTTCCCGTATGATGGAGATGTTGATAAGACAGAAGTGGAGAATTTTATCAGAGCGAAATATATCTTGGGAAAATATACATCACATGGTATTGACGAGAATTACACTTATGAGTATTTGTGCAGTGGGAACAAAAACGGTGGGAAATACAATGGAGATGACAACGATTATAATGGTTACAACGACTATGATGAGGACAACTACAACAACGATAGAAGATCCACTTACACATCGGGATCATCGTCATCAAGAAGAAACCGTGAAAACAGCGGTGCCAGCAGAAGTAATAGTCGTTACAGTGAAGTAAATGACGAATATGGTCCGCCTTTGCCTAACAGACCTATGAACACTGGGTATGCAAAACCTTCACTTTTTGACGGGGAATCTGTCACTGGGTTACAAACATCTGTGCAAACGGGTGTTGACAGCAATTTTCAAAGTGTTCAACCAAGAGAAGCTGTTTTTGACGGCTCTGTTGATTTACAACCTTATTACAACCCTAATGATGGACAAGTGTATGTAGACAAAAATCAGTATCAAAATTTTTTGACGCAGCAACAATTACAACAGCAACAACAACAAGCGCAGCAGCAAGCGCAGCAAGTACAACAAAAAGCACAGGTAATGAATATGTATGGAAATCCAGGATACTATTCCAGTGGTGTGGAAATCAGTACTAATAACCCACAATATCAGCAAATCATGCAACAGCAACAGTTGCAACAACAGCAACAGCAACAGCAACAACAACAACAACAGTGGTTTCAACAACAACAACAATTACAACAGCAGCAACAGCAACAGCAACAGCAGCAGCAACAGCAACAGCAACAGCAACAACCAAACTTTTTCAACCCGTATGGTTAGTCACTTTCAACACAAACTTCTAATGCCAAAATAAACTTTCTTCAATTCAGTTTAATATATACGCAGCACGTGATCTTACATTTTGAGTATATAGCTTACCAATCGACTTATGACTTATGGCTTATGACTTATGACTTATGACTTATGACTTAGGACTTAGGACGTATGACGTATGGCTTATAAACGTTTAGTGTAATGACTGGGTAATAAAGTGAGGTTAACTTTTATCAGTATTAAAGTTCATATCACATTATCTTAATATAATCAAGTATATTATCAAGACAGAATATAATCCACTAACAGCATATGGTTTATAGAAAGAAACCCAGTGAGTTTTGTTCCCATTTCCAAAATAAAAGCTGGGTAATCTAAAAAATATTTAGTCTTTAGGTAATGGTTTCTTTGTTTTCGGTTTTGTTTATGTTGGTTATCGTTTCTTCTGATGAAAGGAGAATTAAGGTGCTTTTAAATTTTTTAATCTTCTAATCTCTATATTATCGGTACCTTTTGGTATCATTATAACTTCAATATATGATGAAAAAGCCTTTTTAAAAAATGGTACAAATAAAAAAAATAAATAAATTAAAGATAACAATTTGATAACTATATACCTGGTGTATGGGTGTATAATTTTGTAAAACGTTTTACTTATTCTACCCTAAAGTATGTACTGTGTGGGTGCTCAAAAGTGTGTGAGAGTTTATTTTTTTTTACTGTGAATTACTATGTTCTCTCTCTCTTTCTTTCTTTCTTTCTCTCTCTCTATGTTTTTTTTTTTTTTTTAAGGCACAATGAGGTGTGTATATTATGCACCTATATAGTACTTTTAGAATTGTGATCTGATAATGACAATGACTCAGATAAGAGATTACGTTTTAGTTAAGTTTTTAAAAAGGTTAAAGCTTTATTAGTCAAAAAAATAATTGTGTTAACGTTATATTTAATTCTTATGATTATTCTTATGATTATTCTTATGAGTATTATTAGTGTTATTATCGATGGATGATTTGTGGAGTAGTAGATAAACAACTCAAAATAAGCAAGAGCATCAAGTTCAATAAATCACAAAAAGTAAACACTAGCATCAAAGTCAATAACCTCAAAGTTACTTGTCAAAGGCTGTTGTTATTCAAAGGTGAAAAAAAACAAAGTATACATTAGTAATCAAAGACATATATCTTTAGGTTACATCAATAAAAACAAGAACAAAAACAAAAACAAAAACAAAAACAAAAAAAAATAGAAGCAAGCAAAAACCACAAAGACTAAATAAAAAACTAAAAAAAAAAAAAAAGAGGGTTATATCTTAATAAGAAATATAAAATATACAGGATATCTTGGATTTTATATCTGTATAAACCATCAAGCACGCCAATAAGCTAGACCATCAAATTTCAAGTAATTTTTGCAAAAAAAAAGTTTATGAATAAGCAAGTTTCAACTTGATCTCAAAGCAAGTACATCAAATTTGTTAGAAAAGATCAAGTCATCAATAATCAAAGTTAAAAACCAGGTAATCAATAATCAAATATAAAGATCATATCCCTGAAAACAAATTTAAAACAAAACACACCGCTGCTTTATCATGTCTCAAAATAACGAACAAGTGTTGATTCAGAACAGATATATTCTAGGTAAAGAAATAGGGAAAGGGTCCTTTGCCAAAGTGTATAAAGGATATGATAACTACTACACTGAGAATACCACTACGCTCAAAGATGATAATAAGAACAGTGAGAATGACAGTAGCAGGAACAACTCGAGGAAGATAAAGTACAAATACAATGTCGCCATTAAATCTGTTGCAAAATCTGCTTTAAAAAACAAAAAACTATTGGATAATTTGGAAGTTGAAATTGCCATATTGAAAAAAATCAACAATCCACATATTGTAAAATTAATAGATTGTGAACGAACTTCAACCAATTTTTTTCTTATTATGGAGTATTGCTCTTTGGGTGATTTATCCTTTTTAATTAAGAAAAAAGACCAGTTGAAGAAAAATCATCCCTTAATTCACAAAATATTTGAAAAATATCCAACAAACGATTATGGTGGTTTGCATCAAGTTTTGGTTTACAACTATATCCAGCAATTGTCTACAGCTTTGAAATTTTTGAGATCAAAAAATTTGGTCCATAGAGATATCAAACCACAAAATTTGCTATTGGATGCTCCTTTATCGAATTATTCAACATCATATGAATTTCATGAAATTTTACATTATGTTGGAATTTCACACTTGCCAATTTTGAAAATTGCTGATTTTGGTTTTGCAAGATTCTTACCAAATACTTCTATGGCTGAAACCTTATGTGGATCTCCATTATATATGGCTCCAGAAATTTTATCGTATCAAAAATATAATGCAAAAGCAGATCTATGGAGTGTTGGAGGAGTTCTTTATGAAATGTGTTGTGGAAAACCACCTTTCAGAGCAAATAACCATATGGAATTGTTGAAAAAAATCAAACAAGCAAATGATATAATTTCATTCCCTCCAGGGAGTTTTTCCACCTCAAACAACAACACTAATGAAAATAATAATAGAAAACTATTCAAAGCATACAACAAGAAAGCCGTTGACAATAGTGAAACGGAAAGTGACAGTGACTCTGAAACTGGAAACTTGAGTAATAGCGACAATGGTGATGATGATGATGATGATGATAATGATGGTAAACAAAATTATCTTTCAAACTCTTTTTCTTCCTCTTTAACTGATGGAGGATCTAATATCAAAAAAACCAGCAAGCAAAATGATGATGAAAATGATATTTTGAATCATCAAATGAAAATGTTGATTTGTTCATTGTTAACTTATGATCCTGTTAGCAGGATCTCGTTTGAAGAGTTTTTTGACAATCCAATCATCACCAAAGACTTGTCCGTTTATGAGTATGACAATGAAAAGGATAAAGCAGAAGAGTCTATAATTGAACAAGAGTCTCATAAGATGCTTGAAAGCAATTTGTTCATATCGGAATATTTGCATAAAAAGAAAAACCACACGGATCATATTTTGCAATCACATAAACATCAAAAACCCGAAGAAGTAACCAAACAACAATTACCAAACAATGTGCCATCTCCAATTGCCGAAGAATCCGAAAACGAATCTGTTAAAAACAATTCTTTGAAAAACTCTGCTGAAAACATTGAAAACGAGTATGTTGTCATTGAGAAAAAAACAGTGGAATTCAACGAGTTGGCAGATGAAGTCGCTTCCTATAAAAATAATCCATACAACAAATCATCAAAAAACACTTATAGCAATCCGATTACAAGGAGATTTTCGAATTCAAGAAGATCCTCAGCTTCTTCAATCTCATCTGTAGTTTCTGGGACTCCAACAAATATCCAGAAAGACGACAACCAAAACAACCATTCAAATGTTTCAACTATAAACTCTTTGGTCACTCCTCAACCAAGAAAAAGATCAAGCAACGCGTCGTCTTCTTCAAGAAGATCTTCGCTGGATCATAGAAGATTGTCGATTTCATCTTTGAATCCTTCAAACGCTTTGAGCAAAGCACTAGGAATTGCATCCTCAAGGTTGTTCAGCACAGGCACTCCTACCAGTATCAATCATTCCAGCACCCCCATCAACACCAAAGAAATGTATCCAAAAGGCTCATCATATGGAAGTACAGGGAACTCTCCAAGACATGAACTACAAAACTATGGTGCTTCCCCATATGCTCAAAGCCCAGCAAATTATACAAATGTTTACAACCCAAGTGGTTACCAACGTCAACTAAACTCAAATAGTCCTTCACTGCTTAATTCGCACACTTTTACAGAGCTAACTGAACAGTTGGTGTTGGCTGCAACTCAAAAACAGTCTCTCAAGGGCAACACTGTTGAAATGCATGACATAACAAGAGCCAAAGCAGTGGTTGTTGAGGACTTAAATGTTGTTGATATAATCAACATGTTGGAAAATTTGGCTGCTAAAGCTTCAACAATTTATTTGTTTGCAGAAGTGAAATACGGCCAGCTGTTCCCTGAGCCTCCTGTGGAACAACAAAACAAAACTCCAAGACATACAAGTGATTATTTGGGTGGGGCCATTAAAGGAAATTTGCCAGCTTCTACTTACTCAAACAAAATAGTTCCAAATGTGCCAGCAACAAATTGCCGTACATCAATTTCAAGCTCAAAATCAGGGGTTTCTCTAACAAACGCTTCGAATTTAAAAGCATCACCCTACCACCACTTACCTACAAATAGTGATAACAGCTGTGCTATTGAGGACAGTGAGGATGAAGA
>ERZ794936.985-NODE-985-length-10059-cov-34.929928_pt1 | contig 10059 bp, 4 predicted proteins | sample MGYA00511083_ERZ794936 | MGnify/ENA primary metagenome ERZ794936 (study PRJEB30137, sample SAMN04331409) | food metagenome | isolation source: Y2 must sample point D1 replicate A | place: Australia: South Australia | collected 2014 ... | reverse complement strand
AAAAAAAACAAAAAAATACAAAAAAAACGTCAGGAGGGTCTGACGCATTGACGCTTCTGCGTCACGACGTTTAAAACGTCTGATTAAATCATATGAGCTGGGTTTGCGACGTTTTGAAAATTTCGTTCATATTGCTATTTTTGTGTTTTACATTGATTCAAATCAAAGGAACGTAGTGTAGAAAGCTTTACTCAAATGATCGGGTTGTAAGGCTTCTATTGATTGATCCCATAAGTATATTGTTATGTGCTTGAAAGATTGATCTTTGGGTAAATACTTGTTGCAGAAAAAAATAAGGTTGGCCCTACTTGTTGAACATCAGCGGGAAACTGAGTTGCACAGTTTGATTTGAAAAATATCAAATTATAAACATCACCTAAAATCAAACTGCAGAGGCTAAAATCGCGTTAAGCAGCATTTTTAGAATTTTGTCGTTGATTTTCAAAATCACAACACTCTAAAAAAAACTTTACATCAAAATATCCCATCAATGGATGAATCGAAACCCAAAAATGCCACCAACATCATGGTCGGCTTAAGCAAAAAACACGCAGATCTTCTAAACGATCCTTCATTAACAGAAACAAACGAAAATTACGATTACGACTACAATCACGACTACAAGTATAACTATAAAGACATTATGGAAGATCTAAACGATATACATGGTGCTCTACGGGACAACAAGCATAAATTGGCAGGTGCTGCAAATAATAATAGTAATAATCATGATCATAACTACAATAACAATACGACAGAGAGTTTGAGTGGTAATAGTGTGGTTATTACCAAACCACTGGATAATGATAACTCACATTCACAACTGGGAATCAAAGACTACATCTTTAGTAGCGGAGTACCGAAAAATAACACAGAAAAAAATGTACCAGCTTCAGAGGGCCAATCCTTAGAAGGCACCCATCCAAATAACAAATCCAAACCTATACCTTCATTGGACTTTGATAAAAATGGAGAAGAGAATCAAATTGGAATAGGAAATCATTCAAAGGTCAATGATCATGAATTTAGTGCTGATCACCTCGATGTCATCCAGCAAGAAAGCAAAAGTAGGAAAAATTCTCTCACTGGATCAAGCCAGACGAATAACCGCGGCAATGATAATAGATTGAACGATACAAACGAAGACTCAGAAGACCAAGCCAAAAGCTATCAAGGTGACTATTCCGACAGCGACTTTGAAGAAGAGTTGGAAAAAAGATTATTGAATTATACAAAGGAAACACATAAAGATTATGTTCAAGAACACAAAGAAGGAACCTTTGAAAAATCATCAAAATCATCAAACAAGTTTCAAAAGGCAAAGAAAAAATTGAAAAAACCTTTTCAAGGGTTTCTTGAGCAAACTACATCTGATACTAGCTCTTTATCAAACACTCCATCAACTAGCAGCTCTAGTGCCATGGATATGAGTGACAGTGAGGGTAGTAGCCATTATGATGAAGATCATATAATAACTTTGCCCTCGGACGAACAAGGCTTTGACTATCAACATAAAGACAATGCGAAAGATACTGCAGACCACACTTTGACTGATATCATTCCAAATAATGCAAAGAATGTTGAAGATGAAGTTGCAAACAACCAAGGGTCAGACCATGAGTTTAGCCATCAAAGCACCGATGAAGATTACAAAGACGATAGTGAAGATGGTGATAGTGAAGATGAAGATGAAGATGAAGACGAGGACGAAGACGAAGACGAAGACGAAGACGACCTAATACCTCCGCCACCTCCTCCAAAGGAACTAGATCCTGATAAATTGTACGCATTGTACCCATTTCAAGGCCCAGACCCAAGCCATTGTAACTTACAACAAGACGAGGCTTGCTTCCTTTTGAATGATCAGGACGGATATTGGTGGCTAGTAAAAAGGTGCAGTGATGGGAAAATAGGTTTTGCACCGGCCGAGATTTTGGAAACTTTTCCAGAAAGATTGGCTAGGTTAAACTGTTGGAAAAACGAGCAAATGAACACCTTAGAAAATGGAACATCTGCTGACAAAGGCCAAGAACAAAAATTGCAAAGACTCCATACTCTGAATGATTCTGTGGACAGCAAGCGTGGCTCTCCACTTGGCAAAGACAGCTCTGAATTTGGCTTGAACGACTCTGAAAAAACCGGAAGCACCAACAGTGTGCAAAACAAAAACAGCGATACCAACGAAAGTGAGTCTAACAGCCACTCTCCGCTTATAGAGGATGTGTCAGCTATATCTTTGCTTTCTGCTGAAAAAAACAAAAATAGCGGGAATAACAAAGGTGTTCATAAAACTGTGAGTTTCAACAATGTGATCAGCTACATGGAAAGTCACGGTTCATCAAAGAACGAGCTAGATGATAATTACACAAATGGACAAGAGCCTAGTGTCATGGGGACAGAGCGTCTAAAATTTGATGGTGGATCGGATGCAGATGATGATGACCGGAGCGAAGTGGTAAGTGATGTTTCTTGGAACCAAATGCCAAGTCTGCACATAGGCAAAGTGAGAAAAAACGAGCCTTTATTAAACGATGGATCAACAACAGCATTGGCTATTTCATCTCCATGTAAAAAGCAAGGTGAAAATCAAGAAACTGAGGACGCTGATACACAAAACTCAAAGGCCTTGCAGAGTTTTGATGGAAACAAAAGTTCAAAAAGTAACGCGGATGAATTACACACTCCAACACTAGAACCGGTTTCATTTGCTGAGACTTTTAAGATAAACAAAACTCCTGCTTTATCTTTTGCCAATAAAAGTGTAGATACCCTTCCTGAGGACGACCAGTTGACTCAGATTTTTGTGGCGCCGCCGAGTGTTTTTACTCACTCAAAAAAGGATTCCCCATTTTCAAATGTGTCGCCATCTCCTTCAATTGGTGAATACTCGCCTTCCTCGTCAGAGTTTACAAACGATTCACCCCCAATAGATACTTTGCCCAAGTTTGAATCTAGAACTGGTGACACCAGCACTACCGCCCAGAAAACCTTGCTAGACCAAACTACTGATCATCTAAAATCCAAGCCTACACAAGATATCAGCACCAATAGTATGGAACAAACCAGCAATGACGACACTTTGACAAGCTTCAAAGCTGTTTCCAACATTAGTAAAATCACTAACAGCCCGACTTCCAGTAACTCCTCTTTCGAAACGCCTGGCTTACATCCTTTGATACACAAATTGTACGATCCCGTTTTCAGCAAATTTGATGAACTGTTACAAAAAATTGAAAAGTCCAAGTCTTCGTTGTCTTTGCAAAGCAAGGAAAACCTTTCTTAGACCAAATAGATTGGTAATCACCAACTTTCGATGAATAGCATTACATGTAAAAATCATTTATATATTAACAAAATCTTTGTTCATCGTGATAGTTTTTGAAGTTGTTCAAGCTTATTTCAAATCCGAAATAATCTCCTCGATAAACTTGTTTTTGGCGCTCTCCTCATATATATCCTTTAGCAAGCTTGCAATTTTTTCTACTCCTTCCTCTCTTTGTGACAGCAAATTTTGAGTTTCTGCTTGTTTCACCCAAGTTTGCAAGATGGATTTCAATTTTAAAGTCCCCACAGAAATGTCATTGGCATCACATCTTTTTTTCACATCTTGGCCAACTTCCTTCATTTCTTCCAATTCAGAAGCTTTTCTTTTGGCCATCTTGACAATCTTACTAGGAAACTTACAAACCTCAGCGACATTGATACCAAAAGACTGATCAGAGATTCCATCGGCGACTTTGTACAACAAGGTGATTTCATCATTAGGTTCTTCTTTTTCTGCAGAAATGTCCTTTTCGCTCTCATCAATATGCGCCAAAACTTGCATGTTTACGACATTGGACAGTTTGGTGGATAGATTTGTTAGCTCGTGGAAATGAGTAGCAAATAAGGTGAAACATCCAATTTTGCTAGCAATGTACTCGCTGATACTCCACGCCAATCCGAACCCATCGTATGTACTAGTCCCTCTCCCTAGCTCATCAACGATGACTAAAGAATTACCAGTTGCGTTTTTCAAGATGGAGGAAGTCTCCAACATTTCCATCATAAAAGTGGATACCCCTTTGAACTGAGAGTCACCGGCTCCGACCCTACACAAAATAGAGTCCATTATACTGATTTCCGCTTCATCACAAGGCACAAAGCACCCTATTTGTGCCATCAAAGTGATCACGCCAACTTGTCTGATGTATGTCGACTTCCCACCCATGTTTGGACCTGTGATAATGATAAAGTCTCTTTCGCCTCTTTTCATGCAAACATCGTTTGATATGAACGATATGTCTTCCTGTGCTTCCAAAACAGGGTGTCTGCTTTCTTTCAAAATCAGCTTTCTTTTTTCTCCATCCCTTGAGTTTTTCGCAAACATTTTAGGTCTAACGTAAGGAATTGGTGCATAAGAAGCAACGTGTGCAAACGAACAAAGCACATCCATATGAGATAGAGTCATCGATAGCGTTTCTAGAACAGGAACATAAGTTAGCGTAACTTTAACTATTTCCCTTACCAAGTCCGCTTGTAGTCTATCGTAATCTTTTTGTATATTACCCACTTCTTGGGCTAACTGCTTCAACTCTTTTGTGGTGAAAAAAATACCAGCTTTTACTGTTGACAATTCCATGTACTTTCTGTTGTTTCTAATTGCTTTTGCATCGTTTCTAGTTAGTCTCATACAGTAACCATGGATATGGTGTACTTCTAGTTTCAATTTCTTTTCAGGATCGAAATTCAAATCATCAGCAGCATCGTAATGAATTTCTCTGATTTTTCCTTTCAGTTCATCTAATAAGGTTTTTGTGCTGCTAAGAGTTTCATCCACATCCATTCTGATCATAAACTCATTGTGTTCATTGTATGAATCTAAATCAACCGTTTGTTCAACTAATTCTTGGAAGGTATCTAAAGGTTGTATTTGAGTTTTCAATGGATTTAACCAATGACTTTCCACCAATTGGCGAATTTTAGAATCACTTGCACTTGTCATATCGTCTTCGTTCAAAAAAATCTCAATGTTTGATATGATTTTGGGAATAGTTGTAGCAAAAGTGTAAATTTTCAAAACATCTTCCAAGTCCTCTTTTTTCTTCATCAACATCCTTGTTATTCTTCTCATGTCTGGAACTTTTGGTAAAAAATCATTCCTCAAAATCTGTCTCAATTCTAACTGCTCAATTAGATATTCCACCAAGTCATGTCTTTTGGTCAATTCGTCTATATCAAGCAATGGTTGTTTCAACCATTCGTTCAAAAGCCTAATTCCGCTATTTGTTTTGCATTTATTCAAAAGTTGAAATAAACTGTTGATTTTGCTGCCCTGTGCAGAATCCCCAGGGACGTTATGGCTGAATGTTGGTCCAATTATTTGACTTCCAGATTGCGGGAAAATGTTTAACGCATTCAATGCTGAAGCGTCAAGTTTCATGAATTGAGATAAAGAATGTTCTACTAATTGGTATTTCCCATAGTTGCTGGTATCACGCAAAACATTCAAGTAATCCAATAGTGCGTTGCATGCACCTAGAGAATTTTTGGAGAATTTTGGCAATGCCATCGACAATTCATCACCAATAAGCTTGATCACATCGTGTTCAACATCTTTTGGCTGGAAATCACCGGGTTTTGTGTAAGTGACAACGCACCCACAACGGTCTATGACCCTTGATATTTTTTGTAACTCTCTTTTGGAGTTCACGTTGTCTCTAAGATCAGGAACCAAACACTCTTTGACACCTAGCTGAATTATCAAACTCTCAAGATTGGAATACACCTCGTTGTCAATTATCTCCAGCATACCGATTTTGTATGTACTGCTGTCAACAAAGGCACATCCAAGGGTGCAATTTCCTTGGCCATCATTGTTCACAAATTTGATGCTGCAAAGGACTACTGAGTCATTGATCGAGATAGTCAATAAGTCGTCAACTTGCTCAATGTTCCCTGGACTGGCGTTTTTAATAAGTTTCCATGTTTTGTCGTAGATTTCCACTTTGTACCCATAATCAAACAAACACATTTTCAAAAAATTATAGCAAACTTGCTTTGACATGGTAACGTATTTCAAGGGCTCGTTTTGATGCAAGGCCGTCGTTGATTTCAACACAGAAGTCGTGTGATAAACATTTTCGGCAACAAATATTGCGTCTTCTCCAACAACACTGTAAAAATCTTCACGATCAGCTATTCTGATGGTGTTGGAAAGCGCTTTTGGAAGATTTTGGTATCTTTTGTAGAAGCCACGTTCCTCAGCAACGTCTTGAAATTTTAGTTCTGGTCTGATAGAGGTCATTCTCTATTTTATTTATTTTTCTGCGAGGTGTTGCTGGGTTTTTGCTCAAGATCTTGGTTTGTTTTTTTGTTTCAGAGTGAGTCTTGATCAAATGAATGAATCCAAGTTACAATTCTTTGAAAAGAGCCTTAAAAATTAAAACGCGAAAACCCGTCAGGAGAGAAATAAAAAAAAAAAAAAAAAAATCGTGTCAGCTTAGAGAAGCGCAAGACGCGACAGTGCTTCGCGTTTTGGATTGAGTCAACTGAATTAAAAAAAAAGAGGTGTTACTCTATAAAGGGCAAATACTTGCAATATTTGGTGAACGAAGTGGGAAAGAACGCTTTTATTTGAAACCAAGAGTAGGACAGCATCATGGTACAGCCGTGTGGCAATTTTCCAAGGGATCTTTCTCACACATGCTCAACTGTTGAACACCTAGTGTTACGGAGTCAACATCGCTGAACGGTGGATTTTGAAACGATTTACTTGTTTTGCGAGTGTGGTTAGCTCTCTGTTTGGAATTTGTCAAGTGCTTGATTGTTGGCTCAAAGACACTTGTCAAGAACATATCAAACTCTGAACCGGTGAGCGTTTTACCTTTTTGTTTGTCTGATTTCTTCAAACGTTGCATGATTGAGTTGCATGAGCGAGCAGTGTTTTCGATCGCAGGAGAAGGACTTGCTTGAGAGTGCAAAATATTTTTCAACTGGCTGGTCATGGTTGCTACCATCTTGTATGATTTTTTTCTGGAAACGGCTAAAGATTGAAGCTTGTGTTTTTGCCAACTGATTAGGGTGATGTTTTTCTTAATAAGATCAGCTTGTTCATCCAGTACTTCATTCAAATCAAGCAAATTTTTTTCAAGGGCCTTCACCTTATCTGCCAGTTTTTCATTTTGGAATTGTAGCTGATTCTTCATAATCTCCTTTTCAGTTTTTTCTAGTAGCTCCACTCCCATTAATGAATGATGGGCAAACGGTTTTGCAAGGTCGTGTGCATGGGATATTTCAAACTCATTTTTATCTTTATGCTCTGAAACCATAATGGCATAAGATGCCAAATATTTTGCAAATGCATCCAAATCGTTCTCAAGTACGGCTACATGGAAATTTTGTATGATCATTTCGACAATTCTCTTGATTTCGGGATTGTTTGCTGGACTTGAATAATGATCCCAATTTTCTAATGGACAGATTCTATCTATTAAAAGTGCGAGTTTTTGCCATGTTTCCCAAGAAAGTTTGCCTTCTTTGCCAATAACTTGGACGATATTGTTTGCTTTCAAAAATGAGACCACATCTCCTGGTTGACGTTCAAAACCAGTTTGCCCTGTTCCAATGCTAGAGATATCCAAACTTCTATTTTCTCTTTCTGAATGTCTGTGTCTCCAGTTGTAAAAATGCCTTAGTCTCCGGTGGCGATTCTCTTGTCTTTTTATTTGCAAATCGTTATTTCCATTTTGATCTTGATGTATAGGGCGAAATCTTTCATTTTCTTGAGCATATCTTTGAAAAAATTGGCTCCAGGACCAGCGGAGGCTAGTTGAAAAGTCAGAACCATTATTTTCTCTAGTTACTATAGTGTGCACACTACTTAGACTTCTTTCTGCTTCCGAATTTTCCACGATTTCATAGTTTATTGGCTCTCTTTCATCATTGTCATTGCTAACAAGAAAATGTATGTTTCGATGCATGGATGAAGCTGCAGAGCGAGGAGGAGTGTGTCCTGCATCCCTGGTAAGTGGGCCTAAATCTGGTGTGGAGAGTTGAATTGAAGCTGAATCTGCTAAATCTGTTTCATGTCTTTCGACTAGTCGTCTCATTGTGCTGCACTATTTGTTTTTGTTGACCTTTAACTTTTGCAGTATTGCTGTTAAAGTTGCAAAATCTTAAAGAAGATGTGCCTTTTACTTGAAGTTCAACATAGACATTGCATCTTGCTGCTTATATACGAGAAAATTAATAAAAGAAAAAAAAAAAAAAAAAAAATTAGCCGCCAATTAAATAAATACCGTAACCCCACCAGGAATTCAAGCAACTCATGGAGATTTACGTTCAATCGCTTCATTAAGTGACAAGTGTGAGGTGTTGAATATTTTTTATTAAAAAAATACAAACATAATAATTATAAAGACTTGGGGAAAAGGACTATAATGATACTATTAAAATGCAACAGGTGAGTTGTGAGTTGAGCTTATGCTTCCACTTGATTTTCAATGTCTTGGGTATTCACTACCGTATCCTTTTTATCAGAATTAGACGTTCCATAGACGAAAAACTGGGTGAAAATGATGAAATCCATGATTAATGTTCCGGAACTCCCAACCAACCATGATGCGTTCACTAGCAAATATCTTGGATGCATGGAAATACTCAAAACACTAATGATAAAAGTTGTGTTTCCCAAACATGCAAACAAAAAGAACAAAAACGAGATACCTTCTACGGATTTTCTTTTAAAATTCAACAAAATTTGAGGAACTCTGGATCCCAAATACAAAATTGCACTTAGATATCCAAACACTTGTGCTGTGATGTTGAAAGTTAGTTCTTCTGGAGGGGTAGGTTTTGGAGTCTTTGGATTGTTGCAATATGAGATGTACCAAAAAAGGAAACCACCCAAAATGACAGAAAGAACAACCATGATTTCTTTCAAATTTCTGATGAATATTGAGTCAGAATTGTATGTTTGCGCAATGGATGTGCTGGAAACTAAAGAGGTGGATGAAGTGTATGGGGACTCTCCTTCCAAACTGGCACTTGATTCCCCATTTCCAGCGGAAGCAGAGGTCAATAAAGGTTGCGTTTCGTCAAAAACTTCCACAATGTGGTGGCTCAATGGGTTTGCAGGAGATAGGTGCACCGGATCAAGCTTAGTGTCTTCGTTATCGTATTGCAAACACTGGACAAGCAAAAGAATGTCTGCAACAGTGTAATATGCAGCCAAGATGATCATTGTTGGTAACAATTTTTGCATCACGGCACCAATGACATTGAAAACATCACCGGCCAACCACAACACCACAAACAGCAAACTCAACCCATCAGCGGATTTTCTATAAAAATTCTCGTAAATTTGCGGCACAAAAACAACAATCCAACAAGCAATGGAAATGGACCCAGTGATACCACTCACAGTTTGAGCATTTAACACAATAGGAACTGGCGACAACATTTGGTGATGGTTTTGGTGTTTGTGACTTTTTTTAATACCTAGACTGCTACAAGGGCAAGGATAAAGAAATAGCTGCTTAAACTTATATACATTCTGAAAGTGAGATTCAATCGATATACTTGAAACACTGATAAGAAATTAAAAACGGCATTGCTAAAGATCCCTTTTTAGCACCAAATCCAGACAATTCACTTGGTCCCCAAAGATATCAAGTCATCAAGTTATTTAAACAATTCATTAATTTAAGTTACAAAGTCATCCATACATTCCGAACACCAACCTCTTTATTGAAGCATTGTTGAGAACAAAGCTGACGTGAGTTTGCTTTCTGTCTGCCTTGGAAAGAGAACCGAAATTTCGTTCATTTTTTTTTTTTTTTTTTTTTTGGTTTCTTTTTTCACCGCTTTGTTTTCGGTTTTATGCTGGTTTTCACCGTTGATATAAAGTCCAGTCCTGCAGTCCGCACCAAAGTGAAATCCCGACGGAATTATGGTGTCGAACGTGAAACAGTCATGTGATATATACTGCAACAGCAAGTTACACCTAGGTATACACATTACAAACAAAGGTCTAATTCTCTTTTGCATTGGAATTCTGTGCCACTTCTTCTTCTTTCT
>ERZ794936.983-NODE-983-length-10070-cov-2.188218_pt1 | contig 10070 bp, 3 predicted proteins | sample MGYA00511083_ERZ794936 | MGnify/ENA primary metagenome ERZ794936 (study PRJEB30137, sample SAMN04331409) | food metagenome | isolation source: Y2 must sample point D1 replicate A | place: Australia: South Australia | collected 2014 ... | reverse complement strand
CTAAGTAACTACGATCTTGAACTAGCCAACTGGCTGAGCTTCAAGGAACACATCTGTCGCGAGGATGGCCATACAAATTTTAGCTATCTGGCAGAGGAGATAGAGAAGACCGAACATGGCTTGCAAAGGTACGAAGAAATGTGCAAATACATTGATGAAAGAGTGAAAATGCTAAAAAGTACGACTTGGGAAGGCTCCAGGGTCAATTAACTGATAGAATTTATACTGTAGTCATAATGTAATTCACTGTATTAACTATTATAAAAGAAAAATGATTCATGCATATAAACTACTAATCTTCTTTGAGACAGGCAAACATTTTCGAAGCTTCTATCGAAAATGATGGGTACTTGTTTGACTTGGACATGCAATTGACACATTCTTAGCTTACTGAGTAAATCATTTTTAAACAAGGGCCGCCGAACAGCGCAGTGAGAAAACATCAAGCTACATTCAAAAACGCACAATCATATATTTGACCTATGCGATGCAAAGAGGATTGGGAGAAGATGGACCCAAGCTGCGAGAGGAGAAGCATTTTGAAGATTTCTATACAGACCTAGAGAAAGAGACTCTTCTTCCTATCATATCGCCTGAACAAGAGGGGTCATTACGATTGCATGATGCCTATAGTAGAGCGAATGCTTCCGGAGCAAACAGCAGAAGTGTAAAGCAACTAATTTGCAATGGGAAATCAACCTTTGAAACGTAATCTGAACAAATTTCAGAAATGTCAGTTTTCAATCTCTCAGTTGGATGGAGGGAAACCATTGCACACAGAGAGGAAGAGTAAATCAGTTGATGGAAAAAGATTATCAGGACTCAATAAGCTGAGAATTCCATATTTCACAAAGTTTACGGCTCGATTAGAAAATGGCAGTGATCTTCATATACCGGGAAATCTCGAGCACATTTCAAAAAACTTGTCAAACCTCTCGTCTGAATATGACATGGATGAGCAAGATGACTTGTATGTCTGCTTTCTGAACAGCAGCTGCTGTGATTCGAAATTAAGTCACGAAGTCTTCGAGTTGCTGATTACGGTGTTGGAAAGGGAATGGAGTCATCTTGAGAAACTAATTCCGCCGAAATCTATTTTGGTTGACGACCCCGAGGAAGACCACCGGGCACAAACCACTCGACTTCATTACCAGTTATTTGGGGCTGATGATGGGACGGAACGTTCAACAGATCAAACATGTGCTGTGTGCGGTGGGGGTGATAGTGATAATACCAATGCAATAGTTTTCTGCGATGGGTGCGACATTGCTGTCCACCAGGAATGCTATGGTATAGTCTTTATCCCGGAGGGCCAATGGCTTTGCAGACGTTGCTTAGTCTCAAAGAATCGCAAAGTGAGCTGTCTTTTTTGTCCAAGTCATACTGGTGCATTTAAACAAACGGACACTGGATCATGGGCACATGTTATATGCGGTCTGTGGATTCCAGAACTCTATTTCGCCAATCTACATTATATGGAGCCCATCGAAGGTACCGAAAACATAAGCAAATCAAGGTGGAAACTTCTCTGTAGTATCTGCAAGCAACGTATGGGTGCTTGTATACAATGTACTAACAAGAGCTGTTTCACTGCATTTCACGTTACTTGTGCTAAGAGAGCTGGTCTCTATATGGACTTTGGTGGTGCTTCGATTAATGAGGTGGCTTCTAATCAACTTCACCTTTCAAGCCTATTAAGTTGTTTTTGTGATAGACATTCTCCCGCTGACTGGCCCAATCCAAAAGAGGGCATCTTGAAGGTACGACGCTATTTTATCGAGTACAATGACAATGACATGGCAGGAAATTTCAACATGAACCAACAACCATCAAAAGCCACTGTTCCGAAAGATAAATGGAAAACCAATCGAGGAACACCGATTGCCCCACATTTGTTCGCCGACATTTTACGTGAGGTCATCAACCTATTTGATATACCGAACTCTCAGCAAGTATCATACTACATTTGTCGATACTGGTCCATGAAAAAGGAGTTGAAGAGAGGAGCCCCACTGGTGCGGAAATACGAGTCTAATTCATCTAGTCTACTTGACGAAAGCCAACTGCAGGAGAGGGTCGAGGTGACAGATATTTTACTGAATGATCTTCGCCGTCTCAAAGAGCTAAGTAATCTAACGATAAGGCGAACAGCAGTTTTGAACAGACTGAGGGAAACGAACGATAAGATCAAGCCATTGACTGAGTCTCCTGAAAATTACATTCTGCGAAACATGGTAATTAACAAATTTGTTGATTCCGAAGCTTTCAAGAGCCTTGAGTGTGAAATTTCGGACAAAATCATTCTCTCGCAGCTTCAAAGCTGCAAAGAATTTACCATCAGCCCCCAGAATAGTAATGTATCATTTGAAGCTGAAGTTAACTCTGCCCTTTTCCCTCTGGAAATGGCATCCTCTACATCTAGAGCGGTTCAAAATAACATCAGAAAGGCACGTCTTCTACTGGCTAATTTAATGCGACAATACGAGAATTCGAATGTGAGTGATCGTCTTCAAAACGATTTTATAATTGAAAACAACAAAGTAGAAGTCAAGCGGCGCAGGGCACTGATTTTGATGGAGCAAGAAGGTTTGAGTGACGTTGAGGACCTAGGTCCGAAAGAGAGAAAGACTCTTAATATGGTACTTTAGAAATAGTACATTGACATTTTATTTAATTTAAAGTCCATCTTTTTTCGCTGCGCGAACTCATTCAGTTAAGGAAGTGAACGAAAAGAGATAAATATTGAAAGCGCCTGTTCGCAGACCACTAGAGTGATCAAAGCATTCGGTGCTCTGCATAATGGGACTGATCAAGAAGGTAAATACATGGTCCTATGATGGACTGATCGATTACCTCTCAGTTAATCCAACCAGGGATGAGGTGACCCATTTCAAAGTAGATCCGGAAAATGACGAAGAGGAATCGATTATGAAGCTACGAACTGCCAGGGATTTTGGGTCAATTACATGCTTGGACTACTCAGATCAAGAGAATGGGCTCGTAGCCGTTGGCGAGAAGAGTGGCTTTATTAGGCTTTTCAATATTATCATGCGTGACAATTCCGAGCTCGAATCATTTGACATGAAGGTCCGAGCCAAGCAGCAGCGGTGCATCAATACTTTGGCAATCAATGGCAATGGGCTTGTTTCTATGGGACTGGACAGAAACAAAAATGACTCATCGTTGCAGGTCTGGGATATCAATTATCAAAATAGGGACAGTACCATTGTGAATCCGACATTCTCGTATTGTGTCAATGAGAGCATTGTTTCATCCAAATTTCTTGACGATACAGGTCTTATAGTTGCAAGCACTAAATTCATCAAAGAGATTGATCTACGTTCGGCAAATCCCGTGTGCCAGCATCCTACTCGGCTTTCATATGACGTGAAGCTAAACCCATTCAACAGCTGGGAATTTAGCTCATACGGAGATGATGGAACTCTGGCAATCTGGGACAGAAGAAAACTTATAAGATCGTCCAACTCCAGTGAGTTGAACGTCGCCGAGCCTTTACTGACATTCGACAAACTTCTGGGAGTTGGGGCTGCTTCGAGGAAATATATGAACTCGTGCTTTCGCTGGTCTTCGGATCGTAACAGAGAGTTCTCTACGCTGCACAGAGGTGATACAATCAAGAGGTGGTGGCTAGGATCATGCGGGACTAATAAGGAAGACGAGAATGATGTCGAAGATCTTTTTGTATCCACGGTTCACGACATCAATACAACATTTGATAGAGTCGTTACTTTCGACTACATTCCACAAAGTAAGCATAAAGTGAGCCTAATTTGTATGAGACAGTCGGGCACGGTGTATCGAATGCCTGTTACTCAAAGCTTCACCACAACGTCCTTCAACAATGGCAATTCACTCCTGTTATCTAATTGCGAAATGTCGGATATTAATGAAATTAAAGTAACCAAGACTGAAGAGAAGTCAAATTTTGAGGAGAAAGCTCTGAGAGATCTCTGCTTTGAGGATTTAGACATAAGTGATGATTACTCTAAAGAGACGGACGATGGAAGCGTTGAGGAATCTAGCTCTGAAAATTTGATGGTAGATGAAGACGAAGGATCATTTTATCAGGAAAGCAGTTGGAGACCCGAGGAACTCCTACAAAAAGATATTAGCGTGATCATGAAAGCGAGAGCAATGCTTGGTTACGGACTGGACCCTGTAGCTACTGTTGCTATGATTGACGGTTCCAAAACCCTACAGAATAATGCGTACATCAGGAACACATGGAGGTGGATAGCAATCGCTAAAGCATCGGTTGACGACGGCACCATGGTTTCTGGCGATGTAGACCTTGGATATGAAGGTGTGATCGGAATATGGAATGGGTTGAAGGGTATTTCAAATCAAAATAGATTTCGTGAGGGCATAAAGTTGAATGATGAACAATTGGATAAAGAGATGGAAAAAATCATCAGATTACGTCGAAAAAGGAAGAGTGCGAGCGGCGACATGGTACCGAATAACCTGATCCTAGACTCTCCGAAAACGGTGCAAAGAAAGCTGTGTTCGATCTTATCTGGTTGGGATCTTTCCCCATCTGACTTCGAGGAAAAATATCAAATCATAATAAAGACAGGTGGCTATGAAAAGGCTGCTGCCTGGGCGGTATTCTTTGGCGATATAGCTAAGGCAGTCGAAATTTTAGCTTCTGCTAAGAAAGAGAGGCTAAGACTAATCGCTACGGCGATCGCAGGTTATATGGCATATAAAGATCTACCAGGCAATAATTCTTGGAGGCAACAATGCAGAAAGATGTCCTCAGAATTGGAGGACCCGTATTTGAGAGTAATATTCGCTTTTATCGCAGACAATGATTGGTGGGATGTCCTCTACGAACCGGCGATCTCATTGCGCGAAAGGCTCGGGGTGGCTCTCAGATTTCTAAATGATAGAGACCTGACGAAATTCCTCGAGAGGACATCTGCAACTGTCATCGAGAATGGTGAATTGGAGGGATTAATCCTCACCGGTATAACGCCGAGCGGTATTGACCTTTTACAGTCCTACGTGGACAAGACGAGTGATGTTCAAAGCGCAGCGCTAATCTCTATATTCGGATGTCCAAGGTATTTCAGAGATAAACGAGTGGACGAATGGGTCCAAACGTATAGAATAATGCTAAACTCCTGGGAACTATTCACAGTACGAGCTAAATTCGATTGCTTGAGAGCCAAGCTATCACGAACTGGGAGCGGATCTATCAGGGCGGATATCAAGCCTCGCCAAATGTACATGCAATGCATCAATTGTAAGAAGAATATTAGCACTCCAACCACAAGCTGTGGAGGAACACAGAATACCACTCCGACAGGAATGGTGAGCGACATGCCTCCAGGATCAGGTATCAGTGAAGGACTTCACAGAGGCGGCGCTATCTTCTCAAAGACCAAGAAATATGGAATGGCGAACACACCCTCTCCACTCACGCAACAAAGACGTAAGAATGCCTGTCCGCATTGCGGAACCCCATTTCCACGTTGCGTCATATGTCTCTTACCGCTGGGCACTACAGGATTACCGTTTGTGATCAGTGGTGTAGAATCGAAATACGATAGAGACGCGATCGACGAAGGACCGAGCCCCAAAGACGGTACCAATAAGAGTCAGAACGGGGCCATTGAGCAAGAGAAAGCCGACGTTGCTAAGACATATCAAAGGAAGAAAGAGAGGTTAAACGAATGGTTCAGTTTCTGTCTTTCCTGCAACCATGGCATGCATGCAGGACACGCAGAAGAATGGTTCGAAAGGCACGACGTTTGCCCAGCGCCTGGGTGTGTGTGCAAATGTAACAAATAGTCATAAATACGAATTCAACGACGAACAACGCCTGCTAGAAGCCCTCATCCTGGTCTTTTAATCAGGATGAGTGTGTTATAGGCATGGGCCCATAACAAACGTACGAAGAGATGACTCACGCGGCGCTGTCGAAAGATCAAATGAATGCCCCTGGAGCTGAAAAAAGACATCAAATTGGGGCCATATAGAGTTACCTTTGATCTTTCCAGTTTTCAATCAACCATTCCTGCACTACCATCTGTATCATAAATTCAGAAGTTAAGCGTGATTTGGTCCCCGTTAGTTTCGTGTTAATATTTGCGGTGCAACACTTTCTAATTGTCAGTGGCTTTGGTAGATCAAATTTTTACTCCAGGGTTTTATAGAGGCAGCATTGGACCAGGTCAACCTGCTACCACCTGGGAGTAATCGACCTTGGCATACAAAACAAACATCAATAATGTATTCGCAGGTCGAACAGGATATCCAAAAAAAGATCGAGCGTGAGCATAACATCATACAAGGTGCATCGAATCTGAAAAAGCGGACTGATAATGCTATGGTCATCCAGAAATGTAATACGAACATTCGTGAGGCTCGTCAGAATATTGAGTATCTGGAAGAGACTTTGAGGAAATTGTACCTTTCGAATGACAGGCAAACACATACGCAGGAGACTGCAGATTCGCGAGGAAATGGGCCGAAAGGATATCGTCACTTGTCGACAATATCTCCCGATGAACATATCTTCTCGCGTTTAGATCTGATAAAGTACGATTGTCCTTCGTTATCACAAAGAATTCAATATATGCTCCAACAGTTGGAATTCAAGCTACAAGTTGAAAGGCAATACCAGGAAGCAAATGCTAAATTGACTAAATTGTACCAGATCGATGGTGATCAACGGAGTAGTTCAGCGGCAGAGGGAGGAGCCATGGAGTCCAAGAATAGAATCCAGATGCTGACCAAAGCGCTTAAAAAGTACCAGGCTATTAATGTGGATCTTGATCCAGCTAAACCACATGACGCTGATTCCCTCAATCATCAGCCAAAATTCAGGAGAAAACAATTGACGGGAGAACTCACCATAGGCGTTACTGCAATAAGAGATGTTGACCACATTGAATCGCCCATGTTCTCCAGAAAGCCAGACACTTATGTTAGTATCAAGATTGACGACACGGTAAAAGCTAGGACCAGAGCATCTCGTAACGACAGATGGCATGAGGATTTCCAAATTCAAGTTGGTAAGGGCAATGAAGTAGAAATTACAGTTTATGACAAGATCAACGATACGCTCACCCCAGTTGCCGTTATGTGGCTGCTGTTATCAGATATCGCCGAAGAAATTAGAAAGAAGAAGGCTGGTCAAACAAGTGGTCAAAGCGGTTGGGTTAATGCCCGAGTTTTGAGCACCTATAATACGCAAGGTGATACTTCAGTGGATTCTAACATTCCAGTGGACGATCGCAGAACACTGCAACATCCTGGATCGGATGTCGGTGCAGTTTCAGATCCAAATTCAGCCGAGCTCTCCAGTAAGGTTACAACTAACACCTGGTTTACAATGGAGCCGGCTGGCCAAATTCTCCTAACATTAGGTTTCAACAAATCATCTCAGCCTCAAAGAAAAAATTTGATGGGTGGGTTGCATCGTCATGGTGCCATCATCAGCAGACAAGAGGATATTTATGAGCAGCATGGTCATCACTTTGTTCAAAAGTCATTCTACAATATCATGTGCTGCGCTTACTGTAGTGAATTCCTGAGATACACTGGATTTCAATGTCAGGACTGTAAATTTCTTTGTCATAAAAAGTGTTATACGAACGTGGTGACCAAGTGCATTGCCAAAACAACCACCGATAGTGATCCTGATGAAGCCAAATTAAACCACCGCATACCTCACAGGTTCGAACCCATTTCTAATCGGGGTACTAAATGGTGTTGTCACTGTGGTTATATTTTGCCATGGGGTCGGCAAAAGGTACGCAAGTGTACTGAATGTGGCATTATGTGTCACACACAATGTGCTCATCTCGTTCCTGATTTTTGTGGGATGTCTATGGAGATGGCCAACAAAATTTTGAGGACGATACAAGACACGAAGAGATCACAAGAAAAGAGGAAGAGATTGCCTAGCTCTCTTCAAACTGAAGGTTCGGCTTCCACTAAAGTATCTAGAGATACTTCTCCAGTCAAGCATATCGAAAAACAACTACCGTTAGAACCTGTAGAACTCTCTAATGGTGGTGGTACGCCGGTATACGCTCCCCATTTAAGGAAGCCTCAACCTCATCCAGAGAGACAGTTAGACCTTGATAAAAAATTGAACTCATTCATTGATCAGAACGAATCCTATTTAAACTTCACTGAAAATGCACAGAAGGCTTATGATGATTCTGAAACTAGAACTCTAGATCCATTTGCCTCTGATATACCAGAAGTTTTCAATCCATTTGATTCGAATAAGACAAAAATCGATAATACCAGGGATCATTGGAAGCAGAAGGAGCAATTGATGCATGAGGAAGCTCAAAAGTTGCAACAAGATGTTGATGTCGACATGAATGCAGTTATTCCCCGTACTGAGATAACTAAAACAGAAGTCGAACCCGTTCGCGTTGAACCCGAACATCAGATTGTGGATGAAGATGCCTTCAGCAGAGCCGAGAAAACCTCGATATCCACAGAGGTAGAGCATTCCAATCCATTCCGCGAGATGAATGATGAAGCATTCCAAAGAGAACAGCATCAAGTTTCCACCGAGCTTTCTGCAGAAAGCAGCTCTTTGATACAGACGGAAACTCACACGTCAAAAGGCAGTGTTCAGTCATCTCCAAAGAAGGCTCATGCCACAATTAGACATAGGAGAAAGGCTCCAAAACGTCGTAAAGTTTCGTTGGATGATTTTGTTTTGCTAAAAGTCTTGGGTAAAGGTAACTTTGGTAAAGTCCTATTATCTAAATCCAAGAATACAGACCGCTTGTGTGCGATTAAAGTGCTAAAGAAGGATCACATAATCCAAAATCATGATATAGAGAGCGCCAGAGCTGAAAAGAAAGTTTTCCTCTTAGCAACGAAAGCCAAACACCCGTTTTTGACCAACTTATACTGCTCTTTCCAGACAGAGAATCGGATCTATTTTGCGATGGAATTCATCGGTGGTGGTGATTTGATGTGGCACGTTCAAAATCAGAGATTATCCGTGAGAAGAGCGAAATTTTACGCTGCTGAAGTACTTCTGGCACTCAAATATTTCCATGCGAACGGTGTTATCTACCGTGATTTGAAGCTAGAAAACATTTTGCTAACGCCCGAAGGTCATATCAAGATTGCCGATTATGGTTTGTGTAAGGACGAAATGTGGTTTGGCAACAAAACTTCGACTTTCTGTGGTACTCCAGAATTTATGGCTCCTGAGATTCTGAAAGAACAGGCATACACCAAAGCTGTGGACTGGTGGGCGTTTGGTGTTCTTTTATATCAAATGTTATTATGCCAGTCACCATTTTCAGGTGATGATGAGGATGAAGTTTTCAATGCGATCTTGACTGATGAACCTTTGTACCCCATCGATATGGCCGGTGACATCGTGCAAATTTTCCAAGGCCTACTAACCAAGGATCCCGAGAAGCGTCTAGGAGCTGGTCCTCGGGACGCTTTGGATGTGATGGAGGAGCCCTTCTTCCGCAATATAAATTTTGATGATATTCTAGAACTTCGCGTTCAACCACCCTACTTGCCTGAAATAAAATCTCCGGAAGATACATCTTACTTTGAGCAGGAATTCACATCTGCAGCTCCGACACTGACTCCGATGCCCTCAGTACTGGATACAAGACAGCAAGAAGAATTTAGAGGCTTCTCATTTATGCCCGACGATCTAGAATTATAATACTGCGCTACAGAGTTTATAACAGCATTACTCGTGCCAACCAGGGCTCCATAGTCAATGTAGTTTTCTTTCTCAAATTAGGTATTTTTGATTTTTATAGAAGATTAATGAAGAGTATATTCCGATTACACGCGCAGTGCCAGGCGCACATTAAGCGATGTCGTTTACAAACTGTTGAAGCAGATCATTTGTAGCCAAGAATAACAACATAGGTAGATACCATCCGACCTAGATAATTCACAACCAACTGAATGTTCAAAGGAAGGCGATTAAACGTCTTTAAGTCGGACCGCTCCAAGTCTACTGACTCGTCGCCAGGCTCAAGTGATATTCCTTCCGCCAAAAGTTCCAAGAAGTTCTCAATCAAGGAAATAGC
>ERZ794936.982-NODE-982-length-10083-cov-32.007280_pt1 | contig 10083 bp, 8 predicted proteins | sample MGYA00511083_ERZ794936 | MGnify/ENA primary metagenome ERZ794936 (study PRJEB30137, sample SAMN04331409) | food metagenome | isolation source: Y2 must sample point D1 replicate A | place: Australia: South Australia | collected 2014 ... | reverse complement strand
ATGTTGATGGACTGGATAATACGCAGATGTATGAATACAATAATACACAAGATCACTCTTCACAAGACACAGAGCAAATGGACTGCATTGCACTTGACCGGTTGAGCACGTTTCTTTCAAGTGTGGATGACAAGTTGAACAGGTTGGAAAAGTTGTTGAGTTGTAATGGAATTGAGAGTTGTGGTGTGGATGGAATTTCTTCAGAAAAAATAATGAACAATGGTGGAATTGTCACTCATCATTCCGGTGCATCAATGAGAAAGAAATTAGCTAGTAATTTGTATAACAGATACAAAAACAAAAAAACAAAAATTCAACATAAAAAAAGACAAATTATTGATTGTTACAAAAACAATACACCATGGAACAACACAAATGTACCAAATGAAGAACATTTAATCACCACTTCAAACGATTTGCAAAAAAAAAATTCACAAGAAACCTCTCTTGCTAACGATTTAACAACTCTATATCATTTTCTTAAAACAGCAAAAGATATGAGACCAGGATTTACCAAAAAACCTCACTCTCCATTACATGATATTACATCTCCCTCAACCGACATTCCAAAAGATAATTCAATTTATTCGGTAGAGAGATCTGAATCACAATTAAAACTCTACGACAATAGCATCATTGACAAATTCACCACGATATTCGAAAACTATTATGGTTCCGAGCTGGACAATAACAGTGCAGATGTTAGTTTTAGTGGGAAAAGCATGTTGAGCAGCAACAGTAGCAGTGCAACTCTGGTCAATGAAGAAAACACTTTTTTGCCCATTTCTTCTTCTCCTCTTTCTTCCTCTTATCCAACCCGCAGCAGCACTCCTATTTCAAACAACCATATGGACATCTTGGACAATTTGAAGTACATCCATGACAAGTATACAATGATTGTTTCCAATGAAAAAGAGCTTTCCGAAGATTTGTTGTCATATTCGACAAACTCTTCCGCGGCCTCTTTGCTTGATTCCGAAACATTGGTTTCCAAACAAAACTATTCTACTTTTTCTTTGAACGAGTCTTTAAGCGAGATTCCGGAATATTCTAAATCCACTTTGGAGACTTTAGAAAAAGATGTGTGGACCCAGATCAATTACCACAACTATTCCAAGGCATGTGAACTGGGTCAAACAGCACATTTGCACTATTACCAGTTGCCATTTCCATGGAGAGAAAACAAGTACATCATCCACGGGTACAGGTTTTACAAAGACTGGAAAACGTGTTTGAAAAGCATATTTGGTTTGAAACCTATTTTAGCATTCCCATTGGACGCCACATGTGTGATGTCGAATGAAAAATGTAAGTCTTCTGCTTCCGCTTCTGCCTCTTCCTGTGCTCATCACAAAACCTGCACACACGGCTCGTCGCCATACCACTGGCACAATGAAACGGTCAATATCTGGTCCCATTTGGGTGCTTCCGTGTACATGTGTTATTTGTTGTACACTTTTGTACAAAAAACACACACCTCTCTTCACGCTTTCCAAAAAACGTGTTGTGCGCTGTTTATGATCATGGGTGCATTCTGTTTCTTGTGTTCCGCAACATGGCACACTTTCAATGGGTTTGCCAATTTGAAACAGCGGTCCAGAGCATGTTGCTGCGATTACACAGGCATATCTCTTTTGATCACAACCTCAATCATTTCCTTACAAAGCTTGATTCTTTGGAACAATCGCGTCTCACCAAAGGTCACCGGCTCAATGATCTTGACAATTGCCATGCTTGGACTATGCACCGTTTACATGAACTGGTCACCAAAATTCGACAGACCAGAGTCCAGACATTTACGGATTATCGTGTTTGTTTTGCTGGCAGTATTGGGAAATATTTCGTTTTTTCTTGACGGAGCTGCAGGCAGAGCCCATTTTGCACAGCTTTTCAAAAACTCATTTGTCTACTACCTCGGTGGGGTGGTGTTTTACGGTGGGTTTATTCCAGAAAAATTTAGATCAGATGTCCACGTTGCACAAGAGATTCCTACCCACGCAAGACTGTCCACGGATTTGAACATCTTGGGAATTGAGAAAGACACCCATTTTAAAGATATTGTGCCCTTCAAAAAAACCATCTCAACAACGGAAACAGTCACTTACACAAACACAAACAACGTCAAAGAAAACACAAGTTTCAACTCGCTTTGGTGGACGGATTACTACCTTCAAAGTCACAATGTCTGGCACATTGCAGTCGTCATGGGGTGTTTGGGCCACTACAAGACATTGATGGACATTATCGAAAGCTTGTGAGGTACAGCTACCTTTTTTTCATAAAACCTCATACACACATTTATGCATAAATTTATCACATTTGTTATACATCTTTGTTCTATTATATACTTATATTTGTATGTCCTTATATATTCTTAAAAGTTATGCCTCTTCATTTTAAACGCATTTTCTTTTGGTTCGCGAATAGTGAAAAAAGTAAAGGGCTCGCCCAAATTTCTTTTTCCAGTGTCAATTACTTTAGCTGCAAGTTTTGGAACCTGAAGCACAACAGAGACCAAGAATCCCAAACACAACCACAACACACACACACACACACACACACACACAACCATGGGGTTAATCAATCAGCCAATGGGTCAAATCAGGTTGACCAATGTTTCGCTTGTACGTTTGAAAAGAAACAAAAAAAGATTTGAAATTGCATGCTACCAGAACAAAGTGCAAGACTACAGAAAGGGGATCGAAAAAAACCTAGACGATGTGTTGCAGATCAACCAGGTCTTTTTGAACGTGTCCAAGGGACAGGTTGCACCGAACGAAGACCTTATGCAGGGTTTTGGAACCACAGATCAGGATACTATCATCAAGTTCATCTTAGAAAAGGGGGAGTTGCAACTCAGCGAAAAGGAAAGACAGATCAGAATCCAACAGATCAACAACGAAATGTTGAACATTGTCAGCTGCAAATGCATCAACCCGAAATCAAAGAAAAGATACCCACCAACAATGATCCACAAGGCTTTGCAACAGCTGAAATTCAACATTTCCATCTCCAAACCAGCGAAAATCCAGGCTTTGGAAGCCATCAAGAGTTTGGTTTCAGAGCAGATCATTCCTATCGCGAGAGCCAAGATGCTGGTAAAGATCACTTTGCAAGACGCTACCGCCCCAGAGAAGGACAGACTGGAACTGCTCATCCTGAATAAAAAAGTCAGCACAGGCGAAGGCTCTACTGACACTGAAAAACAAGACTGGGTGTGCGAAGGTTTGATTGATCCTGTGAGTTACAAAGAAATTGTCACAATCTTCAACAACAACAAGAACTTGGGTGTAGTGCAGGTCTTGGACATGGCTGTCCTTGACAACAATTGATAAAACACAGATGTACGAGTTTAATTTTGCTGTGTTTTTTTTTTTTATTTTAATTTTAATATTTTTCGAGACTCTATATATTCTATCATTGGAGATTCAAAACCCACTCACAAAGCTATAATATCTTGTTTAATGGCAGCTAAGATTGTAAGCAGTGTGTCAAACTTGGTGTTGTCTTGTGCGTGGAAAAGCTTTGACGACAGCATGACCACAAACGACCCAATGTTGGGAACACGGTCCTTGTTTTTGATAAAAAGCTCGCTCACCTGCGAGGCAATGATCGGAAGCTCTAGATTGTTGGAATCCCCGAAAAGCGTTGTGATCTGGTAATTGGACAACGGATCTTGGTAAAAACCATCCTCACCGTCAGTTGCCTCCCCGTCTTCACCATAATTATGTAGTTCTTCCAGTACCTGTGTGATATCTTGGCACGTCACAGAGTAGCTGGTGTCCAATTCGCCATTCCATCTGATCTGGACTAAAACTCTATTTGCGAAAAACTGACAGCAAATATGAATTTCTGCGTTGTTTGCAGTTTTGACCAGTGTCTCCCGGTACTGCATTTTGCTTCTTGACTGGTTGTGCAAGTTACCTTATGTCCTGTATTCTTATAACTTATATGGGGTTCGTACTTTGCCATGGGTGATACTTTGCTATGGAACCCATTGGTGCAAAAACCTCAAATGCGGAAAAAAAAAAAAAAAAACTGACGCATTGTTTGTATTTTTGTGTCTTGCGAGAAAAAGGTGACAAGGACTTCATCGATTCACAAGTTAGCGGAATACTGAACCTCAAAAGAAAACAAGAAGCTCCGCACACAAAGCATCCCCAAGATGTATGCCACACTATATGCCATCACTGGGTGGATCATCACCACGCAGTTTTTGACAGCACTGTTTGTGTTTTGTATTTTGAACCATTACTTGAAGCCGCGATACAAAAGACGAGATACAAAGCCTATCAAAACAAAAATCTTGGAGCCTGAAAAGATTATTTTGGTCAAAGCAGATAATAATGAGCATATCGGAAAGAATACAAGCACACGACAACCTTTGCGCAACAACAACAACAACAATGAAAGCAGCAGCACAAGCAGGCCCACAAGCTCAACGCCGCTGTACAACCACAGCGAAACTGAAAGCATCGAGAACATTGCGGTTGGTCAGACAGACGATAACGGTGCAGAATTAAAAATATTGGAAAACCCATTCGAAATGGCTTCAGAGCCCACGTACAAACTAGTGCCAGACTTGAACTACTACTTTCAACAGTACGGTCTCACCATTGATTCTTACAGGCTGTCTACCGAGGACGGGTTTATAATTGATATTTGGCACATTGTGAATCCAAATGCCACAAACACAAGGGACTCCGATAGCAGGCCTGTGTTGTTTTTGCATGGTTTGCTACAGAGCAGTGGGTCCTTTGCATCTAGTGGCACAAAGTCTTTGGCATACTACTTGACAGTGCATGGGGGTAAAGACTGTTGGTTGGGTAATAACCGGTGTGGGTTTGTTCCTGGCTGGGAAGACTTGACGATCAACAGCATGGGAGAGCCAGAAAACAAGAAGAAGACCAAGAAAGAAAGATGGGCGTGGGATATTTTGGATATGGCAAAGTACGATTTGCCGTGTTTGGTTGATTTTGTGTTGAAAGAAACAAACTCAAAAAACTTGGACTTGATCGCGCATTCCCAGGGGACTATGCAAAGTTTCTACTCTCTAACCAACCACCGGGAGTTACTAGGGAAAATTAAGAATTTTGTTGCCCTATCGCCAGCCGTGTATCCTGGTGCCCTGCTATATGAAAAAATTCCACTAAGACTTATGGCGCTTTTGATCGACAACAAGTGGATTTTCGGGAAAACCGTTTTTATACCCTTGATGATGCAGATGAGAAAATTGATGGGGTCCCAAAGTTCGTATTGCAAGTTGGCGTACTTGATGTTCAATTATTTGTTTGACTGGGGCGACTCCTTATGGGACAGACATCTACGAGACAGACATTTTCTGTTTTCTCCCGTGTACATCAGTGTGCGGTTGATGCAGTGGTGGTTGAGCTCCAAAAGACCTAGTTTCAGAAACGGAGAGTTTGACAAAACGTATTTCCCAGAACATAAAGTTTGGTACCCAACGGACTTTCACAATGCGGAACAAGAGTCGAGAAACTCGTCTTCAACAGCAACTTTTCAAAAAACTGCCACTCGTGCGAAAAGCACGCATATTCACAATAATTCTGATAAGAATTTGTACCCGAATTTCTTGATTTTTGCTCCTCGACTAGACAGGTTGGTCGATGGAGCCCGGTTGATCAACCATTTCACCAAGTATGAAGACCCCGCGTTGTACAAAATCTGGTACATCGAACACTACTCGCATCTCGACGTTCTTTGGGCAGACGACGTGTTGGAAAAAATTGGCAAGCCCATTTTGGACCATTTATAGCAAATATCAGCGTACCCATATACCTATTTTATAAACACATCATGAACGACTTACTTGGGGAAAGCATCTGTTGGTGCGAGGTGGAGATAAATTTATTTGAGCAAAATTATGGTCACGTGCAAACGAGCAACACACTTAAATCATCCAACCGAACTTTTCTTTTTCTCGTTAGCTTGAGTCTAACACATGCCCTTTAGCGATGCCAATTTTGATATCAACTCTGTATCACATCCAAACACGATTTACACAAAACCGAATACAGCAAAGCACAACCAAACAACACCACCAATTGCACAAAATGAAGATTAAAACCATCAACAGGTCTGCAGACACTTATGTTCCTGTAAAGTCTACTCAGGAGAGTGTTTTGACAAGAAACTTGAATCCGGAGCTGCACCCGTTCGAGCGTGCTCGTGAATACACCAAGGCTTTGCAAGCAACCAAATTGGAGCGTATGTTTGCACAGCCTTTTATTGGGCAGTTGGGTGATGGGCACCGTGACGGTGTGTACCACCTTGCAAAAAACTATCACATTTTGAATCAAATGACCTCTGGTGACGGTGAAGGGATTATCAAATTCTGGAACATGGGTGATCGTAGTGAGAAGTTAAGTTACAAAGCACATTATGGTCTGGTTACCGGGTTGAGCATGACACCAATGAAACTAGGGTACGATGCCGGGATGTTGCTTTCGTGTGGTGACGATAAGACCATCAAGTTATGGGATGTCGGGTCGTTGAACAACGAGCTAATTGGGAAACATCAGGATCAGGACCCATCGCAATCTGTTAATAAGACTGGGCTGATCAAGACTTTCCATGGGGAAACGGCTTTCCAAGGTTTGGATTGCCACAGAAACAAAGCTTCCTTTGTCACTGGGGGTCCTTCGGTCCAGCTATGGGACACTGCAAGATCAAGACCATTAACCGATTTAAGTTGGGGATGCGAAACGGTTACTCATGTGAAGTTTAACCAAGTGGAAACAGACATTTTGTGTAGTACCGGGACTGACAACTCTGTTGTGTTGTACGATTTGAGAACAAACTCTCCAACACAAAAAATTGTTCAATCAATGAGAACAAACAGTATTTGCTGGAATCCAATGGAAGCATTTAATTTTGCTGTTGCAAACGAAAACCACAATGTGTACTATTACGATATGAGAAAAATGGACAAAGCACTACAAGTCTTTCAGGACCATGTCAGTGCTGTTTTGGACGTTGATTTTTCTCCAACAGGTCAAGAAATTGTTACTGGGTCCTACGATAAAACGATTAGAGTTTACAACATACATCACGGTCACTCAAGGGAAGTGTACCACACCAAGAGAATGCAGCACGTTTTCCAAGTGAAGTACACAATGGACAGCAAGTACATTGTGAGTGGGAGTGATGACGGGAATGTTCGTTTGTGGAGAAACGTTGCTTGGGAGAGATCCAACGTCAAAACCACTAAAGAAAAGACTAAATTAGAATACGACGAGAAATTGAAAGAGAAATTCAAGTACATGCCTGAAATCAAAAGAATCAGCAGACACAGACACGTTCCAAAGGTTGTCAAAAAAGCTCAAGAAATCAAGAAAATCGAACTAGATAGTATCAAGAGAAGAGAAAACAACGAAAGACGCCATAACAAAAACATGGAATACGTGAGCGAAAGACAGAAGCAGATAAAGGGCAAGGCGTTTCAGTACGACGAAGACGATCAAAAGAAATGAGGATGGGGTCTAGGTGACCATTTGTATACTACACTTTTCCAGTGGCTTTTAAATAAAACATTAATTTCTTTTTCTTTTTTTTTTTTTTACTTATGACAAAAGTATATACGATTGTTCTTGTTTAATTTTTTTTGGAAACTCATTTTATTATAGTTATTTGTTAGTTCATGCAAAGAATGGCATAACTTGATATTAGTAAAAGTGCTTTTAAGTATATAGAAATCAAAAAATCTGATTATCAATTTAGGTTTGATGATTTTGTTGAAGGGTTTAAAAACAAAAGGTTTGATGGAGAGCCTGCTCCATTTGGTAGGTTTAAATATTTTTTTCATTTTTTTTTTTTTTTTTGGACTGAGCTTTAAAGAACGGAAATCAAAGGTTATTTTTTTAGAGAAAAAAACACAAAAAATGGAAACACATCAGTTCTTACTATAAAGAAACGTCCAAAACCATCGACACGTCTGGAACCCCACTCAAATCGGTCAAGATAGGCAAGATGTCTATCAACTCGTTGTCGTGGGTGTCGCTGAACCACGAGGAGATGGGGACTGCGTGTTGTGGGTGGAAGATGTAAGAGGCTGGAGAATTGTCCAAGATAATGATGTCTTCCAATGGTCTGCCGATCTGGGACAAGTTTTTCACGTAATTGCCCTCGTATGTGTAGCACGAGTCTCTGAACAATCTGTGATGAATGTTCAGTTTCCCGCCGTGGTTCGTTTTGACGTTATCTAAAATGTCCAGAAGCGGGTCTCCGTAGCGGGACACAGATGCAGTGAAAACAACCACTTCGTAATACTTGGCCACTGTTTCCAAGAATTTGTCGACCCCGGGTCTCTTTATAACATAGACGTTATGGACCTGGTTGTCGATTTCAACAGGAATGACAAAATCTGCAGCACGCACGTATTTGAACGAGGAATGCACCAAAGTTTCGTCAAGATCTAAAACAAGACATTTTTTGTTGCCAAACACCTCTTTGTCCTTTATTCCCAACAACGTCTCGCAGCCCTTGGCGTGGGCCTGGCCTTTTTGCAACTTGGTCAAGTCAATGAAATTGCTTTCCATCATCGGTGTGATCTCCCCACTCATCTGTGCCATCATCTGCTGCTGTTCATCTTGGTACTGTTGTTGCGCTTCCAATGACGGTGGTGGCAATGACGCTTCATGCTGTTGCTGGTTGTGAGTCAGTGAAGCTGGTGGCGGGGTTCCCGGCACACTACACTCGCTATCCGAGTTCTGTATCGTCTCATGCACCACAACAGAACTGTTTGCATTGATCGTGTGTGGTAACGCGGCCTGCAGTTCGTCCACTGGCACGCCACCTTGCAGAGTCATTTGTTGTTGTTCGTGGAGAGCTGTTTTTGAAACAGGTTGTTGTTCCGAGTCGCTGTCCACGTCCATTTCGTAGTTGACATCGTCTTCTGGCTCCTTTTCTTTGTTGTTTTCAGCATTGTCTTCGTTCTCTTCCTCTTCTTCTTCTTCTTCTCCGACTTGTTCAGAAACAACAGTGTAATTTTTTTCTTCTTCAAAATTTTCATTTTTGGCCATTTTTGATTTTTCGTTTGTGACACTTAGAGAAGATGATGTACTTGTTCTTGGTGTTGGGGTTGTTGTGCCCTGAGAATTTCCATACCCGTTGGTTGGAGCATGTGCGTTTGCAACCTTGACTTGTTTTCTGCTGCTGCTGCTGCTGCTGCTGCTGCTGCCATTATGCGCATTTGCACCAACAGTTTCCTTTGTTCTAGTTGTTGTTGTTTTTGTAGACATTGTATTTTTCGAATGAGAACTGCGTTGTTTTTTCAAATTCCCATTAGACGTGGCTGGACTTGCCTTGTGTGTGGGTCTTCCTCCATTATTGGTTTGACTGTTTGCGCTGGTTGCAGTGTTAATATTCGTTGTTGTTGGTGGTGTGGAGGTTTTCTGTCTCAGCTTGCTGTGGTGACTGTTTGGCCCAGAGCTTGCCGTGCTTCCGTGATGAGTGCTACCACTTGCGCTGGTACCGTTTTGGTGATTATCAGAACTACCACAAAATATACTGGATATAAAACCCATCTTCCTGGTGTCTATGTGAGTGTGTGTGTGTGAGAGAGTGTGTGTGTGTTTCTTTTTCTGTTCTTTTTGGTTCGAGCTTTTGAGTTCAAAAAAAATTTTACACGACAAGATATATCAACAAGCGGCAATATATAGTAGAGTGTGATTAGAGTAAATTATTATTTCCACCAATCAATAAGTGTAGCCCTTGGCCTAAAATTATTATCACCCTTCCCCGAAATGGTTATCCCGAAAAAAGATGATAGATAGGATTAACGTATGCACAATCGATTGACTCCTACAAAAAGGAAAAAAAACCTGATACTCGAGACTTTTATAGAGACCAAATGCACTTCACAACAATGTTATTACTATTATTTCCCAGTAATTAAAACCGAATTAGGCTCGATAAACATAAAAGTTTGGTTCGAGGTTCTGAGTTTACGCATTCGGAAAGAAACAGTTTCGATATTAATCTGTTCAAAAAAAATTTAACTTCTCCGTGTCGTGAAAGAATGCATTTAAAAAAGTTTGCGACGTAAAAAATGACGCAAAAATG
>ERZ794936.981-NODE-981-length-10084-cov-34.103600_pt1 | contig 10084 bp, 3 predicted proteins | sample MGYA00511083_ERZ794936 | MGnify/ENA primary metagenome ERZ794936 (study PRJEB30137, sample SAMN04331409) | food metagenome | isolation source: Y2 must sample point D1 replicate A | place: Australia: South Australia | collected 2014 ... | reverse complement strand
AAGCTTGACCTGTTTTACGATGAAGAGACTACTTTACCTGTAAAGTATCCATTCAGATCTTATCTTCTTTGTTCAAATGACACGAAAATACACTATGACACTATCAACAACACTATCAATACCATTTCAATGGGCACGCCGTTGCATTCAGTACGTCAAGCAAAAACTAGGAAAAAAAGAAGAATACTACAAACATATGCAAGACCCCAAAGAACAGTTGGATATTCTGAAACCGATGATTTCGAGGCTGCTGTTGAGAAAAATGAAGAAGTTTCTGTTTTGTTGGAATGCAAGAAAAATACATCTTTAACAGATTTTGAATTTATGGAAGGACAATCTGAAGATTTTTCAAAGAATAACAACTCAAACTTGCTCATGACAAAGACAACCGCAAAAAACCTGAAACGCACTAGAATGCCAAATAAAAATAAAAAAAACAAACTTACGGATAGTGCATCGGAAGAAGAAAATGAAAATGGCATAGATTTTAATTCTGCAAATGGCACTCAAAAGAAACGGAAGTACAACAAAGGAAAGGCACCAAATAAGCTTTTGAAACCAAGACCCAAAAGATTGATTAAATCAAGAATGCAAAAACAAGAGGAGCAGGATGAATTAGATGAGAAAAATACTTTGTATGTAAAGCAAATGAAAAAATTGAAAGCGGCGCGTGAAAAGGAAAAGAACATCAAAGAAGCTATTAGAAAATTGGAAAAGGGGCTTCCATTGACGTCCTCGACAATTTCGGCTTCATCACTGCTGGCAGAAGTTAGTTCTTCTGACAACGAAGATTTTTTTGATATCGAATATACAGAAGCTGGAGAAGATGGCAAAAAAGATGATCTAAGGCCTTTGTATCCTCAGGCTCCCCCATCAAAAAGCTCGAGAAAGATACCCGAGCCCAATTTCAACCAGTTCAACGAAGACTTGTGGGATATTCCTCCTAATGTTTTGATAAGAAAGTTATCAATTAAAGATACAGTAGCCAAAACGAGTGACGAACTAAGAAGGGAAGCTTTCTTGCTGGAGATGCTAAAGAAGCGTGCAGAAAAACCTCAGCAAAGTGACGAGGAGCTGAAAGATAGACCGGAGGTTGATGGTGGCACGGATTTTGAGCAGGTTAAAGATGTTGATTTCGAAGGGTACGATGATTTCATAATTGTTGGTGCAGATGCGTACTCGCCAGAAATGCTCCATGAGATGCAGGACGTCAAGAAGGGAAGAAAAATACGGAAAGACTATGTCTTACCCCCGGAACCCTCATGTGTAACAAAAGATCTGCTTCTTGAAGGCAGAAAATGGAGGGCTGCCAGAATGTACTTGTTGAATCCGTTGAGAACTTCTTTAAGAGAGGTCTGCAAGGAAAACAACGTTTCTGTTCCAACTCTCATAACCTATATGGACGCCACAAGAGTAGCAAGATCTTTGATGACCGGGAAATACTCTGGATCTTCCGTGATTAGAGATTCGACTTTCAACAACAGGGGGAAAAACAAGTTTCCGAAAGAAGTGAGAGATCAGTTTTTGAAAAGAGCTTATGAAAAATTGAATGAAGCGCGTGAAAAAACCGCTCAAATTACAACTGATCTTGGGCTTAGAGACAGGCATCGTGGGTTGCGGTTATTTTTTGACTCACGCGGCACTTCTGGCTCGCAGCTTTCTCCAGGTCCTTCAGCTTCATCAAATTCTTCTGCTTTTTCTAATATGGATTCAAAGCGTTTATCCGGCAGTCCTTTAGGCGTAGAAGCTGACTTTTTTCCTTCTTCTTCTTCTTCTTCTTCTACTACTACTTCTACTACTTTTTCTTCTTCACAACACACGAACCAGATCAATGATTCTACCGTTTATGACAAGAATAATACGGTGGAACTGTATTTACCAAACGAAGATGTAACCATTGTGGATGTTACAGGAAACGCGAAAAGTGAAGAGCTCAGCGGTGAGCTCAAACCGCTTGAATTCATAAGACCGCGCAAAAAGAAGACACCAGAGCCTAATCTTCAGAGAAAAAAAATACAAATCAATGATGTTTCTTTTGAGCCCTCCAAAGTCCCAGATGTGGAGCTTGCGAAAAAAACTCCAGATAGAGCATTTATAGAGGAGAATCCTGCTAAAACGATTTTTGAAAAAACTAAGCAAGATGAATCATTTTTTAAAAGGAGATCCAAAAAACGGTCAGTTGTTAAGCATGATGAGTCAGATGAAAAAACTTTTAAAGAGCCTATTCAAAGCATGTTTTTTAAACCAAATAAGAGGCTTTTGAACGAGATTAACCAAAATGAATCAGTACCAAAAACAATCAATATTGTCAATGAAAACAGTAAAAAAGCGTTTGTTGTGAAGCCATATGAACTGGACAAAGAAAAATTGAAGGTTCCTATTCCAACGATATCTTTGAAACCAGGCGTTCAAACTTTTTCCAAATCTTCATCAAAAGGAGATCAGCTTCGTAAACTGTTCAAAAGGATAATAAAACAACGAGATGAACTCAAAAATGACAACTCTAGCGAAAAGGACTCTGGCACCGCGCTTGAGAACCATGCCGCTCCGAAGGAAGCTGTTTCATCTTCAACAGAGCAACCAAAAGATATTGAGAAGAAAGATTCTTTGGAAAGCGTTCAGATCTTGGATCCAGTCACCCAACCTAAAGCAGAAACCCAAATTGACAAACAGGCTACTGAATAATATTTACCACTTGTTGAAGCGCTCAGTTTATCAAGCAAAACAGGTTCTTAGTCGAAAAACCAACAAGAAACAATTGTCTCAGAGCAATTTGAAAAAAGCATTACTGCTTTGGATGGCTGCTCAACCATAATTAAAAGCGCGCAAAACAAATAATTTGGAAACACTAAAATAATGAACAAAAACACTATAAACTTTGCTGCTATAGCAGCAAGGGAAAAACACTACATTGGGTTTTCAAAGTTCTATAAACTTCCCGTACAGTGGAAAAGATAGGTCAAAAAGTCATACTATCAAAACTTTGACTTTGGGGATAACATCAATGAATGATGATTCCTAAGGATGACTCGAGGAAATAGCACAATAGCTTATGACTCTTTTGAGATGACTCGAAACGGTTGTGCCGACGGAAAATGCATATTTAGTCAACTTTGAATGAAGCTGCTAATATAACAATAAGTTGAAACTTTATGGCAACGAAAAGACAAGAAAAAACCAAGTAACCTCATTTAGGAGTGGAGACTTTGTGTTCTGTTTTTTATTTTTTTTTCATTTTTATTTTTTTTTTATTTTTTTCAACAAAAACACAATTTCTATCGGCATCAACATAAGGGATAGTAGTGTTTTTGTCTTTTTTTGTTGAATCAGCTCATCTCTTGCTGATCGGCATTTCGTGCCAATTGTGTTCAAAGGTGTTACGTTTTTGTTGGGTCATCAGATAATAGCTCTTGTGTAACAAAAATCTATAGCCGTTGGATATGACTCTTGATCTGAGGGTGTTTGGTACTTAGTTTCTTGTATTGATTACAGTATATATTGAGCAAAACTCATCTCGAAATAAACATTTTGTATGTCGTATTCATTGAATCATCCTTTCATGACTCTTGTCAAGATGACTTGTGTACTTTTTTGTGTATTTCCTACTCCTGCGTTGTTTTACTGTCTATCGTACATCCTTGGTGCGAGTGCTCCCTGTTTTCCTAAGGTAGTCATTTCAAGATGACTACTGAAAATAAACATTTTGAACGCAAGGAAAGAAAAAAACTAAGATTAAAAAGAAATTCTAAAAAAAAAAAAAACAAATATTTCCTGACAAAGCTTTGCAGATTAGCGGTTTGGATTTATTTAATTCATTTCTTTTGTCAACAACGGCAAGAACGGAGAAGTGTGATCACTTAAAAAAAAAAAAAATGGTGCAAACCACCGAGGTTTGTGGCAGGAAAAGTAATTTTGACATCATTCTTTGGTTGTATTTCAGAGCACATCAAAGTGTGCCACCTTGGAATGACTGAATGGACCCAAAATTTGTATTGTTTTGTTGATGTTTTGTGCAGCTTAAAAAAAAATCATTAAATGAATTGAATTGATCGATGTAACCATTTTTTTTGAATCATCGTCAAAGAGTCATTTTTGAAAAACTGCCGCAGAAGATAAAGAGCAAGAGCCCAAACGAAAGCTGACTTCGATCAAAACCGAAACTGAAGTTCTTGCGCAAAATATTAAAGTTCACACCAACAAGTGTTGATGACTTTTATTGTTTTTTTCTCTTGTACAAGATCTACTTCTATTCTAAATGCTATACAACTGTTGCCAACCTTTTAGTGCCCACGGAAAAGAGGGGCCAGGATAAATTACACATACGGCACTGAACTTCCTTAACTAGGGATACTTGGTTGAGAAACACAATACTGGTCAGCAAGCTTGCTCTTATCTGCCCACTCATCTTCACTCAGTCATCAAGAAATCAAAAATCAAGAAATAGCAAACAAAACCAACCACGTAGAGTTGGAGAAAAATCACAAAAACCTAGAAAAAAAAAAAAAAAAGTTCAACAAAGTCTTTCATCGCTGCTCATCGAGAAATCTTCATCCATTTCATCACCATAACATTTTATATATAAACAGAACTAAATTAAAACAAATCAATTCTACAGGCTTGCTTTTTTTAATTCTTTTGGTACTCTGTCATTTTGAACATAAGAGAAAGGAAATTAAAAAAGCAACAACAACCAAAAGAACACAAACACGGAAATGTCTACTTTTGCCAACTGCAAATGGATTCCTCAATTGAGAGTCTTGCCTGAAGACCTGGTTGACAATAAGCCTACTGTTATCTCTACACCTACAGAAAAAAACAGCGCTACCGTTGCTACTGTTGGTACCACGTCTTCTGCTTCCTTCAACGAGCAATCTTCTGTGGAGAAACCAACTGAATCCAATATTGAGTCTATTGACTACGACGACTTGGACAGTGAAGCCTTTTTCGATAAAGACACCGTTGTTGTTGATGGTGGGGCCAACCATGGGAAAGTTGTTTTGCAAAGAGGGATGCCGTATGAATTGAGAGATGAAAAAAAATCTCACAAATGGTACTCTTTTTTTAACGAGTTCGAATACAGATGTAACAAAGAATACATGAAATCGAGAAAATGGTACCAATTTTTGTACCCAAACCACGCCACTTCTTCTCCAACAGAAAGAAAGTTGTTGTACAAATTGGATATCATTGTTGCTTTGTACTTGTTGATGCTAAATTGGTGTCGTTCGTTGGACACAAATAACTACACTTCTGCTTATGTTTCCGGTATGAAAGAAGACTTGAAGATGGTGAAAAACGATTATGTCAACACCTCATCTATTTCTTCTGTTGGTGCTATTGTTTTCCAAATTCCATTTATGTACTTCTTACCAAGAGTTCCACCACATATTTTGCTGCCATCCATGGATTTGGGTTGGACAGCTTTTACTTTTGCCTGTTACAGAGCCAAAACTTTGGCTGAATTTAGAGGTTATAGATTTATTATGAGTGCTTTTGGGTCTGCTTACTACCCAGTTGCTCAATATATCATGGGTTCGTGGTACGGTCCTGATGAAATTTCTTCAAGAGTTTTCTTGTTTTTTTGTGGTCAATTGCTAGGTGGTGTTACCTCCGGTTTGCTACAAGCCAGAATTTACAAATCTTTGAATGGTGTCCATGGTATTGCCGGTTGGAGATGGATGTTTTTGATTGATGCTGTCGCTGTTTCTTTGCCAATGGTCTTTTTAGGTTTCTTTTTGATTCCAGGTACCCCAGGAAAATGTTACTCTATGATTTTGTCTGACGAAGAAATCAAAATTGCTAGAGAAAGAATGAAGAGATTTAGTACCAAAGATGGTGTTCCAAAGAAATTGCCAAAATTCTTTAGCTGGGCTACTTGGAAAAAAGTCATTTGCAGACCAACTTTCTGGATTTTGGTTGTTTTCGATACTTGTTCTTGGAACAACATGACTGCATTCAGTGGGTCTTACACTCTATGGTTGAAATCACAAGCCAAATACTCTATTGTTCAAGTCAACAACTTGAGTGTTTTGCCAGCTTGTTTGGGTTTTGCTTATGTTGCTCTTTGTGCGTTTGGTAGTGATTTGTTGAGGTGTAAATGGTTATTCTTGGTTTTTTCAAACATCATGTGTGTCGTTTCGTGTGCTATTTTGATCAAATGGGATGTTTCTTCAAGAACCAAATGGTTTGCGTTTATGATCACTTACTTTTCTGTTGCTCCAAGTCCATGTTTGTGGTCGTTCATTAACGATTTTTTGAGATTGGACCCTCAAGTCAAAGCCATTACTTGGATTGCCATCTACTCTATTTCTCAATCCACTTATGCTTGGACTCCAACTTTGGCTTGGAAAACTGAAGATTCTCCAAAATTCAGAACCGGTTACGTTGTGTCTTTGTGTTTCACCATCGTTTACGGTTTGTGGACGTTTGTTGTTTTGTTTTTTTACAAGAGAAACGAAAAGAGAAATGCATTGATCAACGGGATCATTTTGTACAATGATACCAACCAACAAGATGTTCCAGAATACGTAGAGGAACACTTGGAAAAGAAAGGTGAATACTACTACGTGAAAGAATGAGTTTCTACTTATTAAAAGACCAAAATTTAAATGTATAATATATATATAAAACACTAATTAAAAAAAAAACACATGCTAATATATTTTATTTTATTTTATTTTTTTCACAACAAGCCAACTTTTTTGAATTCTTGTTCCAAGGTACCATTCTTTTCCCATTTCAAAAATTCAGCTTCGGTGGCCCAGAATTTGCCATTAACGAAAACAGTAGGCAAATTGGTGACTCCTCCAGCAACTTTGGTGAACGCGTCTCTGTACTCTTGGTATTCACGAGATCTTCTGTCTAGATCGGCAACATCAAAAAAGGCAAACTTGCTTTTGATGCCAAATTTGTCGTAGATTCTGTACGTGTAGACGCAGTCTGGACACCATGCGGCAGTTAGTTGAAAGAATTTGTTTTTGCTAACTAGATCTCTGGCAATATCTAATTTAGAGGACATTATGTGTTTATATTGTTTTGATCGTTATGCTGGTTTTTTTTTTTGTTTCGACCTTCTCCCAAAAATGAGGTGTCTGTAAAGAAAGTGTGAACTTATATATATAACTGGGTTTCCACTAAATACAATTCATTTACAATTACAAATGTGTAAGTCGGCAACATCAGATAACGAAAACTGTGTCACTCTTATAAAGCCTATCGGTCCGGTCACCTTGGCGTTTACCCAAACTGTGGGAAATGTTGTTCTTTATTACAAAAAATGTGTGTGAAAAACAAAAAAATTCAAGACAAAAGTACCAAGACTGTAGGGTCACGTGGAGTTTGCAAGAATAGAAACGTTTAGATAACGTCAACTGTGTTTGGAAGGCGCGAAACAGCCCAACACTAGCAGATGGATATAATGCTTCAGTTTGACAACCAAGGCAATTTGGGACAATCGTATTAAAAAAAAATAAGAACCACTTAAATTTTATATAGTCAATATAAATAAAGCAAAGAGTAATTCTTTTTAGATAAAAATATAATCATATAATAATCGTTTTCGTAAAAGCATTAGAATTTGGTGAAAAATGTATACTTTGGAAAAATTTCAGCTAGGCTGTGCAAAAAGTAGTAAATAATAATGATAAGAGAAAAAAGAGTTTTTTCTTTTTCCCTCAAAATCACTTACACTTATTTGGAAGCAACCAATTCAACCAAGTCAACAACTCTGGTGGAGTAACCAAATTCGTTATCGTACCAGGAGACCAATTTGACAAATTTTGGAGACAATTGGATACCGGCAGCAGCATCAAAGATGGAAGAGTAAGAAGAACCCAAGAAGTCAGAAGAGACAACGGCATCTTCAGTGTAACCCAAAACACCTTTCAATGGACCTTCAGAAGCTTTTTTGATGACAGCTTTGATTTCATCGTAGGTGGTGGCTTTTTCCAATTTGACAGTCAAATCAACAACGGAAACATCAACAGTTGGAACTCTGAAAGCCATACCGGTCAATTTACCTTGCAAAACTGGCAAGACTTTACCGACAGCTTTGGCAGCACCAGTGGAAGATGGGATGATGTTACCGGAAGCGGTTCTACCACCTCTCCAGTCCTTGTGGGATGGACCATCAACAGTCTTTTGGGTGGCGGTCATGGAGTGAACAGTGGTCATCAAACCTTCTTCAATACCGAAGGCATCGTTGACAACTTTGGCCAATGGAGCCAAACAGTTGGTGGTACAAGAAGCGTTGGAAACGATTTTTTCACCAGCGTATTTGTCAGCGTTAACACCAACAACAAACATTGGAGCAGTACCAGATGGAGCAGTGATAACAACTTTTTTGGCACCAGCATCAATGTGTTTTTGAGCAGAGTCCAATTCTTTGAAGATACCAGTGGAGTCAATAGCAATATCAACATTTAGTTTACCCCATGGCAAGTTAGCTGGGTCTCTTTCGTTGTAAACTTTGATGGTTTTACCGTCAATGACCAAAGAATCAGCAGTGTGTTCAACAGAACCTTCGTATCTACCGTGAGTAGAGTCGTATTTGAACATGTAAGCAGCGTAGTCAGTGGTGATGAATGGATCGTTGACAGCAACAACGTTGATGTCTTTTCTTTGCAAAGCAATTCTCAAGACAATTCTACCAATTCTGCCGAACCCGTTAATAGCGACGTTAACCATTTTTGTTTGTGTGTGTGTGTGTGTGTGTGTGTGTTTGTGTTTAGATGTTTATATCTATGGTTTTTTAGATTTTCTTGCTTATAAAGACTACGATTATGAACTATACTAATAACTATTTTTGTTTCTTCAAATTATCTTGCCAACACCCATCCTTATATACAAATTAATTTTCGCAAAGATATGAATTTAGTGAATAGTGGAAATTATAATTGCTGTTTGTGAATTAACTACTTTTTGTGTGAGACATTTAAGTCAATGTTTTGCGTGATTCAACAACTTTAAGGTACGAGCTTTACCACTGCAAAAGACACCATGTACAATATAATACATCCTTAATTTTCTGGAAGTCAAGAGGTTACACTATTACTATTACTACTGCTACTAATACTAGTAGTAGAGAGATGATATTGGGTATCTATGATTCATGGTTTATGATTTTGAAATTCTTGTATTATAATTTTGATTGTAAATGGAATTTAGGTGATTTGTATCAAACACATGTGATAAACTTAAACCTTGTAATAAAATAAATAAAAAAAAAGCTGATGATAAGGCTCTAATAAGATGATTGATTGGGTGATTGGGTGATTGATTGGGTGATTGATACGATTAGTAATACTAAGAATAGAAAAAACCCAATTTATTTCAATTGTGTCCTTTTTTTTTTTTTGGTTTGAAAAGAAAACTGGAGTAAGAGTAAGACTTGTTGTGCATCCACAAAGCTTCCAGTAAATTATTAATTATTTATTTATTTTTTTAGTTTGACCAAAATAAAATATAGGAAAGCTATTGTAAATCGAACATTAATGATAATGAAACCATTGCGTCCTTTGTGTTCTGCTATGATTGCTTGTGTCAGTCAGCACGCAGCGTTAATTATGTCTGCAAAGTATCAGGAGTCCAAAAGTTGGTAAGGTTTTTTTTTTGTAGTATTTGATAATTAGCGTATTGTTCTTATTTTTTTATTTATTTATTTTTTCTATTATTCAGAAGTGCTTGCAGCAATTATTTTAGTGCTAGAGAATCTCTGTGTCCTAGAGAATCTCTGTGTATTGTTTTTTTTTTGTTGGGTTTTTTTTAGTGGAATCCGAGGCCCACACTTCATTTTTTTGAGGGAATAACAAGCGATCATTTTAAAACTCTAAAAGCATTTTGTGTCCGGAAAAACAATATTACACCTTTCAATTCATCCGAAAACAGAATTGAGAGATTTAATTCTAGATTGATCTTTACACACATTACAAACTTTGGGTTGATACTATAAGAAACTAATTAAATTCACAGAGGCCTTGAAAGAAATAGCACAGAAAGCACGTGACATTGGAAGTACCCCGAAACTTATATCATGCATCTTGAGTATTCAGATCCTATCGCTTACGCAAGCTGGGTAACCAAAAAA
>ERZ794936.980-NODE-980-length-10092-cov-34.600877_pt1 | contig 10092 bp, 4 predicted proteins | sample MGYA00511083_ERZ794936 | MGnify/ENA primary metagenome ERZ794936 (study PRJEB30137, sample SAMN04331409) | food metagenome | isolation source: Y2 must sample point D1 replicate A | place: Australia: South Australia | collected 2014 ... | reverse complement strand
CGTGAGAACTATTGAAAATTAGTGACGTAAAATAGCATGCGTGTGTGGTTTTTTTTCAGTGAGAAAAAATTACCGACTAAATTATCATCATCATTATTATTATTATTATTATTATTATTATTATTATCATGATTATTTTCACCTATTTTGTTCATTCTCTTATATTATAATCAAAAGTCTTATTTTGAAATCATGTATATTTCTACATAACTGAGTAAAATATTTTTTATATTATTGTGTTATTTAACGTTGTTTTTTTTTTCTTTTCCAATTAATGCATTTCTATAAATTGTTTTAAGTGTTGTCTTCAACAAAAAAAGAAAAAAGATTTGTAAACGCAACATTCCTAATCATTCCAGTATACTTTTCAAACTATCGTTGTCAAACATTCTTGCACCTTCTTTCAAAGCATTGGCTAGAATCACCAATGACTTATTTGTAAAATCGCTGGCGTCTCTCAATTGGTTAACATCCTCTCCATAATGCTCAAAGGTCATTTGTAAAAACTTGGTCTTCAAGTCTTTGTCCAAGTTATCCAAATTTTGAGAAGCCTTGTTGTAATCACCTAGGGTCTGTGTATTGCTGTGTGCTGGCCCATTGATTTCTTTCAAACTGTTCGTAAGTTTGATTTCGTTCAATCTCTTACGACCTTCATACTGAGCATCTGCCATTTCAACGTCGGCAGCATTGTCCATGTTTTTATCTTGATCTGCTTCGGTATCCGACAATTTGATATCAGCGTCTTCCTCCTGAAGTGAGACACTCTGTTGACCTGTTGTAGTGTTATCTTCTTTATCACTGTCTGTACCTAGTGAAACATCACTAGAAGCATCACTATCTTCTGAACTCGTTACATCAGCCGTTCTTCTTTTCTTATTTCTTCTTCTTTTGATGTTGTTTTTTTTACTACTTTTTGGCTTGCTGCCATTGGTAATATCAGACATGTTTAGTAATAAAAGTGCTTGCTTTCTTTTTTTCGGTTAATTCTGTTCTTCCGTTTGCTCTCTGCTTGAACACTTCTACTTGATTAACATTCAACAACTTGTGATAGTCATTGGAAATTTCTAAATGAGTATCCAAAAGCTCAATCAGCTCAAAAAAAGAGAAAAAAAAAAAAAAAAAAAAAAAAAAAAAAAAAAAAAAAAGAAATGTTCTACAGGAAAACACAAAGGGAGAAATGCATCAAAAACGCGATGCAGGAAAACTATGCCTAACGCATCAGGCAAATTACTTCAAGATTTCCTATGGTGATTGGATTTTTCAAAATTCACATTTTCAAAAGACTACTTTATACACGCTTTCTCTATAAATTATGCTAGTTGTAAGTCTAAAATAGATTGTCCATTTCAATCAACGAATAATCCAATATATAACTTTGTTCAACCAAATTGTCCACCCTCGAGTAGTGTCTTTGAGTGTATGGGATAATGCTATTGATCACAGATATGATACCAGGTATCTCACTTAGTTTAGAAATGTTGTAGCTTTTAGTAATGCACTTGATGACTTTGTTTGCAATCAAGTGTGATTTGGCGTTGGTGTTCCAGTCTCTACATCTTTTCATCAATCTCAAAATTTGATCATCTTCTAGCATACCTATGGCTCCGTCTAGTTCTTCGTTGAATATGAAATCCCCTTGACCGTCATTCAATTTCAAAGATTGATTCAACACATTGTATAACCTCATAGGATGGTCTAATTGCATGGCCAATAAGAAAGCGTTGATCCAGTCGCCATTTCTCAAGAAATTCTGCAACGACTGTTCCTGCTCAACTTTTTGCTTTTGTTTTTCCAAGTTCTGTTGTATCTCTTGCTCACTGTTGTCTCTCCAAAACTGTATAAAACCGTCTGCGTCCGCACTAATAATTTCTTCACCATCATTTTTGCCCAAAATAGACCATATTCTGTTGTTATGAGCATCTAAAGTTTTCAAACATTCGCCATCATCTTCCAATGACCAGATTTTGATCAAACCGTCAGCACCACTACTGACTATCTGTTTGTTTTTATTTATGAAAAATGATCTTTGAACAGCATTTGTATGTCCCTCCAAAGTTTTCAAAATTCTAAAATTTTCCAATGACCAGATTTTAATGGTTTTGTCACCAGACGTGGTGCTCAACAATTTATCAAATTGACAAAACGATACATCCCACAGCCCTCTTTTATGTCCAGTCAAAGTTGCCACCAACTCACCGTCTTCTACAGACCAGATCTTACACGTCTTGTCATATGAAGCGGTTGCAAAAATAGAATCATTAGGCGATACATCAATGGCATTGATGTCTTTGTCGTGTGCCTTTCTTGTGTACACACTAGTTTTCACTTCGTGAATATTGCCATTACTCGATGTGGAAATAGATGGCACTTTCCATTTTTTTATGGTCAAATCGTTTGATGCTGTAATAACAAAATTAGGAGGTTGTTTTGAATCTTGATGCTGTGAAACGTTTGGCAAGGCAATAGCAGAAATAGAAGCGGAATGCCCAACAAATTTGCAGTATGGCTCGAACTCGTCAGTATCACTACTGTATTTCCATAAAATAGCAACGTGATCTTTGGAGGCTGTAGCAATCCATAGCCCATCTTCTGTGGCGTCCAAACTGTTCAACAAATCCTTGTGTCCTTCGTACATTTCCACTTCATACTTATTGGTTTCGTATGGAACAACCCTTAGAGTAGGAGAGTTGGTAGCCAAGGCTAGCTTGTCCAAGTTTGGACCAACTAGTCTCATATCAGCAATGGTCCCATGGTTCCCTGCAATTTTAAAACTTATTGGTATGTACGTTTCCTCACTGCTTCCAATTAGTTCTTTTTGTGTTTCACCATTTTCTGTGGATGCAAAATCTTCAACGTTTATATTGAACAAAGTTTGATCTGACAAAACCAAGTACAGCTGTGTTTTATTCAAAATCGGTAAAACACCAACAATGAAAAGCTCTTCAATCAGTGGTGCTGTTTTCTTGAAAATTGACATTTTCTGCAAATCAACTAATTGAAACAATGCGTCACCACCTGCACAGTAACACACGTCTGCACTCAAAAACCCACAAGCTTCCACCTGCTGATGCACGGGCAAAGTGTTTTCCAGCTTCAATGTTTTTTTCTTGTTTTTACCGTTGAACAAGCTGTATACATTCAATATATCGTCTCTACCACCACTCAAAACTTTGAAATTTCCTGTATCGTCCAGTCTCACAATATCAAGACCTCTGACGGGAGAAGTGTGTTCTTGCAAAGTATGTAAACACTTTCTTTTAACCAAATCCCAAACTTTAACAGCCCCATTCGTGTCACCACTGATCAAAAGCCAGTTCTCTAAATCTTCCAATTCCCCATATATTTTCAGACTAGAAATAATTCCACCATGTCCTTTGAAAGAGTGTGTTGTGTAACCGTTCTTGATATCGTAAATTATTATACTACCATCGGTTCCACCAATGGCTAGCAAATTGCTTGAGTTCTCATCATTGCACATGACGTAGCACGGAGAAGAAACTTTGAAACTTTTGATAATTTTTGTGTTGGAAATGTCGTAAATCGTAACCAATTGTGCTTGGTTCACGTAACACAAGTACTTCCCATCGTGTGTCACTTGCAAAGCTGTTATTTCTTGTTCATCTTCATTTTCAATTTTTTCTAAAAGTTTCAAAACAGGTTTGGATCTAGAGTTTCCCTCTTCAACGGAAACACTCAATATATTGACTTGGTCTGCCACGGTGGATGCAAAAACTTTCCCGTTTGCAGAGATGCTAGCAATGGAGCCGCCTGCTGCGTAAAAAGGCGATAGGTTGTCAACGTTTGTGTATACTGTCTTCAAACCGGCGCTCATGCTTAGTGTGTGTTTGGTGTTTGTTTTTGTTTTTGTTTTTGTTTTCGTTTTTTTTTGGATACTACGAATTGTTAACCTTTGGAGCAATTACCAAGAGATTGTTAATCTAATCTTTACTTTTGGACAGCGAAAGGGCATCACGAAGAACCTATATGGTTAGCTGTTTAGCAAGCCCTGTGCACTGAACAAGAACAGTGTGACAACTGGAAATACACCAAAAAAAAAAATAACAAAAAAAAAACCAAAAAAGAAAAAAGAAAAGAGAAGAAAAGAAACTACAAAGTCCGAGCAAAAAAGTAAAGTTGTAGTTGCCGAAATCATAAGAGCGACATATTATCTAGCTCGGACTTTTGTCGTTTTGACCTTAACAAAAGAAGGGAAACTTTTGTTTTCGGAAAAACCAAAATTTAATTGTTTTTCAAAGTTTCCACTAAAAAACTAAAATAGGTGTAATTAAAACCCCGCAGGGAAATGGGAAACAAAACATGCGGAGAACTCCTTCCACACCAGTTTTTTTTGTAATATCAAAGGGAAATAACAAGGTGACGTCGCACTCTATTTGCGACGCGCGGTCACAGTTCACTAAAAGACATTTGACGGCTTTGGTGATGTTTTAACATTTACTTTGGCACAATCCTGAAATTCTGATGGAAGGCAAAAAGCATGTATATTGAACAAAAAAAACTGCTAGATAGGTCTGCACTTTATTGTCCTATGACAACAACGGCCAATAAACTTTGAAATTAAGAAACTAGTCAAATTTCTCTTGTTAGCTTCAGTACAGACTTGCACTCATAGTTTTAAAAACCCAACTCATTAAGTTTTCAAAAACTTTATTTGAATAGCTTAAAAAGAGGTTCTCTACACATCAAAAATACAGCAAAGTGCAACTTTTGGACCAAGTCTTTAGCTATTTTGAACTTTTTATATCACCAAGAACAATTAAAAGTTTGTTTAAGTACAAGGAAATTTAGGTGATAGTTTTCAAGGTTTATTTATAAATATATAAAAAAACTCTATGTAAATAGTTATTATTATTATTATACTAAACAGCAGGCTAAATTGACGCCAAAAAATAAAATTATAGGCTTTAAATTGTTTGTTTACTTTTTTAATACAAAATTTAGTGCTTAAGATAATTGAACTTCTTGCTTTGCTGTGTACATTTATCTACCAAAAAGTAAACAAATAAAAAAGTTATATATATATATATGGTAATTAATGTTTGTGGTTTCCACACTACATTTCTATTATCTATGGATAAAATGAGCTGTAATTGGGTTAGACCCAGCAATAAACAAATTAAAATTTAAACCTACGTGTAATATACATGTACATACTTTTTGTTTTTGACGACCACAATTCGATAAAATTGCAGCCTCTAATAGTTTTGCAAGAGCTCAGCTTCATCGAAATCATGCACTTCTAAAAGCAAAGATGTGGTGTACCAAAAAAACAAAGAACAAAAACAGATTTCATTCCAAAACTTCAGCGTTGTTCGACTCTGGAGAAAAAAAATCTTGCTCACTAGAACTGTTTGTGTTTTGCATGATTTCTTCCAAATCCAACAAGGCACTCTCACTGAACAAACCAGCTTTGGTGAAACGCAACCTTTCAGCATTTGCTTCAGCCATGCTTTGTCTTCTTCTTTTCAACGCAGCCATTGATTGACTATTTTGAGAGTCATCTAAACTAACCGGAGCAGTCAGGGAGGCCAGCAGATTCACATCATCCACATCGTCATTTCCTATCACGACTCCGTTCACAAAGCCTCCACTACTGTGATCCAAGATAATGCCCCCGGGATTGCTCATCAACACAGACTGCTTTTCGTTTCCGTCAATCATCATTTCTTGGTAAGCAGTGTTAAATAAACCGTTCATGCCAATGTTTTTATTCTTTTGTTGATCCTCAACAAAACTGATGTGGTTTGCTGGAGCAAAATTTGCTGGTGGTAAAACGTTGTCACTTGTTACTTTGGGATCAGGATAATCATTTGCAACTGCACCATTTCCAGGGCTTTCATGGACACTAGGGAAACCGTCTTGTTGAGTTATTTCTTGATTTTTCGAATTGTCTGTTTGATCTAAAACTTCTTCTTTGATGGAACCCTGTAGCTTTTCTGCAGAAAAATTCTCGCTTTGGACTAAGGGTTCCGCATTTAACGCAGCTTTTTCTGCGTTTTCCTGTGCTTCAAAACTTTTTGTGTTTTTGAGAAGGACTTGATTTTGAGTAGACTCCCGTTGTCTTTTGATATTCTCCTCTAGTTGTCCTAAAAGGGCATCTTCCTTGGCGTTTCTTTGTTTTTCTCTTTCCAGCTTTATTAGTTTTTTCCGCTTATGCAGCTTCTTTAATCTAAGCTGTTTTTTTTTTTGAAGTTCCTTCATCTTATCCAACTTTTTCCGAGTTTTCATGCTTCCCACGTACCCAATAGGAACCTTTCTACCAATAGAAGGAAAATCATTACTCATGGAAAACATTTGATCGCCTATTGTACCTCTGTTCCTGAAAGAAGATAAGGGAACGCTTGTATTCACGTTACTAAAAAATTGCTCATAATTCATTTTATGAGCATTTTGATCATCATCTGAATTTTCAGAACTACTACTACTCATGTTCAACAACTCGTTCAAATCTAGCTCATCATTTTTGGTAGCAGCAGCACCAGAAACGTTTCCAGGCGTCCCACTTTTAGAAAAGTTGTTGCTCGAAGAGCCGTTTTCTTCTTGTTGAGAACTTTTTGTTTCTTTTGCCTGATTCGCGTGTAAAGACTTGGTAGACAGACCGTCTATGATACTAAAGGGTTTCTTGTCGTCAGCTTTCCACATTCCTAGTTTTGGTGGATTCAGTCCTGTGGTGTTCAAAGTAACAATTCCTTTAGGTTTCACCGGTCTAACTGTCTTGCTGGCGGCAGGCAGATTTTCTTCCTCATCTGTGGATTCTCCACCAATGAAATAAACAACATCATCATCATCCTCAGCAATCAAGTCAGCATTAGCTCCCTGATCCAAAAGACCTTTTGTTTGGTCAATAGTTTTAACAGTGGCCCGAGAATGCATTCCGCGAGCAAAATCACTTTTGACACCTTCGTGAAATTGAGTCTTGTATGAATACCCGTCTTCGCTGTCCTCTTCCGAGGTGTTTTGAAAATAAAATGCGTCAGGGTCCAGATCATCAATATCAATGAAAACATGCGACATGCTAATATCTCCTTCATCGAAATCGGAAGATGATTCCGAGGAAGACTCTAATTTTTTTATTGGAGTCGAAGCTGCAGACTTCGAATTATGGATAGTGGTGCTTGCTTTGGATCTTAAAGAGGTGTTGTCCGTTGTGCTGAAGTGTTTAACACTGTTGTTGTCACCAACCTCTGAGTTGTTTGCCGTCACTATACCGTCGGTATCATCGTTTTCAGTGTCCAAAAGAGCAGCCTCCAAAAGCAATTCATCATAGTCGTCATCATCTTCACTAGCACTATAGAAACTGTCGTTTTTCTTCTGGAGTGCTTTTCCGTATTTGAAATTCTCAAAATCAACAGACTCTTCATCACTTGACTCATCAGACGTAAAATAGCCATTGCCGCCTAATTTTTTTGGAGACTTTGTTGGCCTCAAACCTGCGCTTCCGTCGTTTGTGAAAAGCTTTTCATAAAACTCAGTGTCAGACTCATTTTTAACAAACGGAGCCGCAGATGTACTGCTATTATCCTCTTTAACGTTCGACAATAGTAGTAGTTCCGGTGTTGGCGATTTCATAAAAGTCGCATTATTCTCTTTGGCCAGTTTCCTTTGTTTTCTTTTTTCCATTAATTCTTTTCTTTTAGCCATGATTTTTTCTTTTCTTGTCTGCACGCTTCCACTTTTCGAAGTTGCGGCAAAGTTGGTGGAATTCGAATAATTGTGCAACAAAGGTAGCAAAGAACTTGTGCTCAACTGCAGCGGCAAAGTGTCATTATCAAGATCTTCTTCTGTGTTTTTCTTGGTTTTGTAGTAGTCCAGACTAGTAAAGTTAGGCTCTTCATAAAACGGTACATTGAACTCGCTCATATAGTCGTCATTTTCAGAGCTCATACCATCACTATCGTCGTAAATATATTGATTCTCCAAAATGTCTTCTTCTCCTTCAAATGACAACCCGTCTTTTTCCAGTTCTTCAAGAATGTTTTGCTCCTCTTCGTGTAAAATTGGAAACACGTCATAGTCTTCTGCGTTTGTGTCATCTTCCGACGACTCCAAATCTTCTTCATCATCTTCAGCAATAGTTTTGTAATACGCTTCTTGATCGAAATTATCGTCATCATCGTCTTCTATTTCATCGTCTCCTTCCTCAGAGCTTTGCAAGGCATCACTTTCAATGCCCAAACTGTTCTCATCCAAGTCATCAAAGTCGTTAATCCCATCACTTTCTCCGATCTCAACATCCGAAATGTCAGACATACTGCTGTCTCCAATCGCCATTTCGTTATTAGTAGGTGCAATTTTCAAGCCATTGCTATTTGTGGCCACCAATGGATTGGGATTGAAAATCTCGTGTTGATCTTTTGATGAATGCTGTGGAGTAGAGCTGTTTTGCTGTGTTTCGCTAGGACCATTTGAAACACCCGACAATAAACTCCGGTCATTTGAATTGGAATGGCGAGCGCGCTTATTGTATTTTTCTCGTATCAGACCATCTTTGATCCGCGTGTCTTCGTCACTTTCACTTTCACTGTCATCAGAGGAAGAGATTTCACTAAGCTCACTGTCACTTTCATTCTGGGAGTATTTCGACCTACCAAAAGAGGGCGGTTTTTTTCCAGCTGGGCTTCCATGGGAAACAGTTTTTAATGGCATTGGCCTTTTTGATGGAATGAAACCATGATTTTTTACACCGTTCACTAGGGGAACCGTTTTTGACGACACAGAAGAAGACACAGGAACTGTTTTCATAGGCGAGTACTTGCTGCCAGTCATGGCGGACCTTGCCTCTATGGTAGAATGTGACAATTTTGAAGTGTCACTGTTTGGGCCTCGGCGATCATATGTTTGGTTATTTGCAGACAAAAGCATAAACTTTTTCTTCAGATTCTTCTTTTTCTGCATTTCAAACTGCCGTTGTAGCTCATACTCGTCATCATCGTCATCGTCATCGTCATCGTCATCGTCATCGTCGTCTTCGTCATCACCGTCTTCTTTCCCAGGAACACTTTGTTTGTTTTTCATGCTAGAATTTCTACCACCTGTGTTCAAAGAAGACTTCTCCTCTTCTTCGCTGAGGGCGCTCAAGTCAGAGTCTGAGCGAAACACTGAGCTAGCAGATTCGTTCTGTTGTGATTTTCTTTCTTTTTGTGGTTGTTGTAACCCATGGGCAACGCTTTTACTAGAAAAAGAGCGTCTGACAGTATGTTTTGAGCGAAAGCTGTTGCTTCTCCTTCTTGATTTGTCTTTGAATGCAGACTTGTTTTGCAGTTTCCTTTTCAAAGTGCTTTGTAGTTTTTTTCTGATGTTTTCAAACCCATCGGAGCTAACATTTCTGCGGTCAGCGGTTTGCTTTGATTTTCCAGACAAATCATCGTTACCGTTCGAGCTTTCGCCATCGTCCTCATCAGACGACGAATAAAGCAAGCTAAACCTTCTCGGCCGACCATTTGTACTGGCAGTGGAAGACTTGAATATTTTATTTGTGGTGGATATACTGGGCACCATTCAAAACGTTATTTTATATCTCTCTTTCGGTATCTTAATCTCTAATAATCTGGTACTGAAAAAAACAACTTTATTGTTTGTACCCTAATTTCTTTTTTATTATTTTCTGCGCAAATTTTTATTTTTCAACAGTCCGTGATATTTCCCTTGGCCTTGGCTTAGGACATATATGATAGTCTGATTCCTTATTTGATATAAAGTTGGAACTTCTTTCCACTGCTTGATTCGCTAACTAGTTGAGAAACAGAAATTGGAATATACAATCTGTTGGTTTTGCTAGCTGATTTCCTACTCTGTTCTTGGTGCTTTTTGTTTGTTTCAAATGAACGCCTTAATAATGCTCAAAAAAGTAATGGCTCAAATGTTTACGATAACAACGTTTGTTGATAGTTGCAACAGGTCAAAAAACTTCAGATAACATATTGATCATTGGTAAATATGATATGGATCGCCTTAATTTACAACTAACAAAACAGGCAAAAAGAGCTTACAAACAAAAAAAAAAAAATTAGAAAAAAAAAAAAAAAAAAAAAAAAAAAAAAAATACTCGCCTGTAAAAACCTCGAACCCGAAAAA
>ERZ794936.979-NODE-979-length-10093-cov-6.598227_pt1 | contig 10093 bp, 4 predicted proteins | sample MGYA00511083_ERZ794936 | MGnify/ENA primary metagenome ERZ794936 (study PRJEB30137, sample SAMN04331409) | food metagenome | isolation source: Y2 must sample point D1 replicate A | place: Australia: South Australia | collected 2014 ... | reverse complement strand
CGCAGACTCAAAGAATCTCAGGTTATTATATCCAATAATCAAATTTTCTATCTCAATCCAATACACATAAACACCCGTACACCTATGACTAAAGCTCATATGCACGGAAAGAAAAAAAACGGTCTTACGTGCATGTTCAGATTGTTCTCTCGAAAGCCATTGAATCTAATAAGAATGTCCACCGAAATCCCGGCCGCAACAAAGGCTCCCGCTGCAGCGGAAAAGACGAAAAAGCCCGTGAATGCACAGAAACAGCTGAAGAAATCAAAGAAAAACGAGTCGCAGTTTCTCTTGAAGACCCCAAAGGGTACCAAGGACTGGTCTGACAAGGATATGGTGTTAAGAGAAGAGGTTTTTGGTACGTTGAGCTCTTTGTTCAAGAGACACGGAGGTGTCACGATTGACACGCCAGTTTTCGAGCTTCGCGAGATCTTGACCGGTAAATACGGTGAGGACTCGAAATTGATCTACAATTTGGAAGACCAAGGTGGTGAGTTGACTTCGTTGCGTTACGACTTGACCGTGCCTTTTGCCCGATTTGTGGCTTGCAACAGCATCGCCTCGATCAAAAGATACCACATTGCTAAGGTTTACAGAAGAGATCAGCCGGCAATGACAAAGGGTAGAATGAGAGAATTTTACCAGTGTGATTTTGATATCGCAGGCAGCTACGAGTCCATGATCCCTGATTCTGAGATCTTGGCCATCACTTGCGAAGGCTTGACTTCCCTAGGTATCAACGACTTCAAGGTGAAAATGAACCACCGCAAGATTTTGGACGGTATTTTCCAGGCATGTGGTGTGAAAGAGGAAGACGTTCGTAAGATCTCCTCAGCGGTGGACAAATTGGACAAGCTGCCATGGGAGGCCGTCAAGCGCGAAATGACCGTCGAGAAGGGCCAGCTGGAGGAAGTCGCCGACAAAATCGGTGAGTTCGTCAAAGTCTCGGGCAGCATTCGTGAGACTTTAGGCTACTTGCAAAACGCATCGCTTTTGGCCGACAATGCGTCTGCACAGGCCGGTATCGCAGAGATGGAACAGTTGGCCGACTACGTCGAGGCCTTGGGCATCGAGCAGCACTTATCATTCGATTTGTCGCTTGCCAGAGGCTTGGACTACTACACAGGATTGATCTACGAAGCGGTCACGTCTGCCTCTGCTCCACCCAAGAATGCCGATGAATTGAAGGCTCGCGCGAAGAAGGATTCCAAGGAGAAGGATGTTGAAGACGCCAGTGAATACGTTGGTGTTGGCTCGATTGCTGCCGGTGGCCGTTATGACAACTTAGTGGGCATGTTCTCCAATGGCAAGTCGATCCCCTGTGTCGGCATTTCTTTTGGTGTCGAGAGAATTTTCTCCATCATCAAGGCAAGAGCCGCTGAGAAGTGGGAAACTCTTTCACCCACTCACACTGATGTTTATGTGATGGCATTTGGTGGCGGCGAAGGATGGACTGGTTTCTTGAAGGAGAGAATGACCGTCACCAAGCAGTTGTGGAGCTCGGGCATAAACGCTGAGTACCTCTACAAAGCCAAGGCTAACCCTAGAAAACAGTTTGACGCCGCTGAGAAGGCCGGCGCCAAGCTCGCTGTCATTTTGGGCAAGGAGGAATTCCCCGCAGGAAAGGTGAGAGTGAAGGTGTTGGGACAGGGTGATGACACAAATGAGGGTGAGTTGGTGGACAGCGAAACTTTCCTCGAGTATGTCAAAGACAAATTGGCCACTTACGACGAAGGCGGTTTGGGCGCAGTGACACGTATGGTTAAGAACTTATAATCGATTGGCAGTCCCCTCATGTTTATAGAATGCAACACAGCAAATACAATCAAGAGCATATTTACCATGTTGTCATCTCGTACAAATGCTATTCTTTTTGATTTTCGTATCTATATAACTGTCCGACCCCTGAATCATCTATTTACTCCTGATTTTTGTCCAACCCACTTACCTTCGACCCCTCTTTGACGTCTCCAGTGCGCTTGACTCTGCACCAAAGATTATTGATGTCGTTGAAACAAAAATGCCATAAAACGCCGCACCATGAGTCAATCTGAGGCAAGGGATCATAGAATTCTGCCGCAATGCGTCTAAGCTCAGGCAATTTCGACCATGCAATGTAGGGAAAGTCATGGTGCTCGTTATGGTACCCGACATTCCACGTCAAGCGGTTCAAGGACCCATAATATGAGTATGTTTCCTCCGGAAGCAACTCCTTATCAATAGTGACGCCATTCACAGGCGCATGTCTTGGGGCATTGTTTTCGTTCAAAACATAGTGTTCCGCAATAAAGTGACCAGCACATGGATGCAACGAGCCTGCAAGAAACGACGACATGATAAAATAAAGAAGAGCGTTCACTCCCCACAGCTTTACCATGATCACATCCGCGGCCACCTGGAAAATGATGTTTAGAAGATGAACATATGTGAATTTGATCTGCGTGATGAACATTGGGCGCAAAGCGTAGAAGAGGATCTGAAAGATGGCGAAAAACACCTTTCCCAAAACATTCAGAAGTACTATGCCCTCAAAACGGGTGGGCAAGTCCGTGTCCAAATACTCATCTCCAAGAAATTTGTGGTGCAACTGATGGTATGGCTGAAACGAGGCTGAGTATGGAATTCCGATGGGCAAATTCGTAAACACAGCAAACATTTTGTTGTGGAAAGGTTTCTTGAAAAGGAGGTTGTGCGACAATTCATGTATGGCAAGAAAAATGGCCTGGTTCGCCGTGGCACCGATCACATAGGCCAAGGCTATAAACTTGAAAGAGAGAGGGCTCTCATTTCTGAGGTGGTACGCCACTGCAAACTGGAGTGCCACTACAAGTGTGACTATCCACTTGGTCTTTGGCTCGTATCCTGTTAGCTTCGCCACTTGCGGATATTTAGCGATTATCGCCTTTCTTCTCTTCGTGTGTGGCTCGGACTCATTGGTCCAGTAGAAATCATTGAGAATCTCGATTGGCGCATCGGCCGGAGGCGTGGAGACTTTGAATGTTTCGTTGTTCACCCGGTGTGTGATTTCTCCCATGATTAATGAACTATGCAAAAGAAAGACTAAGCTTGATGAGGAAAAACGAAGGAATGCGGTGAAAAAATAGCTGGTGATAGAACAGATCGGAGGATCTGCTGAGGCTAAGAAATCAGTCCACTGCAGACGCTACTGGCCTTTTCTTCCACGTTTCGCGCTACGACATTGACGCTTCTGGCGGCGCGTGCGCGTTCCAGTGCAGGAATTAGCATCGCCCCGATTCGGGTATTTTCAGATTTGTCATGGCACATATTCTTGCATTCTGTTTATAAAAATACAAATCTCATTCACCTCAATGGACGATACATGAATAAAACATCGATCTTTTTGACTGTCGAGTATCTAGCCTGAAAGACTATTAGCCCTTCGTTGCGTCTCACTTCTTTCTTGCACCCGGACGCATTCATGTCATCTGTTTTCTCATAATATGCACCACGTTGTCGCACCCACCTTCGGGCGGTGGTCTGATTCTAGACACACATACGTCAAGCTTGATTTATGCCGCGGTCAGAGGCAAAGCAGCATTTTTCATTCCTATGCTATATCCGCATCATGAGATACCAAAAATGTAGATACACCTGTAAGGACGTAATCAATCAGGATTGTCGTCTTGAGCTGTTCTCTATCAGCCTTGCTGGTTTGAGTATTGAGGATACATCTGGCTCGTCGCATAGTTGTAAGGGGAACTAGTGCTGTGCGGGTTTTGATTGGCCGCGTTGGGCGGATATTGGCCCATCATGAACGGGGGTGGGAGCGTTCCGTATGGGTTGCCCGGGACTGGTGCCATACCCTGTGCAGGCGGATACTGCAGCATTCCGGGGTAAAATGCTCCACTTGGTTGAGGCATACCAGCCAATGGAAATGCGTTCATTGGGTACACGTTCGAGCCATATGGCGCTCCTGGATAATGCTGATTGGAATTGTGGCCCATGAACCATTGATGTTGTTGTTGCTGCTGCTGCATGAAGGATGCCTGATTAGGTGGACCATGTGCCATGTGAAGATCTGGCAGCTGACTGACTTGCGGGCTCTTGTACATTGAAGTATCAAATCCAGCGCCATGCGGCAGACTCCCATGGAGCATGTGCCGGCCTGGGTACATCTGATCAATCGATGGTATTGTTAATTGGCCCGGCGTCGTGAACTGACCCGTCTCGATGCGGGAGCTTTCTGTGGACTTGGTAAGGCCATCATTTGACAAGTTTTGCATACCGTCACCGGCTGTTGTCAATGTTTCACGACTCTCGTCCTCGCTCACGATCGCCAGTACCATGTCGGCGAGTCCTGCGTCTCTGTCCAGATCGTGGCCTTTGCTCATAATTTTAGGTGCGTGCCCAAGAATCATCAGCGAGATTTCCTCAAATGACGATGGAACTGTGGCCGGTACTTGGAGCACCAATTTCCGGGTTTCTGCATTGCCGGAGGCAATAGCATCCTCTTGCTGGCCGTTCTTCTTCTTACTCTCGAGAATTCGTTGTGGTCTCACCTTTTCAGCTTGCTTCCCCTTCGCTTTCTTCCATGACAGGCTCTCCGCAACTATGGTTTGAGTCTTGGGCACATTTAGTGTCTCCACTTCAAATCTTTCACCTTCAGAATCCAAATGGATGCGTGTGCCGAAGATGCGCTTGGCGAGAACGACACATGCCGTTAAGCGCAAGACATTTTCGCACCGCGAGCACTCTGCTGCGATTGCCTTTTCACGAACGGCGGTATCTCCTGAGGCGAGCTCGACCTCCTTATTGATGCGGACGACAGCCTCGTTATCGAGAAACTGTGGGACTCCCTGAGTGCTTTCGTAGAAGAAGGTGCCAAAGAGAAGATTAATGTTCCCGCTTCCGAACAAGTGATTATCGTCAAAGTCTTTGAATTGACAGCCAATCGGTGTGAAGTCCTTGAAGTGGATGTCTTCAGAAAAGTAATGACTTCTGATAGGTGCTTTACCGTCGACGAAGGCCTCTACAATGCGTGACTTTGTCTCTTCGCCATCAAAAGCGTAGAGCGCGTTGAAAGCGTCGACTAAACTGGCAACAAACCGGGGGCCACCCAACTTGGCAAACTCTTTGTTTTTTCTGACAAATGCCAAAATCAACCTGATATTGTTAAGCGGTGTTTCAGAATCAGTAGCCTGGAAAGCTTGGTTTTTTGCTGTGCTGAGATAGGCAGCAATATATCTGGCAAGAAAGGATCCGAACTTGTCACGGGTGACAGTTTGCTGTGCCTCGAGGGCAAACTCGTAAAAGCAAATAAAGACAGTCAAGTGCTCCGCGATTACGTTCGTATTTTTCACAAACCGTTCATGGTAAGTCTCGGAGAACATGATGTTGAGAAAGTCAGACTCCACTTTCTCCCGATAAAGACTCTTCCGGAACGAGCTGGGGTAGAAGTAATCAGCGATGATGCGGAGTAAAACAATATTCGCGTCTGCAGGCTCGATCGCCTCAGGACTTTTGCGAATAGACTTATCATATGCTTCTTCCAACCAAGGTTTGGTCAATGCAGAGACCAAGTTTCTCCTTCCAACAGCGATGTTTACATCCCGAGTAAACTGAGAGCGCAAGAACCAAAGAATGGCACTGAACTTCTGGCCTAAGGAATTGTAGATGACACCTATGTGATTGTAAGGCTCGTGCATTGTTGGGAGTAATCCGACGCACTTCAGATAGCAGAGCAACGGGAATATGTAGTGTTGTTTACCCCGAGCCTTGTCGGCATCTGTTTGATGCATATGCTTGTAGTGTGCAGACTTGGACTTGCAAGGCTGAACATACGACAAGCGGATTTGGGCCCAGTTTCTTGTCACGTTACCCAAGCCAATGAGACACAAAAACGTGACGTACGAAAGAGTCGAGTGGAAGTCTGTGTAGCCCGCTTCCTCCTTTGCAGAAGGAATGATAATGTCGAATTCTTGCAAGTACTTTTGTGGGACCAATGGATTTGCATACTTTGTGGCAATATCAGTCATCACAGATGTGTAAAAGCTTTTCACCAGCTTCACGTATTTGTTGAACAGCTCATGTAGTTTGCGCATCTCAACAACCTTAAAAGACTTCTTGGCTGATTTGATCGACTGAAGCAGGAGGCCATACAATTCTGCATGCTGTCTTTGAAACAGTTTTACAATCGGGTAGTGAAAATCGGTCCATAATATCCGCAACAACTCAATCAGATTACAGTGAGCGGTATCAACTTGTTTGATGTCGCTTGCCTCGGCGAACAAAGTGTGAAATTCCTCGATATCTGTAACAATCCACTTGTGAAACTTGCTCTGGATCACCGTAGTGAAACCAAGAATGAGCGACTGGTCAATGAACTTCAACGCGAGAAAGTCGGTGAGCTGGGACTTACATGTGGCAAGCTCATTTTGCGTGGGCTGCGGTATCATGATATTATTAGATGTTCCTTGTTTTTTTGTTTCACTTGTGGGTTAGCAAAAATGGTGCATCATAGGTGATCCGTGCTGGTGTAACGTGTACCAGAGAATTTTTCTTCACTGTGTTCTCAAGTGCTCGGGAAGCACGCCTGTGCAGAATCTCGAAGCCCGGACCCGCGCCAAAACTCAGGCGAAAAAAGGCGACAGACTGAGGTTAATTGATTAGGCAGACAGATAGTGAAGAAATATAGTTTGTCAGAAGTAGGGAAAGAACTGTGAAAAACACATACTTTCGAATAAAGGAAAAGTTGAAGCGTTCGTGTCATGTATGAGCATTTTTGGGCCGTGTGTTTATCTTCAACATGCAAAAGAGGAGACTTAAGAGCACCCGAGTTTTCGGCTCATGTGGAGAATTTAGGCTGCCAACCACACCAGTAGTTTTGTGCTCGTGTTTTTTTTTTGTCTATGTCTCAGGGCTCACTTACAGTGCAATGCGTGTAAGGACGAAGCATTTGCATAGGTGGCGAGCGTCTCAATAATACACTACGTTCTGCCTGAGAAATTGAAATCCACCATCGCCTATCACGTGCCAGTGGCGAATTGAAATCCTCACGAATAAAAGGGCACTCATTCGCAATTGACGTTGGAAAGAAGTGTAAACTTGTAAGTATAATACTCACGTTGACAGACGTAAGATGGATGATGAATTTCCTGTCAAGGTTTACGTATACGACCTTTCTCAGGGCCTCGCCTCCGTGTACTCGCCCATGATACTCGGTACCAAAATCGATGCAATATATCATACGTCAACAGTGGTGTATGGCCAAGAATACTACATTGATCAGGGGATAAAAGTATGTGCGAAACCTGGCACCACCAAATATGGCACGCCGATAGAGGTGTTGGATATGGCCAATACACAGATAGACCAAGACACCTTTTCCGACTTCGTGCAAGAGCTCATGGAGCACGATGAGGGAAAATACCATGCTTCCGCTTACGATTTGTTCGATAACAACTGCAATCATTTCACGGACGTGTTAGTTGAATTTTTGGTAGGCAGAAACTTAGAAGACCGTATTCTCAAGCTCCCTCAACAGGTGTTAGCCGGTCCCAACGGTCAGCTTCTTCGGCAAATGTTGGGAGGTGGTGCGGGCGGCGATGCGGGAAATGCCCGGTTTGGTTTTTAGATTTAAATATACAATACACCTTAGTGTTTGACAGGCACTCTTTTTCAAGCTTCAAACACTTCCCTCCCTCCGAATACGAAAACAAATCGTGGGGAAATCTGCTTGCCAATTTGGCGCTCGTGCTGCATTTCATTTTTTTAAGAGCTATGCATCATACGATACCTTTTAGGTCATTGACACTTCCTTTATTAGCCTAGTTAAAACAATCATTTTTGTCCAAGTGGAAATTTAAAATTGATAGATATGGCCGTAAAAATGTTTTGTCCTTGATTATAGACAGATATTTCAAAGGTATATCCATCAATTGTGCATTGCTGCCGCTGGCACTTGCGGGGCGTTTCCCGCTGCTTCCATGCGTGAGCTTACTCCACATAAAATACATGGCTGCAAAAATCAAATGCACGCCAGCACGTATAAATACCGCCTCAAAGACTGCCAGCCCCTATCATAGCACCATTTTTTTGAACTTTTCAACTGCTTGTCCCAAGATACACTACATCGACTTTGTTTGACATTCTCTCCTTTAGCTATGGACTCAGTGGGCAATAATCAGCCAGGCCTTAACATTTCCTTCAACCCGATGAGTTCCGGCAGTATTGCCGCAACCAATTCCAGCGGCTACACTGCAGTCAATAGTGAAGACACTGATCCCGAATTAACATACCAGTCATCACTCATTCCTCAAAGTTACGAAAGCGGTTCTCACGTAAAGCCTTATCAATACCATAATTCACCAAACGCAATTGCTCAGAACAGAATCTGGAATACCCGCTCCAATAGCACCAATTCGCTGGGGCTCACTTCGTCTCCTTCTATGATGAATGGTATGATATCTTCTCCACGAGGCGACAATCAAGGAATCCACTTGCCCAGTTTCATGAATAACTCGATTTTCGATTCCTCGAATTCAAGACAGAGTACCCCGGGAGGTGGCAGTCATAATCAATTCAGCAACGTTGACTATAGTCACATAAATGCAATGAAACCACCAATAAAAGAAACCCTGGCAAATTCCCAACTGTACATGAACTATAGCCAGAATGTTCCAGGCCAAATGATGGCCAGTTATCAAAGAAAAAAGCAAGTGTCAATGAACCCAGCAACTCCTAGTTACAGCTCGAGCATGATAAGTGTCTCAAGCTTTGACAATAGATCACTTTCTTCTGACGCAAAGGGAAACAGTGAGAATTATGTTGACAAGGTACCCAAGCCATCATTTACCGGTACACCCTCTTTTGATAGCTCTGACAGTGAGACAATAGAGATGTTAAAATCAGAACTTTTGTTCAAGAATCAGGTTAACGACTCTTTGAAAAACAAGTTGAAATATTTGAGCATTGAAGAAGAGCCGTCGTTTCCCGAAGACGAGTCGCGTCTCGGTGAACAAATGATTTTACCAAAGAATTACATGCAATTGTTTAAGGACCTTGTTCGCACGTTGAACGAAAGAACACAGGAGTTAAAAGACACCAAATCCAAGATTGAAGCAATCGTGGTCGGGGCTGTCATGACAAAAGATAATCTGGTCGACTATTACGAGGCATTTGATGCTCAGGATATCGCACATAGGATCACAAACAAATTGTCGGTCTTGCAGTCAGAGAATGAAGCACTTTTGAATATGGTGAGCTACAGTAACAAGCAAAGCTTGTTAATCGAGATGGGTTTGTTGAAAAACGAAAACAAAATATTAAGAGATAGATTAGGAAAAGAGGAAGTGGGAAACTCCTGAATGTCCATTCCTTGAATGAATGGATCTGTGGTGATGAAGATGTGTAATAATAATACATGACTTACTCAAATGAAGACATCCAGGATTCACAAAACTACTGAATGTTCAAGATCTGTCGCTAAACCCAGACAGCAAGAATAAAGCTTGTTGGCATTAATACAAGCGACACACATACGCTGAAATTACCAGCACGGAAAATCAGGCTTACGAGGTTTTCTCAGAGTACCCTCTCCTCGAATGAAGCGAGGCTCGCTTTACTTGAAAAAGCGTTCTTCACTTGATAGGTCTCGAAACCCGTCTCCGATACCGGCAATTTCTATAAATCGAAATTTGGTATCGAAAGAATACAAGCAGGTTTTCCTCAGCGGAATCGTGCAATCCAATCTGAGGGAACTTCATTCCTTCACCCGTGAGAAGTAACAAGAGTGGAGGAAGACTCACGCGGGAAGAATAGTCTGTCAGAAATGTATGTCAAGCTGCACCTGGTGCAAATCTATTAAAGAAAATCGAGGGTTGATTTCGAGCTCATTTTCACCCCCTTTTCAGCATTTGTCGGCGAAGACAAAGATGAAAAACGTGAGGTGCCGAATAAGACCGCAAAGATGAGGGTGATTTGAGGGGGAGAAACTTTCAAAATAAAAGAAGTGACACACGCGGGAAATGGCAAAACTCAGGATTTGCTGTTGTGACGTATCATCTTAGTTATGAGGCTGACTCGGGTGATTCTGCTGATGATCCCGTCATCAACTATATGTTGCAAATGCCAG
>ERZ794936.977-NODE-977-length-10105-cov-6.538408_pt1 | contig 10105 bp, 7 predicted proteins | sample MGYA00511083_ERZ794936 | MGnify/ENA primary metagenome ERZ794936 (study PRJEB30137, sample SAMN04331409) | food metagenome | isolation source: Y2 must sample point D1 replicate A | place: Australia: South Australia | collected 2014 ... | reverse complement strand
AGAACCAAAAAAATAAAATAACATAGTTTTAACCATGTGGTTTACTTTGGAACAGAAGGTTGAATTGTATAAAATCTCTTTGGAACATCCTAATTGGACGCAAGATGATTTAGCTTCATGGTTTCAAAGAACTTATCACTCTTTAAAAAAACCGTCTCAAACCACTATATCCAGAATTTTGAATAATGGAAATAACCTCATTGTACAGTTAAATGCCAAACAAAATGGTAGTAAAGTAGTTAAAAGCAATAACCCTGTAAAAGTAAATAAAGTATCCAAGCCTAAAAAACAACCAAAACCTATTATTCCTGTAAATGTAATCACCAGTATAGAGGAGGAAGAAGATGATTTTGACGAAAGCATTCCAAAAAGACAAAACAATCGATCTTTACAAAACCAAAAGTTAAGAAAAATTCTTCAAGAATGGATATATCAAACATCTTGGAACTCTATACCTATAACATTTCCAATTTTGAAAGATACAGCAGCATCCATATGGCAAAAGTTACCATTAGAAAAAAGAACAGGAAAAGGCTTTTTTTCATATAAGTGGTTATTAAAGTTTTTGGAGAAATGTCAAATAGATCCGCCATCTCAAAATAAAAGTTTTTTAGAACTTAACAAACCAAAGAAAATTTGGTCATATGAAGAAAGAGATACTCTGAAGAATTATTTATCCAAGATCCCAAAGAAAGATTTGTTTACCTTGGACGAGACATTACTAGCATATAACCTACCATTAGATAAGTCATATTATGGAATATCAAAATTGAAAAGACAAATAGAAATTATGACCATTATGTTTTGTTGTAATGTTGATGCCAGTGAGAAATTAAATCCTTTGATTATAGGAAAATATGAAAATTATCAATGTTTCAAATCGGAATTTGGTATGAACAAAGATGATTTTTTCAATGATATTTTGAATAAATACGATATAGAGTATTATTCAAATAAGGAAAGTTTTTTAACAAGTACCATTTTTCACAATTGGCTAATGAATTGGGATGATAAGTTAAAGTTGACAAACAGACAAATCTATATTATTTTGGATGACTGTTGCTCCCATAGAATATCAAATATTAAACTTACAAACATAACATTGATCTACACAAGATCACAAAACAAATTTTTACCATTTAATTGGGGTATTATAGATGAATTTAAAACTAAATATAGACAACAGACTTATCAAGCATTAATTGATCTACAGAATACAATAACAACTTTGGAAAAGTCACCAAAAAAAGTAATATTGACTTTCCAACAATCCAAAATTAACATCATCAATGCCTTTAAGCTGATTAAAAAATCTTGGGAATCCATAACTGAAGCATCTATAATGGCTTCATGGAAAGCTAGTGGTACTTTACCAAAAGCATACATCAACCTTAATAAGCCAATATCAATGGGATTGAAGAAATCAGATATTTTTATTAATTTATTAAATACTTTACAATCTGAATTGAAAACATTTTCCAAGTGGGATGCTGAAATGTTATTGGATTTGTCTTTAGAACACAGAATCTTAAATTTTGTATCGCTGCAGGAGTTGATAGATTTTAATACAATTTTACCTTGGGAGCCAATATATGAAGAAGATGATTACAACAATGTTAACAATTTTAATGAGATAAAACAAATAAATTTTGCTAACGATGCATTAGATCAAGAAGTATTGGAAATTTTAAATTTAAACTCAAATAAAGGATTTATTGATTTTAACGATCTACACAATGGGATCACTACAAATCTTCAAAAAGGGGACTTGACTATTAATTACGACAAGGAAAATGCTCACACTAACAGTAGTTCTAATTATTACGAGGATGACATATTTGATGAAGTTAATGATTTTGAATTAGAAGAAAACATGAAAATCAGATCTGGTATACCCATTTTAAACAATATGATCAATACTCCTGAATTACTTCCCAAAGATGACTTGTTTTCTGAAATTTTGGAATACAACGATTTAGATATATTTAGACAGCAGCTAGGTGGAATAGGAGGATATGGTGCCGTTAATGAAGAAGAGATATCTGAAGAAAAAACTCAAGCTAAAAAACTATTATTGATGATATCGGATATCATTAATTATCAAAACCAACCTGCAGTACTAAAGACTTTGGACATTAATCTCACTTCGAGTTTACAACTAGAATTTTCATTGCTTTACAATAAGATAATTAGTTTCCTGAATAACAAGAATGAGGTTGAATTAAAGCCTAATTACTTTGAAAATGTGTATGTGGCCACAAAACCTAGAATTACTTTAGTTTCATTTGATAAACAAGATATAAAAAGCTTGGTATTGAAGATCAATGAATTTATCAATTATTGCAAAATTCCTGAGTTTGCCCAAATTTATAAAATTGGGAGTTTTAAAAACTTGGAAGAATTGGAAATGCTTTCAATGGACCTAGTGAATATTTTAAAATAAAACATTTAAAAGAAACAAAAAACAATGTTTAATTGAATCCAATTCATAAGACATTTTTCTTGAACTTTTCATGTAAATACACTATCATTTATGTAGCTTTTGATTTTTCATTCTTATGAACTTTCTCCGTTTCTTAACTTCATAGAACGTTCACTTTTATATATATATAAATTACTCGTGATATTCTGCTATTTGTAAATATGTCATTTTCTTTACATATACATTACTTAGCTCATTTTTCAACAAGCTCTTAATTTTTTGAACCTCTAGTCTTTTGAACTTTATAGATTGATTGATTTTAGCATCAAAGTTATCAACTTTTGTTAAAAGCTTTTCATACAAAAATATCAAAACATCTATGTGGAGTTTTGAGTTATTTTTGTTGACAAATTCCATTATGAATAGATAATCAAGAATGATCTTATCTGTGTCTTTTGTATGTACAAAATTGAAAATTCTTTCCCATAAAAGAACATTATTGACATTTTTGTGATTTATCATTATCAAACTTATGCATTCTTTTATGTCTTTTTTATCCAAAATTAAAGTCAAAAGTTCGTTGTACTCATTCATCTGTATGTACAAGAAGATGACTTCTTCCAGAAACATATCTTTATCTTCGACATTACTCCATTTATTCAAAAAATAAGAAAAGGCACTCTTCTTGTTTTCGTTGCTTAAAAGATACTTATCATTAAAGTATTTATTCAGAAATAAAATCAATGTATTGGATGCTTCTTTATTGTTTTCAAGCATGTAAAGCTTTTCAAACATGTAGTAATCAATGGATTTTTCAAAAATCGACAAGTCAAACAAATCATTTTCTAATACTAACAGTAGTCTTGTCAATAGCATTGTGTCAAAATACTCAAAGTCATTGTTTTTGAGTAGGTATTGAAGTATCACTTCATTGTCGACATTATTTATAATAATGTTTATCAACTTTGTAAAGTATACTGTCTTTTCTCTATATGATGTGCATCCAGTCTCCAGTTTGCTTAATAGTTCATGTGAGTTATACACTTCCTTGATTAAATTAGAGTTTATTTTCAGGTATTTCAACATCTCGTTTTTGTAATGGTCTATATCAATGTTGTAATTTAAGATGTTGTAATATATTTTCAAAATTTCATTACTTGAGAACATTACTCTGTTGGATAATGTTAGCTGACTTTTCAACAAGTGTATATCCTCTTCCTCGTTTTTTATTAAATCATTCAAAGTAATTAAAGTATCCAAGTTGATATGATTTTCAAAAGATCTTAAAAACTCATAAAACAAATTATGATTTAATTTTAGTAATTTCGATAGTAAAATGAATAGAGTACCGGAATTTAGCAAGTACTTTATATCATGCTTCTCTGTGTCTACTTCAATTAATTTAGTGGAAATAGATTCAAACTTTTTGTCTTCAATCTCAGAAATCATTCTGATAAACATATCACCATTTTCATTCAACTTTTGATAATTGTTTTTATCTAAAACCATTATAACTTTGTCATCATCATCTTTCAAAATATTTAAACCTATTTCATATCTTTTAATATCAGCAACTTCAGGCATATCTTTACTAATCATCCATGAATCAATCAAATCTTCATTTTCAACATACCAATCAAATACCATTTTTTTGGTAAATGGATAAACATTAAATATCTCATTTTTTAATAATATAGAAAGTGTATTTTCAGTAGTATGAAGGCCATTTATAAATTTGTTGTTTTTACTTACAGGAAGTTCAATATCATCTTCAATGGTAACAACATCGTTATTAATGTCTATGATGCTTATGCTCATGTTTGAGAAAATTATTAAAAGAGGCGGAATCATTAAGTTTTTATTCCAAGAATAACTTAATGTATTGAAACTGTTGATACAAATAACATTTTCCATATTCAGTTCAACTGTTTTTATAATATCGTAAGTTTGTAAATCTAAAACTAAAATTTTTTGATGGTTGTCAATAGATATCACCAAAAGATCACTAGTTTGGTAAACAATGTTTATACTCTCGTTTTTTATATTAAAACCTTTTTTAAAAAGAACTTCTATGGTACCATCTTTATGAAACTCAATGATAAAAATCTCATTAAAATCAACAATCAGCATTTTATTTTTATCTAAAATTTCTACAAACAATATTGAATCTATGGACAACAACTCAATAATTTTCAAATCATCTGTGTTTCCACTAAGATTGGTACCAAAATTTATGTATGATAACCAGTTGCTTTGGGGTTGAATGTTTTCAATGGTATCTAGATTACAAGAAACCAATAATCCATTGAAGCTACTGATGAAGAAGCACTTGTTTTTCACATCATCATAAAAATCATGAAGTTTGACATAATTCAATGATCTGTTAAAATTGTATCTTTTGGTAATTTTGTTCTCTTTCAGAGATATTATATTTACTATCCCTTCTATACAACAACTGATAAGAAAATCATTCCTTACATGGATGGATGTAATGTAATCTTTATGGAGTTTTCTAAACTCTTTGAGTATAAGGTTTTTTGATGGGTTTGTGATGTATAAGCTGCCTGAATCAGTGGCAAATATTACAAGATTGTTGTGATATAATGACTTTGTTATTGTTTCATTTGATGCGTATATTTTGTTTATAAAAGTATTTTTTACTTTGGTTATTTTAAATAAGGGCAAATCTTCTTCTTCTGTATATTCAGTGGTATTGTTAGAAGCAATACTAGAAGTGTCGGACATTATGTGGAGATAATTACTTTACTGGTATTTGGTTTGATAACGATAAGAAATAGCAAGATTTAAGGACTGATCACCTTTTTTTTAAATTTATTATTATTCATTATTTCAATACTGTATCTGTAATATTCAAGATGGGCTAACTGCTCTTATATCCGATAACAGTTTTTTTAAGAAAATATCAGCATTATCAATTGCATGTCAGGTAAAACACAAGATGACTTATTTATTATATAAAACAATAATGTTGATTAAATATAAACACCATTAAGACCTATATTAACAATAAACGTTGCATTTGCTCATATAAATACACCGAGTTACCCGACGTTTGCATTAAAATTTCCGTTTATGGTAATATTTTCCACAGTTTTCCTGTTTTGTGCCTATAGAAAATTTTTCATTGCCTTTCGATTTCCGCCGCCCTCCGAATCGCAACATATGACCCTTGTGCTAGGTTATTTTTTTTTTTTGGTGTGTTGTTATTATTTTTCACAGTACGAACTCGTAATTGTATAGTAAAGAGAGACAGTAGGTAGAACCAAAAATAACACATACACCTTTATTTCTAATACATAATCAATAACACAGAATGGCTGACAAAAAGACTAGCACTCAAGAAACACAACAATTGATCAACAACTCTTTGAGTTTCATAAACAAATGTAAAAAACCTAACAATGCTGAATTATTCCAAATTATCAGAGCTGTTGGTATGGGCTTTTTGGTCATTGGTTTATTAGGTTACGTTGTTAAGTTAATTCATATCCCAATCAGATACTTGATTGTTTAATATATAATTTAGACCCTTTCTTTGAGGCTTTTTTTCTGATATATATAGGATTTAATAAATAGATTTTTTTTTTATTTGCTGTTTTGTAGGCTTGTTATAGCTGTTATCAGATTTTGCCAAACACGGAGACTCGGATGTAGTTTGAATAAATAACGTGACCATAGGATATAGTTTACATGAATAACGTGACCCTCGGATATAGCTCACATATATAACGTGACCATCGGATATATCCTCCTTTCTCCTGCTCCAGCTTTTTCTCTACTCGAAAAAAACCCAAAAAAAAAAAAAAAAGAAAGAAAAACAACAACACAAGGCGTTATATATAAGCTTGAGTGAACATACATTTTTTGAAATACATATTCTCTGCATCCTACTTCATTTGAGCAAAAATACACACACTCTCTCTCAAATACACTATATAGAGAATCTTTTATATCCTCAATTTCTATAAATAACCGCAGCACATTGGCATATCCAAAAAAAATAAGAATAAGTATATAAAGCAAAAATGAGTGATAAACCTGATATAAACAAAATAAATGATCTTCTAATTAACAAAAATATCGCATTTCCTAGCAACAAAATTAAAAAAATTATACAACAATCAGATGAAGAAATAGGCAAACAAACATCAATAACTCCTGCTGTGGTGTCTCATGCCATGATGCTATTTATGGCTAAATTAGTTGTAGAAAGTTGTGAAACTTTGCTTGAAGAAGAACAAGGTAATAAGCTAGATTTGAATATACTCGAGAAGGGTATCAGAAGAGATGACGAATTTGATTTCCTAATAGGGGAAGTTGACGATGAATAAGTCTAAATATATAAACCAACCGTTGTATTTATAACTTTTTAAATTACCAAAAAAAAAAACATTAAATTTAAAAAAAAAATTCTAATACAATTTTCAAATTTCGACTAGAGTGCTTCTTATCCCTTTATAATAAGTAATTTAGGAATTCCTCTACCTCGTATTTTTTTAAAAAAAAAAAATTTAAAAATATAAAATTTGAAATTTATGAGGATAATCAAAGACGTGTCCTGTTATCAATTGAACGAATTAAAAACATACCAAAAGGTAAACAACAACTTTAACTTATATTAGTGAATATTTCAACAGTAAAATGAATAACGATCGTATCAGAAGATCAAATACAGTCAATTTGGGTACGCAAAACAACCAAAAAAGCGTTCATTTGAATCCTCAACGAATGGCTCATAATTCTTCTCCACAATATATAAAAAATCCGTATGCTCAAGACAACAATGCATCTAGATCAAATCACGAACAAAATTTTAAAACTCATAGCCCACAAATTAAAAGACATAACACTTCACCAAATCTTAGAATCAATCAACCGGTGATAAGATCGAACACGATAGCACAAAATCCCAATAACATGAAAAAATACGACATCAACATAAACATAAAAGATTTTGACATAAAAAGCATGAATAACCAGAATGTTTCAACGACGTATGCTCAACAACAACAATATAATCAAAACTATGCAAATATGTTTGATAATAATCTCAAGTCTTTTATATTTTATGGTCCTAACAAACAAAAAGATTTGATATATGTTGGACAAAATCCTGTTTTAAAAAATTATTTCAAACTTAGACGTTTAAAGTATGATGAGTTGGTTGAAAACTTGAACAAAGGGGATCCTTTAGGGTTCAATACAAATATAAAAACAAACGATTCCATTAAGAAAGAAGATGATAATGATGGGTTCATAAAGGTCAATGTTTCAGGTAACATTCGTATAGATAACCCAGATATGTACAAACAAAGGGTTCAGCAGGAAAATGCTATACCTGAAAAAAATCATATAACACAAGACAAAAAGGTAAGTTTGAAGAAGAAGATGTTTGGATTGTTTAAGTCTAAACCTCTTGTTGATGAGAAAAGAAATGATGTTAATACCTTGAAGGTGGATACTGCGCGAAATAATAGCACTATTGATAAGAATAATGGCAAAAGTGGTAAGGTTTCTAATCAAAATGGCGGAATCCAACACCAGATGAATAACGGAACTGACCAAAACTTAAGTTACAAAAATGCTCCACTACAAATGCATAATAAGAGTCTACCACAACAACCCATATATAACAGACCAGCGCAACAACAGCCAATGCCTATCAGAACAGCACAACAACAGCCAATGCCTATCAGACCAGCGCAACAACAGCCAATGCCTATCAGACCAGCGCAACAACAGCCTATGCCTAACAGACGCATAAAGCATCCACTACAAATGCAGCCAAATGTGAGCACGGAATCAAATAGCAGAAGCACAAATCCAAAAAATACGGGTAGATATCAACAAGCAGATAACAATTACAAAAACATGCAACCCAAAAACTTTAATTCTAATAGCAATAACCAAAAAAGAATCTTCCAAACACCCACAATTAATACAAACTACCAACTAAATGAAAACAGAAATAGCTTGAAAGACGTTGACATTCTGTTGGATGTTGCTCTTAAAACATATGATGTAAGCGATGTAAACAACAAACTTGTAAAATCAAACTTATCTCCGAATACATCTTTGAGCACATCTCCAACAAAATCTGATTCCTGGAGTAACCTACTAAATGCACAGCTGATGTTGCAATCAGAATCCTATGATGATGACTTTGATTTTTTAGAGCTGTATAGTCCTGTTGATATTAAAAAAAGTGGAAACCAAAGTAGAAGAATATCGATATGTAGCACTAACAGTGAAAACAGTATCATTAGTAAAAACTCGTATAGGAATTTGTCATTCACCAATTTGGAAAAATTAAAGGTGCTTGTGAAAATGAACGAAGACGGCTATTCAATTAGGAATGAAGAGAACAAAAGTGTGCAATTTGAAGACCCTGTTTTGGATAGATTGTTTGAAAGCGGATTCAAAGAAATAAAAGTTTTTGACAAAGTTAGGCAAAAATGGGTAATTTATAAAGACACAAATAAAGCTAAAGACCGTGATATTCCTCACAGCAGCAAAATAAAGTTTAGCCAAAGTATTGAAGTCTTCCCATTGCCACCTCTTGTTCAAGACATTGATAGTGACACTGATGATTCAGTGGATAGTTTGGATAGTGACAACTTCAGTGATTTATCTGAAGAGGATTTGATGAAACTGAAAAGCATGAAGGAATTACAGATGTTCCAAGAGATAAAGACTGAAGTCAATAATTATAAATCTCAAGAAATGCTGGTTCACAAGGATTCTATATTGAATACTCATTTTTTTATATAAAAGTTTTCAACTTTTCAATTTTTTTTAAATAATAATAATAATAAAATTTCACTTATCCCATGCTAGGTATTAACAAGGGGGAGCAAAAAAAAAAAAAAATAAATATAAAAACATAATTCAAGTTGTATATATTATGTATTTCAATAACGTAGATTGAACGACTTAAGAAGGTTCAAACCACACAACATCATTGAAGACAACCTTCTTTCTATTCTTAGTTATAAAATGTCTTTTTTAGAATCATTCAAAAATACAGTTGTTAACTCAACTTCTCCTGTTGTTTCATCAACATACATACTCTTTAAAATATCACCTATAATAATATATCTTCTGGCATACAATTTTGCTTCATTTACAAATATAACAATTCTGTTGATCATAATTAAGAGTATGGAGTTTTATGCCGTACAAAATATATTTGGAAGAAAACTTGTAGGTTTAAGATGGAGTTATGATAAGGATTTCAAATACGAAACTTTCAAACAATATGGTCTAGAGGAATTTGGGAATTCCTTGGATAAAATCATATTTTGGTATGGAATGTACTTAACAATACTGTTGTGGTTAGTTTTTAGCATAACCACACTATTTGGATTCAAGTTCATTTACTTTTTTATTGTACTATACTGTTTATTCCTTGAAGTTTATCAATATTATGGGTTTAGAGGTTCTTATTACCATAAAGATGAAACAAATAATGAAAATGGACAAGGAGTCAATATCATGGATGTTTTAAGTAGATACAATAACCTTACTTCATTTTTCCAAACCTCTTCTTCATAACAATCTTTACTTTTGATTTTTAGTAATAAAAAAACTGACAAGTTTATTTTATTTTATGTTTTTTGTTTAAAGATCATTATATAGTTTATCTTCTTTTATAAATACATG
>ERZ794936.976-NODE-976-length-10125-cov-33.316286_pt1 | contig 10125 bp, 5 predicted proteins | sample MGYA00511083_ERZ794936 | MGnify/ENA primary metagenome ERZ794936 (study PRJEB30137, sample SAMN04331409) | food metagenome | isolation source: Y2 must sample point D1 replicate A | place: Australia: South Australia | collected 2014 ... | reverse complement strand
TGACTAGTTATATTTTACCCGCATATTGTTGGCTGCAAAACGTTTTGATCAGCAACGTTGAAAATACAAAAAAAACTGTGACCATAAACACACATACTTGGAGAAGCAATACTCACAAGCTAAATGAGTTTTGCTGCTTTTAAAGATCATCTCTTATTGCTCAATCAATCATTCTATAGGTTCCATTGTTGGGCTTGGTATTACTTATCCTTTAGTATGTGTTTTTTTTTTGAGTTACATAGAGTGTCCACCAATGTTCTATACTAATGTTCTTCTACTTTATTTGGCCAAATATTATTTTTTTTTCCACTTTCCTAGCTCATCGCAAACTGTCCCGCAATCTGTGACAAACCACGCTTTTTTCTGTGCGGATCATGCTTTATTGTTTCCAGTCTCGTCTTGTCTTTTTCTCCGCCGATATCAAATGATCTTTTTGTGTTTTTTCTTTGAGGAAACAGGTTTCGAATGGGAAAAGAGTTGTAAATAAAAAAGAAATTACTGTTTTAAATATTAAATACTTGGTCCAGAAAAAAAGGAATTGGTAATTGTATAAGCAACTGTAAGATTCACACAAAGTGAGCTATACAAACAACAAAATAAAAAACCTGCAAGGACCTCTATTTTAAAAGAGACCATTGATAAAAAAAAATCCAAACAGAAGCATTTTCTTTGATAGGTGAGTACACCACACATCAACCAACTACTGTACTGTACTAAGACCCTCAATCTTTATTGTTAGTTAAAAATTTACAGACATATAAACCACACAATATAAAAAAAACACAAAACGACAGCCCATACACAAACTAACAAGTGTTGTTTTGCAATAGTAACAACATAAAACAAGAAGTTCCATAACATTTTATTTTTTTTATTAAAGGTATGTTTCATGCATTCTCAGGGTAAACTTTGCCTTTTCTTCCATTTCATTGCAATGCCAAATTACTAACATTTGATGTATTTCTTTCTTTTTTATAAATGTACACAAAGCCATGACTTTTTCGAGATTCAAAGCATGGGACACAGCTAAACATTTGCAAGATCCTACGTTTTTTATGCGATATTCTATTGGATGCGGAGACTTTGACAGCTTTTTCACAAACCAGTGGTGCCTGCTCTTTTTAAACCCAGCAGTGACTGAAAAGAAATATGAAATAAAAGCAAAGATTTATCAATAGTAATCAGTCTGTTTTGAGACCTTTTATCATCGGGAAACCCCGTCTACGCTCATTTTTTTTTTGGATCTGGACGATCGAAAAGTGCAAAGGGGGGAGGGGTTTGTCGCCGGGTACCAAACAGAAATCTCATATCTTTTCTTTTTTAGACTCTGCTCTTTGACAAGACAAACTATTGGAACGTGATGACTTTGGTAAGCAGATCAGTCTCTCCGTCTACTCGTATAGGATGTGTGGCGTCTACAATGAAGCAACAAATAGTTTTGTGAAATTTCATGAAAAGCAAGATAAAGCAACTTCAACTTATACAGCAAATGTTGATAGACCAAACAGCAACAACGGAAACCGCCGCACTGTCACCTGCTATTACATCTCCTAATAATAATCAAGGCAGCAAAGATCTGCTTAGATCATCAAATAAATCAAGTCCCAGACTGCTTTCCAATATGGCAAATGGAAGAGAAAACTCCATACGGTCGGCATCTTCGCCTTCGCCCTCGTCGTCGTCTCCCTCATCTCCATCATCTACGCACTCTTCCTCCACCGCATCTTCTTCAACATCAACAACGTATACAAAACCATCATTAACAGCTATCTCACCAAATACTGAAATGCCTATCACAAACGACCAGCGAACGCCAGCAACTGTTGATTCAAATTCAAATTCAACTGCGAACTCAAAAATAGCAAACCAAGATAAACAAACACTCTTATTAGATGATGTGGCAAAAACAAGAAGAGCTTCTCTTGAACAGTTTCAAGGAATCAGTGGTGTTTCGTGGAAAAAACTCAACATAGCAAGCTGGTTGAAAGATGATGTAATGTTTAACAAGTTGAACAGCGCCATCAACTTGAGGTTGCAACAGCAAAAACAAGAAAATTTAAGAAAAGAAAACAAACAACAACCGGAAAACAAGATTGAATCCCAAGAAGCTAATTACTCCACTCTCTCAAACAAAGAAAATGGTAAGGATTTTTCCAAAAAAAACTTATCTGTTCAAGCCTCGTACTTGCCAACACTGGAAAAGCAATATTGCAAAGACTATGCTTGTTGTGGATTACTACTGCCCTCCTTGCATGACCTACTAGACCACTACGAAGACGTACATACCACGTCCTCTTTAAGCCGGCCTCTACCAAACTATAATAATTTCCATCTAAATAATGCACATTCTACAATCACATCCTTGAGAAGCAATTATGAAGGCAACAAAGTCACCAATTACAGCAAGAAAAGATCTTCTTCTAGTGTTGAGACACCTGATGTAAAAGCTTTTGCTTTGAAGGAGAAACTTTTGAATACCGCAACGAAAAAGAGCAAGTTAAATAGAGCCTCATCAACTCCAGGAAGCTCGCACACAGAACACGAATTTGCAAAACCAATTCTTTCAAGCACGGGCAAGAATTTTAGTTTGTCGAATAAAAATGCCAAAATATCACAACAATCATGTCAACCGGAGAACTTGAAGAGTTCACATGATACGCCCGATCACAAACATGAGAAACCCAGTTTTACAGAAAATGGCTCTACCAGCTCTATATCCAAAAATAAGCAAAGTCTAGTACATGAACAAGCAGCTTTGAAAGGCAACTTGGGGAATAATGATTTTTCTAAAATGCAAAGCAATACTCTTGCAAATAAAGACGGAGTACTTGGTACAAATGCAAAGGACGTGGGAAAAAACACAAAAGACACCAATTTTAACATTTCAGGTTTGAGAGGTGAAGAAAAAAAAGTACAAAGCAAACAGAAAACACAAGATGGTGAAAGTGACACTGAAAACACCAAGCATCAAACTCAAAATGACAAAGATTCTGACAGATCCAAATATCTGGTGAACGATGCTTACGAAGAAACTAAAGAAAGTAACAACAACCACAATGCGTCACACAATGGTAGTAATAGCAACAGCGCAGTATCTCGCGCAAATTCCGATATGACCAAAATGGCCATGTCAACGACAGAAGATGAAAAAATCTTAGTTAATACAAGCCAACTTCATCTTGACCATCCTCATCATGCTCACATTTTCAAAAGACCTTCCTCTGTTTCACCTCTTACGGTTTCAGAAAAAGCGAAAGACTCTTTGCTTCATGACATTAATGCAGACAAACACGCCGGATTTCATACTGCTGAAGCAAACTATGAATCCGAGATTACTTCAATGTCCAATCCTGAATCAGCAACAAGTTCTTTTCATGGAAACTACGGCGACCACGCCAAGATTGCTCACGAAAACATTTTAAGTCCAAATGGGATTACATCAGAAGACCGCAGTCATGCCAAAAGCATTTCTGATAGAACACTCGATGTGGCTCCCGCTACAATATATATGAAAACAGTGTCACCGTTAGCTCGTGCAGCATCTATCTCCATGCCAATTGCATCAACAACTAATAAAGACACCAAAGCCGGTTTGGATACGAAAAGTATTCCAGGGACCCCAAAACATCGCAGTTCAGTAGTCTCAATGGCTTCTCCTGCTTCGGTGCCAGTTGTTAGAACAACCTCCTTAGCTTTTCCATCGAAAACATCACTTTTGAAAAAATCCCATGACGAATCTTTGCAAGAATTTGCCTCGTCAACTCTACCTGGAATGACCAAGCCTGCATCTGCTTTGAAAATAAGGGCGGGTGCGGATCACGATGAGCTGGTCAGGGCTCACTCCCAACAGAGATCCAGAACCTCTTCAATCACGTCATCTATGAGATCAATTCACTCTGATGACGAAGATTTTGCCAAGTACACTAGTCCACAAACCCATCAATTCCAAAACAATTTTTCTGAGAGCTCTGATGCCCCAGATGTCAGCAAAAGTTTCATCAACATAAATGAGCTTGTGGGAAACAGAGGCTTTGCTAATGAACAAGCTAGACGGTTGTACCTGATGGAGCTCGAAGAAAATAAGCCTTTTAAATGTCCCGTTATTGGTTGCGGGAAAATGTACAAAAATCAAAACGGATTGAAATACCATCGCGCCCACGGTCATCAGGGCCAGAAATTATATGAAAATGCAGATGGGACTTTTTCAATTATCGATCCGGCCTCTAATCAGCCATACCCAGACGGAATGGAATTTGAAACCGATAAGCCTTACAGATGCGATGTATGCGCAAAAAGATACAAAAATCTGAACGGTTTGAAATATCACAGGGCACATTCCACACACTGATTGTTTTCTTCAACATAAAGGTTGAAAGATTAAACGTTTATATATAAAAGAGTTTTGTATTTAAAATGCAGACATGAAAGCTCTGAAAGAAATCATTGTTATTTTGAGTGTGCACAATACAGAAACGCATAACAAAAAAAAAACGATGTGGCAAAAAATACACTTGTGAGTTACAGATAGAAAGTGCTGAAGGTTTTTTTGGGAAAATTAGCGCTATCAGGAACATGCTTAATTAACCGTAAATTTTGAGTCGCGAACCACTTGCACGCGCTCATTTGCATTATCAAAAGATGATTTCGGCAATGAAATTTCAAGCATATAAAAAAGCGAGCCCCTTGATAATTTTGTCAGAGAATCCTTTATAGGAAGATTGCCCATATTGTCGTGGTTAATCTTGACTCTAAAGGTTTGATCTGCTTGCTCCACAAATGGCATATTTGTTTTTTGCAAACAAAATAACTTTCTGAAAAAAAATTGATAGTGGTTTTGTAGACCAAAACCCCTTGTCGGCTTTGCTATACAAACTCACAATGTTTTTTTTCTTATTGTACATTTTACGATATCTTCCGAGCCCATCTGGACCTAAGAAACTTTCAGCGATCTCCAAGCTTTCAGCAAATTCACTAGCAGTGCCATTGCTTTCAGCAAAATGAAAAAGCAAAGCTAGATCAGGTCTCTTGTATTCAACGCTGTGCTCAAGCATTCTCAAAGGAAATGCAAAACGAAGTCCATAGCTTTCAAAAAAAAACAAAAGAAAAAAAAAAAAGAAAAACCGCATGGCTGGAGATCAGGAACACTTGGCCTCTTGCAAAAAAAGAGCAAATCTTATCTTGAACTGAACGGCGCTTGTCATTTTTGTGGAAAACCAGGAATACTTGGGTCTCCCATGACAATTACATATTCCTTTGTTTTATTGGCTGTTGATTTTCTTAGGTTGAGAAGCCATTCAAAAGACTAAGGTTGAAATGGATGAACTAAAGAAAATAGAAACCGACAGGAGCATGTAATGAAAAGTAAAGAGCAACAGCAAGCTGATCAATCTGTGTTGAATCATAAACTTTTTCACTGTATTGAGCTGTTTGAAATCTTTTTTAACGTTCAAAGTAGAGCCATCAAAAATAACGAGGTTGGGTTTGCAGGTTTCCCTAAAATAAGAGGTAGTAGGGTAGTTGATCACAATTTTTATTTCCAGCACGTACAAACTGTGCTCTGTGTCTAGATAGGTAGGTGCGTTTTGGAGAACAACGTTTCCGGGATTTGAATGGCCAATGGTAAGTTTTTGAATGCCGTCAGCGATATGTGTGGCTTTGACTTGACCATTATATGAAGGCGTAACAGTAAATAAAAAATTCCATAACCTCACAATATTAGAATTTTCCAAGTTTAACTTGCCATAAATTGAGTTCCCTTGAACGCTAACCAAATTTTCTCGAAGGATAAAGTCGTCATCGAACCGCGGACCTTTTAGGCTTTCCAGTATGTCCATAGTGTAAATATCTAAATCCTCTTTATAGCAATGCTGCTTGTTCAGACTGAAAAAAAGCTCTATTTCAGGCAAACCGTATTTGATGTTGCTATGCAAAAAATTTAAAGGAAAAGCAAAAACAAACGAGTCATTTGATGTAGTGAAGTTAGTAAAGGCAGGATTGCCGTAGACCACCTGTGGTGATTTTAGCAATGTTGGAAATTCCACATCATGTTCGTCTTTGGTTGATTCGGTGACGTGCTGATAAAGGTTTTTCGTTGAAAGGAAGGAGAGCAAGGGAATGATCGCTCCAAATAAACCAAACAAAATTGTCACGCGCGCTATGACTTTGATTACAACGTTGAAATCAATTTTCATTTGATATCGATTTTTCTTGCAGTACTTAGCGAGTATAAAAAATCGCTGAGGTTGGTGATTTCAACTTGTTTCTCTGAATGGTTTTTTTGAAGTAGCAAGAGTAATGTATTATAAAGTTGTTTCAAATCCTTGCCTTGTGACATTACTTTGTTTATTTTATTTTTTTTTGCCTTAAATTTTTCGCTTGTGCGAAAACACGAAAAAAAAACAACAAACTTGACACAAACGTGATCAAGCTTTAATTATAAATTTATAATGGGATATAGACTTTAACATTTAGCACATAAAAAGAACAACTTATATATTTATGCCTAGGTACGGTGACTATGATTACATGAATGCTTAAAAAAAGTGAGCTGCATTCAGCATTAATAAAAAAGTATGCTTCTTTTGTCAAACATTTGGCTAAACTGTAGGCAATGTGACAACGTTTTTCCTTTGGGGTGTGTTGTAAAGTATGAACGTTGGTGAACTTCTTTCGGCCGGCAAAATGCTCCTATACTCCTCCAACGTTTGATTAAGCGTCGCGACCAACTTTCTTGTTTGAAATATTTTTGTTCTTAACAACAAGTCTCTCTGGAAAACTTTTGATGAACACGTTTCCTCACTTGTTACACTAGAAACGTTATGTTGATCAGACTCTTGACCAAAGAAATCCTGGTGCAAAAACAATTCGTTTTTCTGGATTTGAGCCATTCCTAACGCTGCCCCTTCAGTAGCATTAATGGCATGTTCCTTTGAGGCGTGCATATGATCTGTGCTATGACCGTTGGCCAGCCCAGTACTGCTTTCAAAGCTTGGTAAGCTACTTAACGTATCAAATTTAAAGTTATCAAGAAGGGTGTCACTCTTCATGAACTGAGTAAACTCCATGTAGCTGTCGGTAGACATTCCTGAAGCATTGTTGCTGTGAAAATAAGCTTTAGGTGGTAGTGGTGGTGGTGGTGATGATAATTTTGGTGCAATTTTTTGGGATGTATTTGCGGTTTTGTTAATGGCAGGCAAGGGTTTCTTGTCAAAATGCTTTTGAGATGTATTGTTTCTTGAGGATGGCAACAACGTTTGAGATGCCGAATTGCACAGATTCGAATTTACTCCCCACTTTTGATTTGCATGCATGACCATTTGAATGGGAGTTTTGACTGCGCTTATAGCGGAGCTCTTAGTGAATATCGATACATTCTGAAAAATGCTAATGGGATTTTCTAAAGAAGCTTGGTAATGCTCACGATAAAGTTTTAGCTCTGGTGGAAAAGGTAACCGCTTTTTTGTGCTTACAGCTAAACCGTTTTTGTCGGGAACTTGCGGTGGTTGTGTGGAAGAAGACGAATTTGCTGCTTTTGTGAATGATAAAAATGATAGCATTGTTCCCAGAGAATTGGAAGCATTGTTTTTATCTGCTACACTGTTTGCATCAGGAGTGGGCGGGAGCATCTTGTCATTGCCGTTATTTTTAGAATTCATAGTTACAGACATTTCAGTGCTATTTGGTTTAAGCTTCTCCAGCAGCTCATCAAAAACGTCAAAAGGATATTGTTCACTTTTTTGTAGAAACTTATTATTTGCTGATGGAAATAAAATAAATTTTTTGAAACCTGGTATTAGTAAAAAATCATTGGTCTGATTGAAACTAACCAGACTTTTGGCAAAAAAATCAGGATTTGCATTATAATATAGTAGATTGATTTCTTGCAGCTCTTTCAACTTTACTGCAATTTGGTCAAATTCCAACGAAATATTTTGAAACACTAGAAACTTGCAAAACGTTATTGTAACACAATGAAATTTTTGATTCGTAAATAGCAAGTCCCAATAGTGCTGACAAATTTCATCTATCAAATTATTTTGATGTTCAATTGGAAGAAAGCACCATATATTGAAAAGGGAACAGACTGCTATAATTTGCACTTCACAATTCAATGTTTGCCACATATTACATATACCGCTCAACCAAGCTTTCCAATCAATAATACGCAGCTTGGATGGGCAGCATGACTGTAAATTGTTCAACTTGTGAAGCAAAAAATGCTGGTAAATATAATTGGACAGTGTTATGTTATGTGCAGGAATTCTTTTGATGTGCTCTAAAACAACGCACTCGTGATATTTGAAAAGAAGGTTGCATTGAGAGAATTCATTGCATGGCAGTTCCAAAATTGTGTCATACAATTTAAATAAGAAAGTTTTCCGAAAAAAAAGCTCATCGGTTTCAAAAACTTTGTCTTGAGTAGAGTTTGAATTCGAGCCCGCAGCAGAAGTCGCCACGGCGTTCATTGTGTTTTCTGCATTTGTAGAGTTGTTTCCCCCATTTCTTTTCATAATGGCAACAAAATCAGCGTCAAGTTTTGATCCGATATACCTTTGAAGAAGATGGAAACCAAAAAACTTGGAACAATCAAATAGATTCAGATGGTAAAAATTGATAAATAAGTAGTGGTAGTAGAAGCTCATGAAGTAAGGTGTGTTTCCCAAATATGACAAAAGTATTTTCAAAGCAGGCAAAGCCTCTTCAATAACGGTTTTCAAGTGTGCGAGTCTGTGCTTGTTGTAATCTTTAGAAGCTTCTTGCTGCCCGCTAGAAGGATCATTAAACACATCTTTATTAGCGATAAATTCGTATTCATGATTTTCTGTTTTGATAACAGAGTACGGAAATAGCTGATTGAAAAAAAGCAAATCAAAACTGAAATCCTTATTTGTGGTATTTTGTGGTTTATTTTCAACATAAAAATCAGTTTTTGAAACACTCAAATGGTAGAGCGAGTATGCTATGAGTTTTCCGACCCACTGATGTAAGTATTTCTCTAATTTCTCATACCATTTCCATCTGGATCCATTTATTGTTTTGAATGAAGATGGTGCAGACGACAAGGAAGAGTTGGATTGAGAAATTTGTGATAGTGATTCTGTGCTCAAGGCAATTTTTGGATGTTGATGGGGCAAAGCTCTTGGTGGATACTGGATATTAGAAGGCTGTCCTGATGGTATTATGGCACTATATTTTGAATTATATTTGCTCATTCCGTCCTTTTTAGAGCTTTTTTCATTGTTAGCAAAAAAAGTTTTTCTATATTTTTTAATAAGCCTCAAGTTGTTTGTTGTAAAGTGTATTGTCAAAAGCAGTCTATGTTGAAATGCGATTTTTGATTCGGTCATGTTGGACAAATCCTTTTGTTCTAAATGAAAAACGATGCTGGAAGACAATGTCATGATTCTTGAAATGCATTCTAACAGTACAGAGATCAACTCTGAAGATAAATGGGTATTTATGCTCTGTGTTTTGTTGTTGTTGGTTAATAAATTCAGCAGAGAAAGCCACCAATGGGAAAAACAGTCAATGTAGGTGGATTCCTGAAAGACCAACTTTTGAGCATCGTTTTTTCGTACAAAGTCCAAGTCAAGGATGTTTCTTGTAAAATCTCTTAGAGTGGACAAAAAATGGATCCGAAGAAAATTGGATATCCTTTTATTAAACTCGGTATGCTCTTTATTTTTGCTCGTCACTGCATTGGAGTACTGGTTGATCAATACGTTGAACTTATTGAGTGACAAGTACAGCTGTACTGTAATGTTATTCGGATCCATTGTCAATACCCTGTAGGTTGCTTACAAATAAAACTGGAAAAAAAGGCAATTCCCGGTCCAAATAGCAATTGTAAACGTTTTTTCTTTTGACCTTGTAATCGTTATTGAACTTTTTTTGCCCAACCTGTTTGTCTGAAAACTTGTTACATAAACATGGAGCATTTAATTATTTCATTTGCCTATAATTAGAAGCTGAGCTATTTGGCTTCGTCTTCAATTGTTTCATCTTTCGCGTGAGTTCCTGAAAACTATTTGGTAGGGTAAGCCAATAATTGTCAGCCCAGGGGGGGGGGGAAGCCAGAATCAAAGAAAAAAAAAAAAGCGAAAAAAAAAAATGAATAAAAACTGA
>ERZ794936.975-NODE-975-length-10145-cov-32.178097_pt1 | contig 10145 bp, 3 predicted proteins | sample MGYA00511083_ERZ794936 | MGnify/ENA primary metagenome ERZ794936 (study PRJEB30137, sample SAMN04331409) | food metagenome | isolation source: Y2 must sample point D1 replicate A | place: Australia: South Australia | collected 2014 ... | reverse complement strand
AAAAAAAAGTCCCTGGAAAAAAAAAAAAAAAAAAAAAAAAAAAAAAAAAAAAAAAAAACCAAATGCCAATCAACCAACCCGATTTGAAAGCTTCTCAGCAAGTGGTTGAAGCTTTATCAACAAAAAATTCAAATCAAAGCCACCAGAAACTCCGTCAATACCTGCCATGTTTAAAAGCAACTTGATAAAACAGCTTGTTCTACAAAGAGCACAGTCCACAGCTTTTAAAAAACCTCAGCTTGTGGCACCAGAAATTGCTTTGGCCCAAGTGAAACCACAGCTAAACATTCTAAAACATTCGCCAGAAGCAGCCCTTATAAGAAAAAGGCTGCCATACAGATCGGGGGTCTTGGCCAAAAAACAAGGTATGGTTCCATATTTTGACGAAAAAACCGGGAACAGATATCCTGCTACTGTTTTGGAAATGAACAATGTTGAAGTTATTTTGAACAGAACATTTGCCGAACACGGCTACTTTGCCAATCAAATTGGTTACGGTGACGTTTCGCCAAAAAAAGTCACAAGAGCATTGCTGGGACATTTCAGCTCTAAAGAAGTCAACCCAAAATTTGAAGTTGCAGAATTCAGAGTCAAGAATGAAAAGGGTTTATTACCTCCAGCCACTCTTTTGAAACCAAGCTGGTTCAGAGAAGGCCAGTATGTGGATTGCAAAAGTGTGAGTAAAGGTAAAGGTTTCCAAGGTGTGATGAAAAGACATAATTTCCACGGTCAACCGGCTTCGCACGGTAACTCGAAAACACATAGACACGGTGGTTCCATTGGTCAAAATCAAACGCCTGGTAGAGTTTTGCCAGGAACTAAAATGCCAGGACATATGGGACATCAAAATCGTACTTTACAGAAATTGGAAGTTTTGAAAGTTGACGACAAGCTAGGTGTTATTTTAATCAAGGGCTCAGTTGCTGGTCCAAAAGGTGCAATGGTGAAAATTTTGGACACAATCAAAATGGATCCATTGTTTGGTATCAAAAAAGCTGAATACAAAGCTTCCAAAAAATAAAACGATGCATTCAAAACATTTAATAACTCGTCATAAGTAACGACATGTAAATATTGTGTACAATTATAAAGTTGCTACATAAGTCAAGCAGCTTTCAGTTTTTGAGTATAGCATTCCAGATTTTACAAATATTAACTCTCTCTTCTTTTTTTTTTTTTTTTTTTTTTTTTTTTTCCCTTCCTCTATACACTTGAACTTATAGAAAAAATTCAAAAATAAATGGCAAATATACATATTATTTAAGTGATTTAGTCCAACTCACTTGGTTTTAATAGCCCACCAATCTTACTGGCTTCTTCTCTTTCTACTCTTCTTTGTTCTTTCAGTTGTTGCTCTTTGTCTTCGGCAAATAAATAGTCAGTGGCATCACCACCATACTCCTTGATTTGAACTAAGAAATCTCTCAACAATCCTGCAAACACGGCTTCATTATGGTATTGCTTGACTAAACCACCAATAAAGTTGAAAACTTGTTCTTCAGAAAGCTGTGGGAAAGCCGTTTTCAACATGTTTGCCATAAAGGTACACAAACAGTGATTATTCGATGACCCTTCTGGCAAATTGCTATTTCCTGAAGCCAATGAAACAGAGATCTTGTTTTGCTCTACCAAAGCAATCAATCTCATCAGCATTGTAGCTTGCTTGCTGAAACCAGATTTGTGGTCACTGTCCGTCAACACATAAAACGTTTCGCTGATAAAAGAAAAGTAGTACTTGCTGTAAAATTCGTTGGCAAACGCACTATTTTGAAGATTCGAAATGTTTCCTATTAGGTCTAAAGCTATTTGCAACCCATTAACTTCAACATCCCTGTTATTATGTCTGAAGGCCCAAAAAATCGCGTTAACAAACAAGTCAAAGGCCTGTGGTGGCAATTTCAAAAATGCATTGAAAGACTTTTGATTAATCTCTTTCAACAATTTATAATACTCAACACGATGTTCTGGATATTCAGTGAAATCCTTGTTGATCATGTCCAATGTGCATTCGAAAACACTTTGTAAAATCAAAATAACTCCGTCGGGAATCATGTTTCCCACTTTGGCAACAACGGTGGTCATGCAGTTCAACACTTCGGCATCTCTTGCGTCTGGAACGTTGTTCATGTAGTCTTCCAAAACAGCGTTTAGTAGCGGTTGCACCAATACATTGACAACGTCGTCCAAGTTTTTAGCTTTGCTAATATAGATCTCCACCAATTTCAAAACTTCTTTTTTCACCGTTCTCAACCCTCTGACTTTTGGAGTTTTAGTGGCTATAAGACCTTCTTTCGCAACGGCAGCACTGATCATAGACGAAACTGCCCTGTACAATTGCAACATGTTGTAATAAATGTGTCCTAATTGACTGTAAAAGTCAGCCCCCATAGAACTACATACAGCAACGTTTGTCTTGATGACGTTGGAAATGATTTTGATTGTTTCTGAGTCTAATAGTAAATCAGGATTGGCCATGCTGCCTTGAACGATCGCATCCCAGGCCATGTTAGGAAGAGTCATTAATGCACCCAACAATCTTTCCTTGTTTGTTCTGTTGTTTTCATCAGCAATTATGATACCACAGGCTCTGTAAAAAGAATGAACTTGTTGAGGCTCCAAGTCTTCTGTAGTGGATTGGATGTTTTCAATGATACTGTCAATGAACGGGGTGTTTTCTCCAGACTGCTGAATAACAAAATGACGTTTACACTTTTCAACGATTTTGATAAAAGTATCACACGCCATATCTTGAACCCCTTCGTGGGTTTCGTGCATAAATTCAAACAATTTCATGACAACAGTTCTCAAAAACTTCCAGTGGGCCTTCAAAAATCTTGGATATTGCCCAACAACATACATAATGTTCGAAGCTACAACAGCTTTGTTGTCTTTACCCTTCTTTCTCTCTGTCAAAGCCAACAAATCCTTGATCACAGTAACTAAAAAGGTTTTTTCAGTGTCTTCATTCATTGTTCCGGAAATCGAACCAATAGCCCAACATAGGGTGTTAATGTTGTGCCAAGACCACTCAGACCCATCAAGTTGTTTAGACAATTTGTTCACCATGATATTCTCGGTATCAACAACGTCCAAATGCGTCAAATAAACCAAAACTTCTCTTTCAGATTTGTAAAGCTGAATAGTATCACTTTCTTTGACAAACTCTCTGACAATTTCTCCTTCATCGTTTTCCACAATCAAAACCTCTTCTGGTCTGGCCATGTTTTCAATAATAACCAATCTAAGTTGAGAACACACTTCATCGTACATGTGTTTCTTCAATGGGAAATTTTTCAAATAGTTTGGGTCTTGGGCGCCTTGAAATGTTGGTTTTGCTCCGGTTCCCAAAGATAGTTGCATTAATGGGTTCAAATTTTTGGTTGAAATCGTTTGAACTTCTTTGAACAAGTCAGAGGTAAAGATGTTCCAGTAGTCCAAACATGTTTTAAACAATTCTCTTTCGTTAACATTTGACAACTGGATCAAGTAGGCATGAGATGACAAGTTCAAAGTTTGCAAAATTGGGTTGTTGATTCCAGCTTCTTCAAGCAACACTCTGTGTTTTGCCAAATAGGTGGTCAAAAACATGGCAAAGTCTTGCAAAAATGACTGGTCGTTTGAGTTTGCGTTGATGTACATGTCCTTTAAGTTGGCGGATATTGGCACAACGTTGGATGAAATTTTTTCAATGGTTGTTTGAAAGTACTGGACAGTTTTCATTGAAATCTGTGCATTGATTTGGCCGTCCAAATTCAAAGCAGCAACTTCTGTCAAGCACTTCAAAGTAATGTTTCTTGTATCTGCTGCAACTAAAAATTTGTTGGTCAACAACTCTAGCAAGTTTGTATCAAAAATATACGAGTACGGAATCCAATGCAAGTATCTCAACAAACTTTGCAAAGCAGCCACAATAAGAGAAGGTCTAGCACCATTCTCTAAAACTTGGAAACAAAGTTGGAAAATTTGCTCAAATTCTTTTGCCATAGAATTCTTCAATTTCATGGTTTTGGCTTGGGTCATTTGTTCAGCAGAGTAATCAAAAATTTCTTCACTTAACAATCTCAAGATAACCATATTGTTTTCGCAAACGTTGATGGAGGCTTGAGAGGATGTGACTATTTCAGGAATGAACTCGGGCCAGTCTTGAGGCCAGTCTTGCTTCAATATTTGCACCAAGGTCAAATCGGATTTTTTGATCAGATTTTTGTCCTTGATGAAAACTTCATCGTTTTGGCAAGAAGCAATAATCATTCCCGCAACAAAATTTCTAATATCTTTACGGACATTGGCTGGAATGACTTTCCACTTGGTAGCAACGAACTTGTCCAAAATACTCAGAGCAATGAACTTTGTTTGAGAATTCGAAGAAAGTTGCAAGATTTTGTCAGCTTTTTGCCAAGAGTCCGGATGGTCCTGAAACGCTGTTAAAACTTTTTGCGCTTGCTTTTGGGTTTCTCCAGACCCTGAGTAAAACGTTGTCACCACCTGGTCTAATAAAGAAATATCCAAATCTTTGGAAAAATCTAAAACTGCTTCCATGGTTAAAGGCTTATGGTATGAGTTGTCTTTCGTTAGCTTTCTGGAAGTTTTTTTGCGTTTCTTCAAATAAAGTGAAATTTGTCACAACAAAACAACAACTGAATTACTCATGCGGGCTTCCCCAGAATTTGACACTATGAATGCGCTATTGATGACTTGCTAGAAATTACTTGATTTATAAATTTTTTTAAAAGATGTGAAAAGGAAAATCAGGCAAAAAAGTAGTACACATGCGGAACATTAGGTGCACACTTTTTACAAAAATAAAAAAAACCAATAACAGACGGGTAACAGTTGCGTGTGTTAGCTTAGCTTTGAAAGTAAGCAAAAAGATGACGGGGCCCCTGAACTTTAGACGTGATGAGAACGAGGAACTGGGCAAGCCTAATACTCTTCACCAATGACATTAAAGGAACATCGTTTATTCCAAATACGCATTAGACATAGAGTGTAAGCCATGTTTTTTTTTTTATCAAAAATGGAAAGTACAAAGTTACTTGTATTTATATACATATATTTTGGGGGTATTCATAATAATGAAAATTAAAAATTAAAAGAATGTGTTTGTCCTAAACGTTTGATATTTCTTTGTCCTCACTGGATTCTTCCAAATAAGGTTGGTTGGCAGCGGCTGCCGGAGCGACACCGGATGATGCGCCTGCTGCGGCACCAGACGCAGAAGCTTTTGCTTCAGTCTTTGAAGGATCTCTTTCATTGGCGACTAAGTTGGAGCTCTTTGGAACCCTACATAAATAGTACAACAAAACAGCAACAATGTAGTTGAAAGCAATGTAACAGATGAAAATCCCCCAGTTTCTCCATCTAGTGTCATAAGAAGACCCGACGGTTTTCAAAAAAGAGTTGGTCGTTGACATAGAGCAAACTTGGCATTCGTCGGTACTGTTTGGATCTTTCAAGTAACCTGTTCCAGCCGCTTTAAAGTATGGATCCAAGTATTCAGAACAACTCATCCCTGATGGCGGGTACAAAGTGTTGTATTCGTAGTCACTACACTCAATAACATTGTTGGCCAACCCTGTAGCTAAGGTACCGCTGACAAAGTATGTCAAAGGCGAAACTCTGTACATGAACACCCAAAATCCAGCCATGTTTTCACGACTGACCAAAACACCGTTAAACGACAAGGCCATCGTAAACATTAGAGAAGCCAAGTTACCACCAGTAGCAATAATTTCAAACGGAGCAGCAACCATTAAAGCGGTCGAACCAATGTAGACGTAGTACCCAACTGCATATAACCAAAACAAAGCACCTCTTTCATGAAGCTGACCAGCGTGGGATGCGTTGTTGTACATACCGACTGGGTAGTAGTAACAGAAAAATGCAATGGTACCAGCGACAAAATTGTATGGAACCTCGACAGTGATTTGTGCAAGCATAAAGGCAATCCAAGAGAAAGTTCTTGCTGGTCTTTCTCTAGCTTCGTACATTTCTCTTTGACTAATGTAGATTGGCATATACTGTTGTAGGTATGGATTGAAAATAACACAAAACATGAAGATGGACAACATTTGATTTTGCAAACCTTGCAAAGACTTGTTGGCTTTGAAAAAAGTGAAACCAATGAAGATTTCAGCATAAACAGTTAAGAAAAGTTTCGAAAACAAATAAGTTGGAGTTCTCCAGTATTGTTGGAATAGTCTTTGGGAAACCAACAAGTATTGGTAGAAAATTGTGTTTGCGTAGTATGATTGAGCATCGGTTAAATCTAATTCAATCTTTGGTAGTTCCCTTTCCATATCGTCCAAAGTGCTTTGCACGTTTTGAAATTCTGGAGAGTTTTTCCAAACTTCGTGGTAGTCTTTGTCAGCGTGAGAACCTGGAGCAGCCCCAATGACTTCCAACATCCATTCGGCAGGATTGGCTTCAACAGGACATTGTGGAGCACCGTTTTTCTCAAAGTATTCGATCATGGTTTTACAACCTTTACCCAAGTCACCAAAATAAACAGTTTTACCACCTCTTTGCAAAAACAACAATCTGTCAAACTGTTCCATCAAAATAGATGAAGGCTGGTGGATGGTACACAAGATGGCTTGCCCGTGGTTGGCCAATTTTCTCATCAAATCACAAATAGACCAAGCAGTTTGAGAGTCCAAACCAGAAGTTGGTTCATCCAAAAAAATCAACAATTGAGGTTTGGCAGCTAGTTCAACACCAATCGTCAATCTTTTTCTTTGTTCAACGTTCAAACCTTCACCAGTAACACCAACAACAGCGTCAGCATATTTTTCCATTTCCAAAATCTTGATCACTTCTTCAACATATTTATCTTTTTCTTCCTTGGAAACTTTACTTGGTTGTCTTAAATAAGCACTGAATCTCAAAGATTCTCTAACTGTGGCAGTGGACAAATGCAAATCTTGTTGTTGACAGTAACCAATGGATCTTGGGAAACCTTTGTCCCTCAATCTACCGTTAACAAAAATATCACCAGTGACAACACCCATGGTAACTCTTGAAGCCAAACAATCCAATAAAGTAGTTTTACCAGCACCAGAAGACCCCATCAAAGCAGTGATGGAGCTTTTAGCAACCCAACCGTCAACATTGTTCAAAATTCTTCTTGTCTCTTTTTTGATAGGAACATCGTAACACAAGTCTCTCCAGTGAAGGGTAGCGTCTGCGCTTTTCAATGCCATAGAGTTGTCTGAATCGACATCTTCTTCTTGTTCTTCTTTTAGCATTCCCTTTTCAGAAGACGAGTTGTCAGAAGGACCGTTTTCCAAATCCATTGTTGATGATCCCTTGGAGTTTTTAGCCTTTTTCAATGCAGATTGTGGGTAGACTAAAACTTCACCTTTTTGAACAGCAGAAGTACTAAACTCACTGAAAAACATGTAAACACCAAAGAAAAACACCAGATAAGCAACCAAAACACCAAAACCTCTCCATTTGTGTTTGTGTTCATAGGAGTATGACAATTTCAAAAATCTATCTCCATTGACAAAGTCTTCACCTGGAACAGCACCAACTGCGCTACAGACTTTGTTTGCCAAAGAAATGCTATCGTAGGAAGATCCAGAAGGTAGATAAGTGGCACAATCAAAATCTCTGCCGTGGAATTCGTTAATCATCAAGGATTCAAAACCATATGACAATGGGTTGATCCAGTAAATCCATTTAGACCACCCTAACATAGCAGTTTTTGGAATAGCAAAACCGGTGTACATGGAAAGAGCCAAAAGAATAATCGTTGCTGGAACCATCGCTTCGGACAATGTGTTTGTTGCTGAACCAATGCATCTGAAAATGTGCGACATTGCAAGAGTTGCAACCCAATTGATCAAAAGATAGAAGAAAAACACACCAGCGTCTCTTCTGAAATTAACCATAAAGTAGAAAAACAAATTGAAAGCAATACAGGTCAATAACTTGGCAGGCAATTGGGAGATCACAGATGAAACGGCTTCAGCAGAAGGATGGTATAGAGCGTAAGATTTGTGTTTTTCAACAATTGGTCTGGCTTCAAATAGAGACATAATTTCCAACAAAGATGCAAAAGAATTGAACAAAATAGCAAAAAACATACCACCACCTCTAGAGTAGAAAGTCTTTGTGTCTGTATGATACATGATTTTGTAAAACATAGAAGCCAAAATCAATGCCATGATCGAGTTACCACCAACAGAAAAAATTGTGAATCCTAAATCGTTTCTGATTCTCTGGAAATTTCTTGTTAGCAAATATTTGACTTGCAAAATGTAGTCAACAGTGTATGGAGATTTTTTAGGAGCACGTTTACTTTGTTTTGCGTGATGAGAAACGGACATAACTTCTCTTTGGCTTTCAGAGTCAACGGTTAGTTGTTCATCAACTTGACGCATTAGTTTTTTGTATTGATCTGAGTTTTTCCAGTAGCGTTCCATCTCTTGAGGAGTAGAAGGAACGTGGATACCCTTTTCGATGAATTCTGGGTTGACAACTCTTTCGGATGGGGAGGTCACTGCTGTTAAAAAATCTGCTGTGGTTTGTCTTGGAGGGCATTTATAACCCATTTTTTGGAAGTATGCTTTGGCTTCGGTACCTGGACCAAAGTACAATTGGTAACCTTCATCCAAAACGACAACGTTGTCAAACAAATCGTAAGCGTCTTGAGAACATTGATAGATAGCAACAACGGAAGTGACCCCTTGGATGACAGCTTGTGTTTTCAAAGCTTTGATGAATTCCAAAGCGGTAGCAGCATCCAACCCTCTTGTAGCGTTATCCCAACACTGCAGTTTGGAACCACAGATGGACACCTCAGCAATAGAAACTCTTTTACGTTCACCACCGGAAACCCCTCTTACAAAATCGTTACCGACTTTTGTATTTTTAGTGTGGGACAACCCGTATGTGGCCATGTAAACTTCTGTAATATGGTGAGCAAACTCTTCTCTAGTCAACCCTTTGATTCTGTTTCTTGGAGTAACCAATTTAGCAACGGTGTTTAAAGTTTGGTAAACTGTCAAATGTGGGAAATGGACATCTGTTTCCCCATTGTAAACAACTTCCCCTCTGTAGTGTTTTTTAATTTCACTTGGAGTCAGTCCGTTGTAAGAAATAACTGATTCCGGATCAACTTCAAAACCTGGAGTGTTGGAACACATTGTTTTCAAAAGAGTGGAACATCCTGAACCTGGTTTCCCCAAAACAACAGTAACTGTGGAAGGTTTAATGTACCCATCCATTGGTTTCAAAATATTAAAAATATCACTTTCTCTTTTTTTTCTTAATTTTCTAGCAACCCATTCTACCCCCTTTTTAGCAACATTACCCATTGTTGTTTGATAAGCAATATCTGTAGAATCCCCATAAGATCTTAAATTTTTGTATGCAAGACCTAATTTGTAAGGCTTGTAATAATCTGGATCGGTAACAACCAATTTATGGAAATTTTGAACCCAAGCAACAGAACTGAAATCTTCAGAATTTGGGTCCAATCTTGAATCATAAACACCACTATCAATTGAATCACCTGAACCATTGCCATTTTCACCATAAACTGGGGGAACAACCCCGTTTTCACCACCAACAGAGGCACATCTTTCCACAGCTCTTCCAAACTCATCGATAACATCACCTCTAACAATAGAAGTTGTGGATTTGTTGGAACGAGAAGTAAAACTTCTGGCCACGTCCCTGATGCTCTGGTTGTCCAACCCATCATAGATGTGGCTGTCGTTGTCAATATCATAGCCGTTTTGAATGTTTAGTTCTTGTTGTTTTTGTTTTTGTTCTTGTTGAGCAGTGTCTGGATCAAAAGACCCGACATCTTTAGCAGACGATGCTATACTACTGCTACTCATATTATTATATTAATTTTAAATGAACACCTTTTTTTTTGTTTTTGTTTTTTTGGTGACTTTTTAGTGGATATATGAGAGTATTCTGTGCAATAGCTTGTTGTGTTGTTGTTTTTTATTATTATTATCTTTTATTTCCTCTGGATCTAGAAGAGCACTTGCAATTAAGAATTATAAAATTACATTTGTTGTTTTAAAACTTTATACTAATTTGATATATCATTTTATCGAATATAATGGGTTATTTATATATAACTATTGAATATTTGTATCTTTAAAAAGAGAAAGGAAAAAAAA
>ERZ794936.974-NODE-974-length-10193-cov-6.379562_pt1 | contig 10193 bp, 7 predicted proteins | sample MGYA00511083_ERZ794936 | MGnify/ENA primary metagenome ERZ794936 (study PRJEB30137, sample SAMN04331409) | food metagenome | isolation source: Y2 must sample point D1 replicate A | place: Australia: South Australia | collected 2014 ... | reverse complement strand
AGCAATACGATATAAAAGCAAAGGATTATTACTTAGATATATATAGATACATAGTTGTACGTTCTACAGTAGAATGCAAAATATATGGGTTATTAGCAGAAAAAACACACTCTTTTGTTTCATGTTATAGCCTTATATATAGCTTATTGAATAACAAATTACTTTTTTTATAGGTCTATCAAACTTTGATCGTTATTTCCTTGGCTAGTATTCATTGATGGAGCATTACCGAACCCAAAACCAGTTTTTTGTTCTTTTATGGTACTAAACAATCCGGTATATTGGTCTTTCAAGAAAGGATTGGCTGTAGAGTTATTTCCAGAAGGCGGGTTTTTAGTAGCAGTGCTTTGCTGTTGGTAATAACCTGTACCTTGAGAATTTATAAAAGTTCCTGTTTTTGTGTGATGGGCTGGAATTCTGGAGGCACCCGTGTTACCAAATGTATCTATCCCTGGTCCAGACATCAATAAGTTATTTAAATCAGAGTATTTTGCTGAAATTGCAGCATCACCAGTTCTAGTTCTTTTAATTGGTTGCTCAGGTTGAGGTACAACAACTGGCTCTGGCTTAGGCACTTCTGGTTCTTTCTTAAACGGATTGCTACTAGTAGCATATTGTTGTAGAATGTTTTGTTTATTAGCTTCTTCTTGTTCTTTCAGTTGTTGCTGATACATCTCATATTGCTGTTGTTGAAGTAGCATTTGTTGCTGTTGTTGTAATTGTTGCAAGTATTGTTGATATTGCAGCTGTTGTTGTTGTTGCTGTTGTTGCAAAAATTGTTGATATTCTTCAGGGGAAATAGGGTTACCATTTATATCATACATCATATTTTGCTGTTGCATTTGCTGTTGTTGTAATTGCAATTGTCTCAATCTTTGTAATTCTTGCAATCTTCTTAGTTCTTCTTCTTCTTTGGACAATTGTAAAGCAACATCCATATCTTCTTGATCCTGTTTCATGTTTCTGCGTCTTTCTTCTTCCTCCCTGGCAGTTCTCATAGATTCGTCCAAAGCCTTTTGTAAATCATCATCAAAGTTATTTCTTTTATTTGGTTTGTTATTTCTGTCATTATTACCTGCTGCCATATCTCTTTCTCTTTTTAATCTAGCATCGTCTAATAACAAAGAGGTTAATTCTCTTGACTTCAATCTAATCTGACTTCCGTGATCAACATCAGTAATTGGATTTCTCCACATGAATTCTCTCAAAGTCTTTATCAAATAAATGTTCTCTTTACACCAAGTAACACACATTTCAGATCCGTTTATCACTAAAAACTTTAATACAATCAAAGCTTTCAAAATATGCTTCCAATATTTACCTTTATCATTCAATCTTTTGTCAAGCATCTCAAACATAGGAACTATTTCATAGTGGTTGTATGAATATTCAACAAGTTGTCTCAGTTCCATGATAGGAACATCTTCTGTGTCGTTATTTCTTGTACAGTCTCTAACAAGAACTTGGGATTGTGTGTATCCATTAACTTTATTTTTAGCAGCTCTAAGCATCTTCTTCTTATATTGTTAGAGCAATTCTTATCTGGTGTATGTTTATATATAGTGTTTATTAATAGTTGAATTGAAATTCTTAAGTATATGTTTTTTTGAAGGGGGGTCAAGTGAAAAAAAATACCCAATTTTGAAAAGACGCAACACGAATAAACCATGTCTTAAAGAAGTAATAAATGTTTGTGGTGGGGTAATAAAACAACTTATAAAAACCTTATCGCTACCATTTTTGTGTTATGTCCGATAAAAACACATACATTTACAAAACAAGACCTAGATGAATAGCAGTCCTTCGGATACAGCGCTGAAATTATGCATAAACTCTAAAGAAAAACAACTGTGGGGGTTCTGCTGGCCTGTTTCTGCACCATACACCTACAGGGCATATGGATCTTTTGTTTGCCAGCAAAACAGAAAATCGGAGTTAACTCCAATCACGTGACTTCTTTATACATCCACTTGCATGTTCAGTCTGGCTTTCTACGGCATCAATTCATACATAGAAGCAGCTCATACTCACGAGTCTATAGCAATGCTGAGTGGACACCAGGTATGAAGTAAAATTACGAGTAGTTTGTTCGTGTTTTTTGGGGGGTTTTTTCGCGTTATATAGCGTTATTTCAATACTGATGTTATTGACAGTTGGGGGAAAAAAATAATTTCAGCTTTTTCTTACTGTAAAGAAGATCGTTTGATACTGTTACAAATACGAACCAGAACAAGATGAATAAGCAAAGAACTTTAGACTTTTTTTCGAAGAAAAGGTCAACACCAAGTATAGATGATTCGGTAACAGATGATTCATCAGAAACAAAGACGAATTTGATGTCTATTTTGAAAAAACCTAAACTTGATGTTGCTAGCAAACCTACAGTAACCAGTGATTTACCTATGAAAACGTATGATATTAAGATTAATTTTCAAGATTTAGCTGAAATATGTGAAGTTTTAGAAAATACACCATCAAGATTGGCGAAATTAGATAAATTAGAGGAATTTTTTGATCATATTATTGAAAAAGATACTTCACAACTAGATGTAGTAACAAACTTCTTATTGAATCAATTAGGTCCAGAATACATTCAAGATTTGGAACTAGGTTTTGGTGAGCATCTTATCATAAAGATTTTACAAGAAACCTTTGGATACAAAATTGCCAGTTTGAAAATGAAACTCAAAGAAGTTGGTGATCTAGGCCAACTTACATATAAGCTAAGAGGAGAGATGAAGACTGTGTTTGCATTCAAAAGTAAAAACGATGACATAAAGATATCCATAGATGAGGCATGGAAGGCTCTTAATGAGATTGCCAAAACTAACACGCATAAAGAAAAGATTGGTAAAATCAGACCTCTTTTGTCGAGAATGAGTCCAGTTGAAACTAAATTTTTTATCAGGTTTTTGGAAGGCAAGTTAAGAATAGGTTCTTCAAACCAAACTATAGGTGTATCAATGTCTAGATGCATGATGAAATATGATCAAGTTAGAGGTCGGTCTATGGAGTTAGATGCAATAGAAGCTGATAGAATTTTAAGAAAGGTATACTCTCAAGTTCCTAATTATTCCATAATCATTGATAAATTTTTGGAAATTGGGCTGAAGGAATTAGAAGAGAAGCTAACCTTACAACCAGGTATTCCATTGAAGCCAATGCTTGCCAAGCCTTGTAAATCTGCATTGGATGCTTTAGCTGAATTCAATGATGTTAAGACTGGTGAGAATGATAAGTTTATTTGTGAATATAAATATGATGGTGAAAGAATTCAATTTCATCAATTGAATGATGGTACAATCAAAATTTTCTCAAGAAATTCGGAAGACATGACAGCTAAGTATCCTGAATTGGTTAATTTTTCCAAATTTTACAAAAATAAAGACGAAGTCCAGAGTTTGATCATTGATGGTGAAATTGTTGCTTATGACGTTGTTGAAGATAAGATTTTACCATTCCAAATTTTAACAACAAGAAAAAGAAAAAATGTAGAAATTGAAGACATCAAAGTTAAAGTTTGTATCTACGTCTTTGATATTCTTTCTTTGAATGGAAAATCATTATTGGAAGAAACTTTGGAAGAAAGAAGAAGAATTTATATGGACGTATTTGAATCAAAAAAAGGAGAATTGCAATTTGCAAACAACTTAGTAAGTGACGATGAAGCTGAAATAAGTGCATTTTTAGATCAATCTGTTCAAGATAAATGTGAAGGTTTGATGGTCAAAGCCCTAACAGGAAGAAAGTCCATTTACCAACCAGCATCAAGATCAAAATTCTGGATGAAATTAAAAAAAGATTACTTGCAAGGTGTTGGTGACTCTTTAGATCTGATAATCATGGGTGCATACTATGGTAAGGGTAAAAGAACTGGGTTTTATGGTGGATTTTTGTTAGGCTCTTACAATCCTGACAACGATGAAATTGAAACATGTTGTAAAATTGGTACTGGATTTTCCGATGAGCATTTGGAGTTGTTGCACAAAACCATGAAAGAGTATGAAAGTGAAATATCTCCCTCAAATTACATGTACGATTCCCAAACCAAACCTGACATCTGGTTTTCTCAACCAAAGTTGCTATTGGAAGTTTTGTGTGCTGATCTGTCATTATCCCCTGTTTATAAATCTGCGATAGATTTGACTGGTAACAACAGAGGTATATCTTTGAGATTTCCAAGAATGTTAAGAATAAGAGATGATAAAGACTACACTATGGCCACCTCATCTGAACAAGTATTAGAGATGTATCAGTCTCAATCTAACTTACAGTAGTCTTGCTATATAGGCTTATTTAACTATTAATGAATTGAACTTTTCACGTGACTCATGCAAATTCCTAAGCAAGAAAATTTTTTTCTAGGTGAACAAAAAAAATTTTCATTTTCAAACTTATTGCTTCATGTCATTGAGCAAATTGAAAATTAAACGCTAAATAATCGATACTTTTGGCTATCTAATAGAAGAAATAAAGGACTATTCACCAAACAAATTATCGTTGATAATGCTGAAATTTATATCCTCTGTATCTCCAAATACTTTTTTGAAAAAAGCTATTTTTTCTAACTCTATAACCAAGAGAACTTTATTTGCTGGGGTTCCAAAGATTAATAAGCCTTTAGATGAAGTCTATAACAAATACACACACATACCAGAAATTAATGAATCATATAACAAGCTAGTCCAAACATTGGTTGATGAAAATAAACAAAAACTAATAGATTTAGGCATCAAACCAGTCAATAATGATACTACTCTTCAGCTTGATAGTGTATGGAGAAAGAAAACAGGTATGATGACCAGACACAAACATAAGAAAAGAAGAAAAGCCAACCAAATTTTAATTGTGCAAAAGAAAGCTTTGAAGAAACAAAAGCGTGCTAATGCCGAAGCCAAAGAGAATTATTTGTTAGCCAATGGTATTGAGTTTTACAAACATTAAACAAGAAATGATAATTGAATACTTTTTTTTTTTTTTGAAATTTTATATTACTGCTGCTGGAAATGCATTGATGGCGAGGATATTCTTGTACATAATTATTTAAAATGAATGAAATACTCATTGTGATATCCATGTAACGTTATTATATAAGTGTATGATAGAAGGAAATAAAAGCTAGATTAATCAAATTTTTTTAAAAAAAAAACATTATTTACAGTAGTCTATATAACAAAATTGTTTATATATGAAGTAAAATGATACTGCGAACGAAGTTGTATGATAGATTGCGTCCTTCTATGTTCATTTTAAAGAACAAAAGTTTTGGTAAAAAAACAACAACAACAACAACTAACCTGTACTTAATTCTTATTTGAATTATTCATCTACAGGAACAGCTTGGTATCTCTTACCTCTAATACCACCAATGATCATATTGGTTTGGAAAGCATATGTTGGCATGTATGGGTTGATTTGCCATTTGGTTGAACCGAAGGCATTTTCTGTTGGTTCCATAAGAACATCAAGTTCATCTTCATATTTTTCCATAACGCTTTCCCAATCACTACTGAATCCATCCAATGAGTGACCAGAAATGAAGATTGGACATTTGGTTTCTAATAATCCCTTCATGGTTTCATACATCCAACTCTTGGTTGATTCAGGGTCAGTGGATATATTAGGATGGAATAAATAGAATGAGTCCAAATAAGGATCATATGGGAAGAAATCACCTTGTAAGTGGTTGACGTGGAATAGATTGGTGTGGTAGAATACCTTTAATTCAGGAGAAACTTGTACACCCTTGTGGTTTTCTTCATATGAAATGTATTCATTGGTCTTGCTATCAAATAAGGCTTCTGGACCAATGAAATGAATTTCAATGTTGACATCTGGCATACAGTAGTTTAGTTGTTTCCAAACGGAAATAGGCATCAAAGATTCAAACTTGGAACCAACAATGAAAATTCTTATGGCTCTGTCTTGTAATTCAGCTATGTCATCTTCCTTAAAACCTAAATCAGCTCTTTGTCTTGGGAATATGGAGTATCTTAAAGCAGATAAGGATTTCAAACCTTCATGGGTAACTGGACCACCTTGACTGGTTAGTTTGTATGGAGACTGGTTGGATAACAAAGCAGCAATGGTAACTGGATATGTTAGGTATTTGGATGCTTGAGCAACATGGAATTGAGTTTCCATGGAGTTAAACTCTCTTGTATAAAACCAACTTTCCCAATTCAAGTAGGATATAGCTTGGTTAGATGATTGTTCTTCAGAAAAGTCGTATTCAGGAAAATCTCTTTTAGAAATAGAATCATTTTCATAAGCAACAGCTAATTTCATTAGTTCCGGTTTATTGGATTGAGTGTACTCAACATCTTTCAAGTAGGCTTCTTCGGAAGAATGGGTTGGTAAACCTGAGATAGGGTCAAAGTATTCGATTTTACCACCTGTTATTGGACAAACAGAAAAAGTCTTAATTTGGTTTACAGCAGCATTGACATAGTCATTTGTATGCATCAAATCTTTCCAAGGAATAAATCTATTTTCTAAGGTAGGGTAAGAGGATTCTAGACCTTGGTTTGTATCCTTATAATCAAATTCTTGAGACAAGGCAGGCTTATGTCTTTTAAGTTTCAATTCAATAACATCTGCTTTATTCATCTTGTTGTAAGAAGGTCTACCGAACTTCTTAATAATATCAACATCATCTGAGTCTGTGTGACTGTTTATATCTTTTAAATTTTTGGTAGTATCAAATAAAGCTGCATCCATTGACTTGTCTATTTCTGGAAGTTTGTTACTTTTGAATCTATCAAACAATCCATAGAATTGCTTTGAGTTGACATTCTTGATCAAATGATTCTTTTTGACTAAATTAGATCTAATCATATTCGTTAATTATTGAACTATTTTTGCTATATTAATATGATAGATACAGAGTTTCAATAATCAAAAAAACAAAAACAAAAAACAAACAAAAACAAGGTTTAATTTAGGAAATGTTTTTCTTTAAATAATATTAGCTTCTATGGTCTCTTCATACTCTCTTTAGATAAGATTAATTAGATAGAGTTTTTAATTCAACTAAATTTCAGTACCCAAGAATCATACCCAAAAAGGGAAAAATGCAGGAAAAAGAAAATTTTTCTTCAGCATTTCGTGATATCTTTGTTCAGCATCCTAAATAGGAAATATATAAATATAGGCAGGGTAAATAATATATTTGTCATATCTCCGACAAAAATTCTACAAATTGCAGAATTCACCCAGCAGTAAAAATTTTCGTTTTGGTTACTTGGGGGGATTATATGTCTAGGAGCCTTTCTTCAATTAATATTTAAACTGTGATTATAGCGAATAGTCTCTTTATATTTGAACAAACCCAAAAAAAAAAAAACAAATAGTAATTAGAAAGATATTAACATCTGAAATGTCATCTGATAGCAAAGATTCATCTCTTTATACACTTGAAAGTCTTTTACAAGAATACAGCATTAATAAAGCTAACGAAAAAGATTCAGCCATTGGGATAGATTTGTCTACCCTAATCTCCTGCACAAACAACAGTTTCACAGAAAAATACAGCAACGGGTCAGATGACAGCTTTAAAACTAATAGACATCAATTAGACATTCTCCAGTCCCCTTGGTTGGAAACATCTACCAATGATGTTGAGCCAAGGTACTTTATTCCAATGTCATTTAAGAATATAAACGTTAAATATACAAACAAACACAAGAATGGGGTGAATGATAATAAGTTTAACGAGATAACTGAGGAAAGTTCAAAATTGGTTGAATCCTACAATGATGAGACACTTTTCTACTTGTTTTATAAACATCCAGGCACAGTTATACAGGAATTATCATACCTACAGCTAAGAGCAAGAAATTGGAGATATCATAAGACTTTGAAACTTTGGCTTACAAAATTGCCTGATATAGATCCGGTTATGTTCCCTGACAATTCAGGTGAAAGAGGTTTCTATTACTTCTGGGATTATATCAATTGGTGCAAGAAGAAAAAAGAGTTTGAGTTACTATACGGTGCCATTATGTAATTGAGATATATGAAATTTACACAATCATTTATGCCGGTTATTAGTCAAAATTTGTCTTAATGCATGACTATTTTATAGGCCAATGTTACTTGAAACGAAAACCACGATAAACTTTTATGTCCATCGATATTTATAACCATTGTTATTGTCAGTTTTTTTTATGTTTTTTTTTTCACAAGTATATTTTGTTAAAAGGTGGTACGTCACTGGTTGATTATGGTACCATTTTGACTAGCTGCCAGTACCTAAAGTATACTCTCCAATTTTAAAGTAAGTATCCGCTTCTTTGTTAGAAAATTTTGCAATGGTTAAAACAACGGATTTACATTTATTTCGTTTTCTTACCATAAGAAAAATTCAATGATACGAATTTTCAAGAAAAAAGTTAATTAATTATGTCGGAGACACAAATGCGACTCAACTATGATATGCTAATCACAACAAGCACAAGAGCTGATAATACAAGACAACTCTCTTATATGTCATTTTAAAATTTCAAATAAGTATTTTCCCGACAGAAATGCGCGGAATTCAAATTCCCGATTTAAACTCGCTAAATTATAACGTCAATACTGAAAAGTAGAATTTCAGTTTTTTTTAAAATAAAAGGATCACTCGGGCTGTGAATTACGTAAGATTAATTGGATCATATATAAGCAGATGTATATATCAACTTTTTTTTTTTTCTTTTTTGAATAGTATTGATTTGTTTAGAAAATTACCAAAAATTCCTTATTAGCCCGAATACAGTATAATAACACACTAATTTCATGTCTAGCGAATCCACCACTGTTAACTACCCAGAAGAATTCAAAGGTTTTGCCGTTTCTGATCCAGAGGAATGGAGCAACCCAAAGTTAATTTCTTTTACACCAAAGAAGTTTGATGACGAAAAAGACTCCTACGTCCACATTGAAGTTGAAACCAACGGTATTTGTGGTTCTGATTTATTTGTTATCAAGAACGAATGGTCTCACAATGAAATGACCTACAAGAAGGGAACCTATTCTCCAAAAGGTCAAATTGTAGGCCATGAAATTGTTGGTAGAGTCAAATATGCTTCTCCATTAGCTCAAAAGAATGGTTACAATGTCGGTGATAGAGTTGGTGTTGGTGCTCAATGTAATGCTTGTTTGGACTGTTACGAATGTAAAAACAACAAGGAACAATACTGTAGCAAGTCCAATGGTACCTATAACAGTATTTACCCAGACGGTTATGTTTCTCAAGGTGGTTACGCTTCTCACGTTTCTTGTACCACTCACATGTGTTTCAAGTTAAACGACATTAAATTAGAAAGTAAGTATGTCTCTCCATTGTTATGTGCTGGTTTAACCGTCTTTTCCCCAATCATTAGAGGTATCAAGAATGCTTTAGAAGAAAAGAGAACCCCTAAAGTTGCCATTATTGGTATTGGTGGTTTAGGTCACTTAGCCGTTTTGTTAGCTAAGGCTAAGGGTTGTGAAGTTACTGCCATTTCCAGAGGTTACTCCAAGAAGGAAGATGCTACCAAGATGGGTGCTGATGACTTCATTGCCATGTCTGATGAAAAGGTTGATTGGTCTAAGTACAGCAGAAAGTTCGATTTAATTTTGAATTGTGCTGCTTCTACTACCAGTTTGGATTTCTCTAAGTTATTACCAAGTTTAAACATCTATTCAAACTTTGTTTCTGTTGGTATTCCAGAAAAGACTGAAGTTTTAAAACTACATCCAGTTCAATTTTTGAGAAACGGTTGTGGTATCTCCGCCTCTTTGTTAGGTAGTAAAGATGAAGCTTACGAATTATTGAAATTAGCTGATGAAAACGATATTAAGCCATGGATCGAAGAAATTCCTATTTGTTCCGAAGGTGTCCACCAAGGTGTTCAAAGATTGAGCGATGGTGATGTTAGATATAGATTTGTTTTAACTGACTACCACAAGTTCTTTGGTACCGGTAACTAAACAGAATTTTTTTTGGTGATGAGATGATAGAAAAAGAGATGTTTATATATATGTTTCTAAGAGAAAAAATAAAAAGAAAAGAAAGAAAAACAAATTAATTAACATATCATTGGTTACTTCTTATTCAATTTGCTTTAAACTTACATTTCAATATAATGAAATCAAAAAAAAAAATAATTTAATCCAATGATTTCGCCCAGGATCGAACTGGGGACGTTCTGCGTGTTAAGCAGATGCCA
>ERZ794936.973-NODE-973-length-10209-cov-2.099370_pt1 | contig 10209 bp, 8 predicted proteins | sample MGYA00511083_ERZ794936 | MGnify/ENA primary metagenome ERZ794936 (study PRJEB30137, sample SAMN04331409) | food metagenome | isolation source: Y2 must sample point D1 replicate A | place: Australia: South Australia | collected 2014 ... | reverse complement strand
TCTTACACGTGCCAAGACTAAAACAGTTTAAAGCTTGACGCCAGCAGTCTGTTTACCTTGAACACTTTATTCCCATCTTGTTTCCCACTTTTGGCTTTTTTTCTGTGCCTTCAGCTGCGTTTCCCATAGTAACTAAGTGGAAAACTGAACCTGAAAAGCTCACGTGGGAACTTAAACGATCAACAAGAGCTAGAGCACCTTCAGTGAGCGAGCTTTTAGTCACCTAGGTATAGGTGGGAGTGTTGGATCTTGTAGAGCGGAATCGGGAGCTATGCCCGGAAGATCTACCATTTAGCGAGGAAGAGGAAGAATTTAATGAATTTCCGTCATCATTAGACTGTAATTTTAGATCATATCGGGTTGTCATTTTGTTGATGTAGGCATTGTAAAATTGAGCTTGCTTTTTTAGGATATTGAGCTCTTCTTTCAGCCGGCTCTCCTGGTTCCTTAGCATTTCCGTGGGAATTGAAGGAGCAGGACCTGTAGCATCTTTGATCAATTGCTCCTGGGAACTTTTCAAGGTTGTTAGACGTTGAGCTTGCTCTGCAGCCAAAGAAGATTTATGTTGATAATCACTTCTTAATTGCTCGTTTTGGTTGCTCTTTTCTTGATTAGATTTTTCAAGTTGTTCGAGTTCTGATTGCAGTCTGTTGCTTCTTTCAGTGTATTCGCGAATGGTAGTTGTTACGTCGACCTCATTCTCTAAACTGGTAAGACTTTTCAATTCGTCCTGGTCATTGTTCAGTGTTTGCAGTCTTTGATCTAATTTATCGGCCTCTGTTTGACACCTTTCCAACCTCTTTTCAGAGTCATTGACTGTCTTTTCAACCTCTTGAAACTTTTTGAACTTGGCAGCAATATCCGCCTTCATCTCGTCAAACTTATTTTGTCTTTCCGTTTCTCGAAGCTTATCTTTAGCCAAAAATTCAATCATGTGCTGCGACTCGTTTTGAACATCCAAGAGTCTCTCTACGACCCGTTTCGTTAGCTCCGACTGGTACGATTTCATATCATATACAGCTTTATCGACCGTGAGGTGATGCTCGGAGAATTTCAACGGGGTCATAAGAGGCTCATATGATGAGGGACTGTTCTCTATGGGCGACAATTCGATGTCAGGAAGTAAACCCGCTACCTGTTCACCTCTTAAAAGAGAAGAAACAATCTTGTGATAGTCCACTTCATCACTTCCATCACGCTTCAAATGTCTTGTGCGCAGAAAATGGTTGATTGATTTCTTGACATCTTCAAACTGACCGTACTCTCCCTTCGGAGTGTGTGCCAGGATGTAATGATCAGGGGAGTCAGCCACCAAAAACTTGATAATAGGAATACTTTTCTTTGCCTTGATATTGATTCTCTCTAATGCTGGCAAAGATGGGTCCAGTAAAGGGTCGAAGCTAATGATGTAATCGATTTCATAGTCATTCAGTAACGAAGGGTCATTTATTAGATGAGCTGTTGTAGTGAGGAAAATCCAATCGTCTTTAGTCGTGTTGTTGTTCCTTTTCTGTCTCTTCAATGAGTAATCATAATCATCTCTTGAATATCCTGTGTATCTATTAGCCCCCGACTCATTAAATGGTGTTCCATCTCTCGATTCGTTGTCGCCCGATTTTGTGATCGTTGGCTTTTCATCATAAACGTGACGTTCATCGTACAATGAAGTTCCCGAGAGTCTTTTGATCCTCACTCTTTGCCCTAATATCAGTCCTTCGAGCAAGTCTAACTCGCGGACACTATGTGAGATCAAACATATCTTTAAAAGTTGCGGGAATTGAGCCCGGTCCCTCTCGATAAACCCAAATAGCAACTGTTGAAGCCTCTTGAACTTGTCACTCGTATTGATCAAATTTTCGTTTGGTTCCTTTCGAAGAAACTGTCTTGGCATATAATGATCCACCAACAGACAAGGATGATTAGCAACAGCTCGGAAATTATTATCAAACATGTACATCATCTGTTTTCCAGATAAACGTGGATACATTTTTTCATCCTCATCAGGTGAAGTCGTGGTTTGATCATTGGAAGTATTAAATTCTTCTTCAAATGCCTTGGCGTTTAATGATATCAAAATCTCAATCAAGTCCTTTTGAAACGGTGTGAGATTCACCAATAAGTAGGAAACGTCAGCAGTGCCAACCATCCTGGGATAAGACAAGCCTAGATATCTTTTTATTTGACTTGTGATTCTTTCCTGTAATTTACAATTTTTACTACTATAAGGTTATCGAAAATTACAATCAGCGATGAGAAAATTCACCATAAAGGTTATAAATTAGAGCGCCTTGATAGCAGGTGTGTGGGAGCTCCTAATGCGTCTGAATTTCTGTGCCTAGTGAAACATAATCTCCAAAGCTCTCTGGTTTGAAGATTCGGGGTAGCTTCGTTCTTGACTTTTCTTATTCAGTTCCTCATCCACTCTTAACATAGACTAAATTCAAAAGTCTTCATCTCGAGGACGATTCATTGTCATAATGGAGCAAGCAAGATCTTTGTTACCAATTAACCTTGTATAAGGTCATAACATAATATTGAGTTAAACTGAAAATAACTAAGTCAATTCTTCTTGCATTGAGCACAAACGAACACCAAAATGAAGAAGCAAATCGTAAGAAAGTTGAGCGAAAGGTTACAGCGTGAAGAACGCGATGGTCGACACCTCTTTATGTTGATAGTAGTTTCAATCATAGATTTCCCGTTCGTTGTGATGGCATCTTTTTCAATAATTTTTCAGATCGAGATGGGCTACTTTTACCAGCTCTTGAAGGTTCAAAACTGTTGATAAGTCGACAATAATTCCCCATTGAGACTTTGCTATAGCCTTCACACATTCCAAGATGTCCAAGACAGGTAACTTGGCCATTAGAAAGTTCCGTCCGGCCTCATGGCTACAAAAAACAGGTTATGCACCTCAAGTGTTCATATTCCGAAACTTAGAGTCAGGACAGGTAGTTTACTCTCAATTCCCCAACTTCACACCCAAGCAAATTGATACGCTTTTCCAGCGCCCTAATTGGGAGAACAAGAAACCTTCAACAAGACGTGATATTTGGAGATGTATGTGTGTGGTGGATATGCCCGACTTTGAGTCCAGTGTCAAATTGTATCAGAACCTACGTAGGTTACGTTACTTGCGAGACGTCCGTCTCTCCAAGGATGCTGATTCCATGCGGAAGAAGAACGACGACGGAAACACATGGTACAGCATGCAGTACAGACCGACATACACGCAAGAAGCAGTTGCAGATCTAATCGAGTCATTGCAAAAGACTTTCAGAGACACCAAGGACCAAAGAGCGACTCTACACTGGGAAGATCCGTGGAGAATGGGTGATAAGGCCAAGTATTGGACGCCAAAATTGCCTAACGTCAACCACGCCGTGATGAACCGTTTGGGGAATAGCGCCAGGGAAGAAAGTTCATTACTTAGAGAATTAGGAGAAAAGGCGAAGCAAGAGTTTGCCAGGATAAGAGAAGAAGAAAATCAGGCCAATTCAATTTCGCTGTAGAGAGATTAAATTTCGGCGAAATTTTATGCAAAAAATTGGAAAAATCCAAACGAGCAAATATCTGTAAATACTGACTGTTCTAGTGGCTACACGACTACCTATTGAAACCATCAACTGACCGCCTTCGTAGTGATTACTCGTATACCTGCGAGCCCGAAAGAGGAAACTTCGCCAAGAAGCGACTGAAAGAAAAAATAGTGGTATCATCTGTGCCACTTTAATCAACGTCATCTGGGAACAACAGAAGTCTATCTGATCTATTGTGTGCTGTATATAAACGAGCAAACCCGTTAGCTGAAGAATATTGTGGTTTTATTTTGCAAACGACTCCAGGAAACCGATATGAACTCTAGCACAGCTTTTGATCAAATATACGAGCTAAAGAGCCCATATGGGTTCATGCATTCTGCTGTAGAGCCTACAGCGGTGATCGCTGCAAAGAAAGATCTGCTACCGTATATGTCCGATGGAGTCCTGGCTTTGGTGGCTCCGGTGGTGGCTTACTGGTCTTTCTCAATAATATTTCATCTCATCGATACTTTGCATTTGGCAGAAAAGTACCGGATTCATCCAAGTGAAGAAGTAGCTTCGAGAAACAAAGCCGGTCGTGTTGAGGTTTTATGTGAAGTTATCTTTCAGCATATTGTACAGAGTGTTGTCGGTCTAGGGTTTTTATGGCTCGATGAAAAGCCTCTAACTGGGTTTGAAAATAGAGATATGTGGCTATTAAGACAGCAAATTCCAGCAGCTATCCCTGATGCGGCAGTTTACTATTTCTACATGTACGGTTTTTCAGCTTTGAAGTTGTTTGGTGGATTTGCGATCATCGATACGTGGCAATACTGGTTGCACAGACTAATGCACACAAACATGACCCTATACAAGAAATTTCATTCGAGACATCACCGTTTGTACGTCCCATACGCTTACGGTGCCTTGTATAATGCACCTTTGGAAGGATTTTTGTTAGACACATTGGGAACTGGTATCGCTATGTTGGTCACCGGTTTGACGCATAGAGAGCAAATTATTCTGTATACCTTTGCCACCATGAAGACTGTTGATGATCATTGTGGTTATGCGTTGCCATTTGATCCTTTCCAAATCCTTTTCCCCAACAATGCTGTCTACCACGATATCCATCACCAAAATTTTGGTATCAAGACCAACTATGCCCAACCATTCTTCACTTTCTGGGATACTTTGTTTGGCACCAATTTCAAAGGTTTTGAAGGCTATCAAAAGGCTCAGAGACGTGTTACGATCGATAAGTACAAACAGTTTTTGACCGAGAGGAAAACTAAGGCCAAGAAGTAAGTCTTTGCTTCATTCTTTACATGTCGTTATATATAGGTGAATATAAAAATGGGAAATTTATGATTGTTCTTTATGTATGCTCTTCTTAGATGGATTCATCTAGCAGTTTGTTCAACCTTTGAATCTTGGTAGCAATCGACAAATCGACAGTTTTATCAGCGATCTCGACGATCAAACCACCTTGAATCTCTGGCTTGACGGAATTTTCCAATTTCAAAGTCTTTCCCTGACCGACCAATTTGGATTGACCTAGAGCCTTTTCGATTCTCTTGAAAGATTTAGAGTCCAATGGCTGAGCAGAGATAACAGTACCCTTGATCAATCCATTGTAAGCATCAGTCAAAGTAGTGAATTGACTGTTGACCTTTGTGAAGATATCCAGTCTATTGTTTTCAGCTAAGACTTTCAAAAGGTTTACCACAGAAGAGTCCATGTTTGGTAGACCAGCCAAACTTTCGGCAACAAGTTTTCTGTCTTGAGCAGATAGGGCAGGATTGGCCAAGATCTCCTTCAATTTTGGATCTTTTTCAATGGTTTGCGATAGAGAGTTCAAAGATTTGGAAGCTGCCTCAACGGAAGAGCTCTTGGAAGCTGCAGTGAACAAAGCGGTAGCATAAGTACCATCTAAACCAAACAATTGCACTGGTGGCTTGACAGTTTTAGCACTAGAGGCCAAAGAACGGATAAACATTCTGCCAAACATCATTTCTGGAATTCTAATGCTCTTCACAACCGTATTAGACCTGCAAAGATACTATAATAGGCCTTAATGATGATTCAATTGACTATATTAGTTGGTGTTTTTAGTTCGAGAGGGGTCATTCAGGCTGGAAAATTGATGAAAAATTGAGGATCACAATAAACGAATTTCAAAACTGGCTTCTCATTGGGTTAAAGTCACGTGAATATGTCATTCATCTTTAGCGCCTAAATCAACTTGAATATCAGTAATAAGGAGCAGCCAGAAGGTACGAATCCGCTTTGTTCGAGTTTAAAGCCTCTTTAAATGACTCAAAACTGCGATTTTTATGGAATATACCCTTTTAGGAAGCGGTCAGGTGCTCTTTCCCCTTTTAGACACTCATCCTAAAATGGAAAGTTCTGTAAAAAAAGAATTGTGAAAAATTTTGAAGCGATGAGCTATTCAATACACCAGAATATACAATAAATCTAGTGGATAACCTTTTGAATAGCTCATCTAGTGGTCCTCCAGTGCTATTCGAGCTTTAAAGTAGTTGAGTAATTTAAGAAATGGGCAGGTTTGTTGCGGATGAGATTTCAGAGTTGGCTAATAGGCCTGTGAATAGAGATATTGACATTGAGGATAACGATGTAGGTGTATTCGAACACCAAGAAAACGGCTCAAGTGACGATAACGTCTCTGATCTCGAGGATAAGGAAGCGGAGAATGCACATTATACATCGGTTGAGAAATCTAGGCTAAGAGACGATGGAATTGCTTTGAAGGATGCCAAGTACAGTGGTGCAGTGGGGTCTCGAGAAGACTTATACGCGGATGAGGAAGAATCACAGGACCAAGGTGAGGGTGCAAGTGAGAGTGAGAGTGAGAGTGAGAGTGAGAGTGAGAGTGATGCGGTGTCGTTGAAAACTGATTCTGAAGATGAATTGCTAAGCGAGAGCGAGGAGGAGAGTGGAGCTAGTGAAACGGAGGATGCGCAGTATAAGAGAGAGCGTTTGGCGAAACTGATACAACAGGAAACAAATAGCGCAGTTAAAAAACTGTCAGAGACTACCCAAAGGGATGCTGCGAAGGGTCTTTGTATCCTAGAGCAGGGGAAACTATTCGAAAACATCATCGACGTCAGAATAAAATTGCAAAAAGCTGTTAATTCTGCTAATGTTCTGCCCTTGACCAAAGAATCGTGGAAACAGTGTGAAGAAGCTAATATTGCCAAATTAACGAAAAAGACTCAGCAATTGCTCGAGAAAGTGCTGGGGCAAATGATCGACTTCAGAACGGAGTTTCAGATAAAGGATCATATTTCTCAGGAGCCAGAAGCTTCCGATAGGAAGGGCAAGAGAACTATGGCAGAGCTCGAGAAAGAAACCGATAGATTGGATGGCGAGTTGAAGAAGTACCGTTCAGCTGTTTTGAACAAATGGTCTACAAAAGTTTCAACAGCCTCTGGAAGCCATGCACTAAACTCTACAAAATTCAAGGCTATAAACCAACCTTCAGACGTTCAGGTTGAGAATCAACTAGCAGATTCGGAAAGACTGCTAAAACGTACTTCTCTCAGCAGAAGAAATATCACCCCCGTACGATTTCAAGAAGATCTATCAAGTGGCAGATTGCCGCTTCTCAATGCAGAAACCCCGGATGATATTGTTGAAGATGACATAGACGTTCCTGCCAATTACGATCCGAGAAAGAAAGACAATAGCGCTCTAGATACAGCTGAGAATCCATATATATTTGACGATGAGGATTTCTACAGAGTACTGCTAAACGATCTGGTCGACAAGAAGATACTAGATGCAAAGAATTCTAATGGAGCCACGGCCAATATCGCCATCACATCACGCTCCAACAACAAACTCAAAAAGAATGTCGATACAAAGGCCTCCAAGGGTAGAAAGTTGAATTACACAGTTCAAGAACCAATCGCCAACTTCGAGGCACCAAGAGATTTGGGTTACAAATGGTCGGACGAACAAATTGATGAATTTTTCGCTGGTCTATTAGGTCAAAGAGTTGATTTCAACGAAAACGAAAACGATACAGAAGAGAACGGTAATGCACCCGAGCTAGAAGCCATCAAGAACGATGATATTCAAATTTTTGGTTAGTTAATACATAAATAAGCTAGTAATCAGAGACTTGTAATTTCACGTGATAAACTTTATAACGATTCATCGAGCTTGCAAGTTCATTATCATCGCTCAATAGATCAAGGCAGCCCATTGCTAAACCATTTAATGGATTTTATGCTACGACCAGCTGCAGAGAGCTCGAACTCTGTGGTAAACTTGGAGCCAATTCCTGATTTTGTCGTTAAATCCAAATTAATAAGTACAGAAGGCAGACCATCACACTTGTTGAAATTAAAGACCAATACGAAAGCATTTATTAATATATGTCACCATGACGAAGTTCCTAAGCCAGACATTGAGTTTACCTCATCTGTGGTGTATCCATTAATTATGAACAATCAGTGGGAAGTTCCTATAGTTACTTCATCGGTACGAGAAGATACGGACAAGAAGGGCGCAATGTGTTACGTATGGGATTGTTGCATCAATACCGATTGCATGGGTTGGATCAGTGACGATTTACAATTGAGAGAAATTGTGATCGAATGGTGCTTGGAATCATGCGAATTGTCTGACGTTGTAGGAATTTCAAGAGAACATATTGCATTTCCTAAGATGAAGAAGAAAGGTGAAGCAATTCCAGCTTTGGAAATTCATTTAAGTGAGCTGACCAATAATTATCAAGAAAATATAGCTAAGGCTGCTGAGGCTGAAGATGACGGTCCATCAAATATTCTTAGAATGAAGCGAAGTTTACTAGATGATGAGCCAAGCGGTCTTCTAGGGAACGCAGATGATGATGAACTACCTCCACTGATACCAAGCAACAAACAATCGGGTGGACCATTGATTGAGGAGATTGACAGCCTGAGAATTGCTGATCGACAAGAAAATAGGCATCAAGCAACAGTGGAATTACCAGAATTACAATTCGATGTGAGAATCAGAAAAACTAAGGACACAGAAAAGTTCAAGCTTAGGATTGAAGTTTCTTCTCAGATCAACTCAGGGTCGGATTTGGAATTACGTTATAATCCGCAGGAAAATGCGTTAGAGATCAAGAACAAAAATTTAAATGTCTACAAAGAAAAGAAGCTGCATATACCACTCCCAAATATCTTCTCTGAGTCAGACATATCACGTATGCAATCATTTTTTGTCAGTAAGGACAGCAAGCTGATCATTTTCATATGATATTAGTTGTTTAAGTAATTCTATAAAGTTTTAATGAGGAGGAAATGCCAAATTCTGCCTATGGGCAACATACTCACTACCCGCGTAGCCCAGAGCATCTTCGATTTGATCGCTTTGCAAACCTTTTATTCTGTTCAGCTCTGAGCTGTGATAGTTAGATCTTGCCCTACCGACAGTCTTGAGAGGTTTGCTTGTATCCAAAGAGCCATCGGGCAAACGTTGACCAATCTTCAAGTCAACGCACTCCAACTCATGGAATGAACCTTCTGTATCAATGACACCTGCTGGTAAGAGACCTGCTTTGTCCTTACGTGTAAGAGCTGCGTACGCACCTTCATCTATAATAATTGCTCCGCTCGTAACGAGGCCGTGTAGCATCCAAAATTCTCTGTTATTCAAATGATGCTGGTTATCATTGGCAATGAACTTCGTGTGCAGTGGAACATTCAACTGCTTCAGTTTTAGCAATTCCCGTTTCTGTAAATCCTCCAGATCATCATACACTGGTTTTTCCCCATCGAGAGTTTGCATATAGTTAACCACTTTCAATATATTTGCTGGCGCATTGCTTTTCATAATAACCGTATGGACCCCAGCATTTGTCGCAAGATCTGCAGCAACAAGTTTTGTCTGCATCCCACCTGTGCCAACGTCAGATCCAGACCCGCTTGAGGTGTTAACCCCAGGCAGTCCCTTCGATAAGTCTGGGACAATTAGTATACTGGTAGCCGAAGGATTGGTCCTGGGATTGTCAGTGTAAAGACAGTCAACATCTGTCAACAAAAATAAGTAGTCTGCACCGATCAATGCTGCTGTAATCGCTGACAATGTATCATTATCGCCAAACTTAATTTCACTAACAGAAAGAGTATCATTTTCATTGACAATTGGCACTACACCCATCTTCAACAGTTCATTGATAGTATTTTGAGCATTCTTATACTGTGACCAATCCGCTATATCATTCCTAGTGATCAAAATCTGTGCAATTCTCTGGTCAAATTCGGCGAAAAGTCCATCCCATCTTCCAATAAGCCTACCTTGACCTACAGCAGCAATTGCCTGGACTTCAGCCAGTTTCTTGGGTCTCCAATCCTACTGCGATCCCACCACTCGAAACTATGATAACTTTATGGCCCATCCGCTTCAATCTCACAACAGTCTCCACTATGAGCGACATAATTGACAGTTTGGGCTCTTTCGTCATTTCATCTACAAGGGACGACGATCCCAGTTTGATAACAATGGTATAAGACATACTCATGGTGCAACCAATGCCCCTATGAAGTGTTGATCTTTCAATAGTCATCTAATTGTATAACTTTTCACTTTAAGATTGACCATACTTATGCTAAAAGTATGCGGTGCACGGGTTTATCCAGACTCAACTAGCTAAACACTCACTATATGA
>ERZ794936.972-NODE-972-length-10229-cov-32.996363_pt1 | contig 10229 bp, 4 predicted proteins | sample MGYA00511083_ERZ794936 | MGnify/ENA primary metagenome ERZ794936 (study PRJEB30137, sample SAMN04331409) | food metagenome | isolation source: Y2 must sample point D1 replicate A | place: Australia: South Australia | collected 2014 ... | reverse complement strand
GTTGGTAATTGGGGCACAGACTTTAGAATCTTTTTGTGCATGGCGATCAAGTCTTTACTTTCAACTCTTGACGGCCAGTAAAGTGCTGCGTAGTTCCATAATTTGTAGAATAATGAGTCTTTGTCCTCACGATTGCCGTTGCTCTTGTTTGCAGCAGCAGTAGCCGTAGCAGCAGCAGCAGCAGCAGCAGCAGCAGCAGCGACCACAGATTGTTCTTTTATATGGTTTCCAACTTTCAACAACTCTTTTTTCAAAATCTTCAGTCTTTCTTTTTTGTCCGTAGTTTTCCCACTTTGCTTCAATTTGACCAAAGAAGTTCTTACAGGGTTCATCAATTTTTTGATTTGAGCTTCTTCATAGTTTGAATGTGTTTTCTGTTGGTGCTGTTGGTCTTTTTGCTGCTGCTGCAACAAAGCCTTTGGAGCAATAGGAATGTTTAACGGCAAGAATTTCATTTTCTTGTTGCCATTTTGGTTATTTCCATTTGCACTAGTACTCTTGGTGGTAGGTGCGGATCTTTTCAACGCATGAGAAATAGGCGGCGTTGATCCTGGTGAGTTGGAATGAGCTTTAGGACCGGTGGGCAGGTCTGGGTTTTCGACAATGTCTCTCAAGTGGTTAAACAAAGTGTCCACTCTTCTATTCAAGTGCGAAGCTTGAGGAGTCAAATTCTTCTTATTCAAAGCAGCTTGAGTAGCTGCAGCTTTTGTGGAAGAAGAAGAAGAAGATGATGATGATGATGATGATGATGATAATGTTGTTGTTGCCAAGGAGTTGTCATTTGTAGGAGAGTTTTGAGGCAATGGCGTGGATTCCTTCGTTGCGTTTGTTTTCCCGTCCAAAAGAATTTTTTCAGTCAAACCTAGGAAAGGATCGTCTCTAATCTGTGCCCATGAATTGTACCCATATTTGTAAATCCCAATCATCAATTTTTCGTCATCATTTTGATCCCATTCGCAACTCCAATTAACAGCCGTTTTGCATGGTTTCCTCAATTTGAATTTCAATGGATCCTCTCTGAAATATCTATTGATATAATTTTTCAACAATTTCATGTCATTATTTTTTTTCACCAAAGTTTCTGCATTGACACCGTTTAAACAATAAAAATCAATTGATATACTTTTCTTTTCCCTTTTTTTCGCATTCAACAGTTTTACAGGATTTTCAGAAGCATTGATCTCTTCTTCATTTGTAATTTCTCCCCTTTTGATCTTTTCTTGAAACACTCTGGCTTTTTCTTCCATGTCTTTCAAGATTTCGGCCCTTTCCTTGTCCTGAACAATGCATTCCTCTTGAGCATATTTCAGCAATTCATCGTACTTTTTCAAATAAGAGTTTGGATTCTTGGGAGTTAATTGTCTGTCCATCATCAGCTGTTCGATTTTTTCTGCGTCCAAGTAACCAAATTTTTGTAAAACCCTGTAAAGACTCTTGATATCTTTGTCTGCCAGTTTGTTCATAGCATTACTCCGTCTTGCAGAAGGTTTCTTCTCATTAGAAGAAGACAGAGAATCATTATCTTCGCTGTCAGACTGATTACCATCAGAGTTTCCACTTTTTGGTTGCCCGTTAGAGTTTCTCATTCTTTCCAAAGTTTGTTGTCTTCTTTGAGCAATATCCATCTGCTCTTTGACGTACAACTCGTCTTTCCTTTTTTTCTCGTCTTCTTTGATTTTTTGAAGTTCTTCCATTGGAATGATATCGTCCCAGTCCACGTCGGCTTTGTAATCAGTGACCTCAAATTGCCTCAAAAACTCTTCACCACCCAAATGAGATTCCCCAACTTCAGCAGTGGTGACATGGTCCTCTGCGTGGTTTAAAACATCGTCCAACTGCAATTGCTCCAACTTCTTTTGATTATCGTTTGCCTTGAACATGTTGTTTGCACCAAACTTCAAAATTTCTTTCAATTCTGAATTCACCGGTTGATCTTTCACTTTTTTTTTGTTATCTTCTTGAAGACCTAGAGATATAATGGCGTATTCCAAGATCATCTTTTTTCTAGCTCTTTCCAAAATTTCTTCTTCCACAGTGTCCTTTGAAACAAATCTGTACACCATAACGTGATTTTTTTGACCAATTCTGTGAGCTCTTGCCATTGCTTGCAAATCTGCTTGAGGATTCCAATCTGAATCAAAAATGATAACAGTATCGGCAGTCATCAAATTGATACCCAAACCACCCGCTCTTGTACTTAGCAAAAACACAAAATCATCCGAACCAGGTGCGTTGAAATGGTCTATAGAAACCCTTCTCTTTTGAGATGAAACGGTCCCGTCCAATCTTTGAAAATTAATATTTTTGATTTTCAAGTAATCACCCAAGATATCTAACATCCGAACCATTTGTGAAAAAATCAAAACTCTGTGTCCGTCTTTTTTCAATCTTGTTAAAAGTTGGTCCAAAAGCACCATTTTCCCACTGCTCATGATCAATCCTCTCAAAATGTTTTCTCTTGTCATTTGTCCATCACCAAACTTGTTCAAAACCATGTCTTCCACACTATCAAATAAATACGGATGATTGGATGCCTTTCTCAACTCTGCCATGATGTTTAAAAGGGAAAAATGGCCCTGTGCACCATTTGATGTCAATGCGCCGTAATTTTTGGTTAAAATGTTTTTGTAATATTCTGTTTGGACGTCTGAAAGCTCTACTCTCAAAATTCTTTCTGTTTTGGAAGGTAAAGATTTCTCCACATCTTTTTTCAATCTTCTTAAAATGTACGGTTTCAATCTTTTCTGCAAATCTCTAATGTATTCTTCTTGCATATCGTCTTGATTTTCAAAATCAATTTCTCTTTCAATAGAAAATTCTCCTGGCATCAAGAAATTCACCAATGCGTCCAACTCTTTGATATTATTTTGTAATGGAGTCCCAGTAATCAGCAATCTGTTGTTTATTTTAAAAGAAAACAAAGACTCGTAAAGCGAGGATTCTGCGTTTTTCAATCTATGAGCTTCATCAACGGCCAAAAACTGCCATTTAATTGACCCCAACTCTTGTCTATCTTTCAAGATGTATTCATAAGTTGTGATCAATACGTTGAACTTCAGTCCTGATTTTTTATTAGACCCAGAGTAAAATTCGTATTCTCTTATGGTGTCTCTGCTTTGCGTGTTACCCATGTAGATAATGACATTCAAATCTGGAGCCCATTTTTCAAAAGTCTCTTGCCATGCAGGTAGAGTACTCAAAGGCACAACAATCAAATGTGGTCCATACTGTCTTCTTGCAAAGACCAACCACGATATAAACGCCACAGTTTGGACAGTTTTCCCCAAACCCATTTCATCTGCTAAGATCCCATTTTGGTTTTTACTCCAAAGAAATGCCATCCAGTTTAACCCTGTAAGTTGGAAATCTCTTAATTCTCCATTTTTAATAAATTTCGGTTGTTCAATCAATTTTTCAAATTTTGGTCTTTGATTATAATTTGAAGAATTTTTAGGTAATATTGATGAATTGATTCTGTTTTGGTAGTGTTTTACTTCCAACGGAGCCAATTGCACAATTTCAGATGCCAATTCCCATGTTGCTTCGTCGTAATTTAATCTTCTCCATTTGACCAAGTATTGTAATTGGTTGTGGTCGTTTCTTTCGCTGTCAATGATTCTTTCTGGTTTTTTGTATTCTTCAAATTCGTCTAGTCTTCTTTCCTTTTCAATGTCCATGACTTCAATCTCTTCTCTTGTAGTGTATGGGTCATTTCTGAACAAGTAGTTTTGTATGATAAAAAGTTTGCAATAATTGTCCACTTTTTTCAAACCTTTGATTGGTTTTTTATTATCTTTTTTTTGAATTGAAAGTGTTTGAGTATCGAAGTTTTCCCATGTATTATGCAAATGAGATTTCCCACTCCATTTGATCAAGAATTGGAACTTTTCTTTGCATTCTTGTAGATCTGGTTCATGGGTCAATTTTTGGATAATTTGGTCGTCTTGGTCTATGGAAGACAATTTGCTCAAATTGTCCAAAGCATTATTATTATTATTACTATTAGCATTATTATTATTATTATCATCATCATCATCATCATTGGTGTCATTTTTCCATCTATGGTTGATAACACAGTCTATACTTTCTTGTGGTTCACCGTCATCATCAGCGTAGCCGTCCAATTCATCATTGTCGTTTCCGTCATCTGATACCAACCAGTCTTGTTCCATTTCGTCTTCGTCTTCGTCGTCCTCATCAAACACTTTGTAGCTGACGACTTTTGATTTCGATCTGTTGGAAAATCTTGTTGGTATCTGATCTTGTTTTGAATTTGTAGCATAGCCGCCGTCTCCCCTTAAATTCTTTTTTTTTTTAATGGATTTTTTTTTGTTTAAACCAGATGTCTTGTGTGAGTTGACCATTGATGTTCCGCTTTTCTTTAATTTCGTTGAAGACTTGTTGTTTTCCTCGTACCCACCATCATCATCGTCTTCTGCAAGAAAGTCATCCATGCTATCGTACCCTTGTTCGTCATCGTCATCAAGATCTGCATACTCTTGTTCGTTGTAGTTTGTTTTTTTACTTGCACTTCTCTTTGACGTTCTGGATGCAGCTGTGCTCTTGGCACCACGACCTGTGCTCCCTCTTTTCTTAACAACGATCTCGTCATCGTCATCGTCATCGTCATCGTCGTCATCCATGCCCTCAGCAGCAGCAACATCTGAATAGTTTTCCTTGTCGCTTTTGTCCATGTCATCGTCGTCATCGTCGCTAGTGTAATAGTGAGTGTTTCTTGCATTGGCACTTGTTCTTCCAGATCTTCTTAATCCGTACAAATCAGGATGTTCCAAAACATCATCTGGCAATTCGCTAACCATATTGTTTCACCAATTGTGTTGTTGTTATTCGATAATAAAATGAAATTGTGAGAATAATCAATAAAAATAAAATATAGTATGAATTCTAACAAAAAAAAAAAAAATACCACACACACGAAAACACACAGAGAAACGATAAGAAACCTATAATCTTTGTGGAATGAATACTTGTAGTTTAATTTTCTTTGCACTACGGGAAGGGTTTCTGCTTGTGGGGGTTTTCTTACTTGACTTTTTAATCACAATATCAATAATTCAATAGGTGTCCAAGAAAATTCCCATCAATGGTGAATAGATTAATCTAAGATAAGAATTAATTAATTAATTAAACGTGCATTGTGTTTTAATCACATTTGAGTAAACGATTGTAAATACGCTATAATAATAACAATCAGAATATTTTTACCAACATGAAGAGTTGACTTTCACGAAAAATCAAAAGAAGAAAAAAAAAAAAATAAAAATAAAAATAAAGAACGAGAACGAAAATGGAAATGGAAATGAAAAAAACCCATAGTAACATGAAAAATACTGGAAAATAAAGAATTTTTGAAAAAAAAAAAAGTTACAAAGTTGAAAGAGATCACGAGAGAGAAAGAAAGTCGAGAGAAAGAAAGTCGAGAGAAAGAAAGTCGAGAGAGAAAGAAAGTCGAGAGAAAGCTGTTGATTCCATGTTTAATACTAGAATTAATTGAATTGTAAATCACAATTAGTGAGCATTGGACAATAATGATCTTTGTTGTGATTGTGGTATTGTTTAAACAACTCTTGTTTGGTAGAGACAATTTGTAAAGAGTGTATGTTTGTGATATATATATATATATATATATATAGATTCAATCCAATGGTTACTCGTATCAAATCTTTTTTCTTACAAAAAGATTACACTGTCTAACAATTCAACACCGTACAAAATACAACAGAGAAATTACAGATACGTGTAGTTCTTGCTCTTACTGGTTGTCTTCTTTTTTTCATAAAACCCAATAACTCTTTGTTTGATGTTCTGCTCTACTTTGTATCAATATCTCTCCTTTATAACAACTATCAAGAAACTTGAATTGAGGAAAAGGCACAAAAATCAAAATCAAAATAAAATAATTATAATCACATGACACACATAGTCACCTGACCTTTTTTTATTTATAATTTTTTTTTTTTTTTCGTTTCTTTTTCTTTTTCTTTCCTTTTCTTTCCTTTCTTTTTTTTTTTTTTTTTTTATTTTTCTCTTTCATTTAATTTTTTTACAACTTTCTTTCGATGATTACGATGGATTTCCATGATTTTGATGTAAAGTTAACCCAGCCACATCATATTTGACATAATTTATACAATGAAACTACAAATTTCAAATACAATTTTCACTTTTCAAGAGTAGAATGAAGATATTTTTATTCAAGACTAGATTGGAAAATTATTTATGTTTAAAAATAATAATCCTAATAATCCTAATTATGATGATGATGATGATGATGATGATGATGATGATCAACTTCTTTTGACATTAAGGTTACATCTGTGTATTGTTGAAACGTTTCACAATAATAAATGTAATTTTGCCGGTTTAGTGAATAAATTTGTCGTGTTTAATGCATCTTAAACAAAGTATTTCTAATAGATATTCCTTTTTTCATTCATAATTTTTAATCAAAAGTTTTCCTAGAATATGGTCCTGACTCTTGCTTCCCAAAAAAAAAACAAAAAAAAAAAGCAAAGAAGAAGAACAGTTCCAAGTCAATCCAAACCAACCTCTACAACACAACAAAACACAACACAACATGTCTGACAAAAACACGAGAATTGCCATTGTCAATAGTGACAGATGTAAGCCAAAGAAATGTAGACAAGAATGTAGAAGAGCATGTCCTGTTGTGAAAACTGGGAAATTATGTATTGAAGTTACACCAACTTCTAAAATTGCATTTATTTCGGAAAATTTGTGTATTGGGTGTGGTATTTGTGTTAAAAAATGTCCAATGGATGCCATCACCATTATTAATTTACCAACTAATTTGGAAAATGAAGTCACTCATAGATATTCCGCTAATTCTTTTAAATTGCATAGATTACCTACTCCAAGACCAGGTCAAGTTTTAGGTTTGGTTGGTACTAATGGGATTGGGAAATCTACTGCATTGAAAATTTTAGCTGGTAAACAAAAACCAAATTTGGGGAAATATGATCAACCACCTGAATGGACCGATATTATTAGATATTTTAGAGGATCTGAATTACAAAATTATTTTACCAAAATGTTGGAAGACGATATCAAAGCCATTATCAAACCTCAATATGTTGATAATTTGCCAAGAGCCATCAAAGGTCCAGTTACCAAAGTTGGTGAATTGTTGAAAATTAGAATTGAAAAGGGTGAAGAATACATTCTGGGAATGATCAAATCTTTACAATTGACCCATGTTTTGAAAAGAGATATTGTCAATTTGTCTGGTGGGGAATTGCAAAGATTTGCCATTGCCATGACTTGTGTTCAAAAAGCAGATGTTTACATGTTTGACGAACCTTCTTCATACTTGGATGTCAAACAAAGATTGAAAGCAGCCACTGTTATCAGATCCTTATTGGATGCTACTACCTATGTTATTTCTGTGGAACACGATTTGTCTGTTTTGGATTATTTGTCTGATTTTGTTTGTATTTTGTATGGGGTTCCATCTGTTTATGGTGTTGTTACTTTGCCTGCATCGGTTAGAGAAGGTATCAATATTTTTTTGGATGGTCACATTCCTGCAGAAAATTTAAGATTTAGAGACGAATCTTTGCAATTTAGAATCAGTGATGCATCTGATTTTATTGAATCTGATGCATCCAAAAGTTTCCAATACCCAAATATGACCAAAACTCAAGGAGATTTCAAATTGACTGTGAAAAGTGGTGATTTTTCTGATTCTGAAATTTTGGTTTTAATGGGTGAAAACGGGACAGGTAAAACAACTTTGATCAAATTGTTGGCTGGTGCAATTTCTCCAGATGACGGTGAAAAAGTTGCTAAAATGAACGTTTCCATGAAACCACAAAAAATTGCACCAAAATTCCCAGGTACTGTTAGACAATTGTTTTTCAAAAAAATTAGAGGTTCTTTCCTTTCTCCACAATTTCAAACTGATGTTGCAAAACCTTTGAAAATCGAAAGCATCATCGATAACGAAGTGCAAACCTTGTCTGGTGGTGAATTGCAAAGAGTCGCCATTGTTTTGGCTTTGGGTATTCCAGCCGATATCTACTTAATCGATGAACCTTCCGCATATTTGGATTCTGAACAGAGAATCATTTGTTCCAAAGTCATTAGAAGATTCGTTATGCATAACAAAAAAACAGCCTTTGTCGTTGAGCACGATTTCATCATGGCCACATACTTGGCCGATAGAGTCATTGTTTTTGATGGTATTCCTTCCAAAGACGCTGTTGCAAACACTCCTGAATCTTTGTTGACCGGGTGTAACAGATTTTTGAAAAACTTGAATGTCACTTTCAGAAGAGATCCAACCTCTTTCAGACCAAGAATCAACAAATTGGATTCCCAAATGGATCAAGAACAAAAAGCCAGCGGGAACTATTTCTTTTTGGATTCCGGTTCCGTTTAAGCAAACACAGTCTCTGTTGAAGTGTTGCAAGGGTTGTTGGCCTTATTAGAAAGCACTGAACAACAGAAGAAGAAGAAGAAGAAGAAGAAAAAGAAAAAAAAAAACTTATTTATTTGAATGATGAAGTAATGCACATAACCTATTTCAACTGGTTTTTATTTTTGAATATTTATTATTACCTATGCTGATGATTGATTATAGATTCATTTGCCATTTGTTGTGTAGGTTATGTAAGAGCATTACGTGTATATAATGATTGTATACTACTAAACTAATTGATTTTGAACAAAAAAAAAACAAAAAACAAAAAACAAAAAACAAAAAACAAAAAAAATTAAAAAAACAAAAAATCGCGCACCATCTGGAATGTTGCTAAACAAAAGATCTTCTATCACTTATCTTATCTCATTTTGAAAGGGAGTATTCAGTTGAAACAGTTTAAGAAGCAAATAGCGTCAAGCACGGCCTCACAATAATCACCAAAATGACACAATCGGGAAAAGGGCTATGGATTGTCGGATACGGAAGCTTGATATACAAAGCGCCCATCCACTACCAGTACAGGGTCCCCGGTCTCATTCACGGGTTCATCAGAAGATTTTGGCAATCGTCATCAGACCACAGAGGCACCCCGAAAAGCCCGGGAAGAGTGTCCACCATCATCCCGTACGAGGACATTGTGTCGAATCCATCCATACTGCACGACACCAAAAATTACTTGCATTTACCTCAGGATCACGAATTGACAAGGGATGATTTGACAATCTTGGCAACAGCATACTACATTCCACCAGAAAAAGTTGAAGAAGTGGTGGAATACTTGGACGAAAGAGAACAAGACGGGTACAGCACACACAGCATAGAAGTGCACTTGATGCCACCATTGCCCATGGTTGACGAGCAGTACATGGAAGTCACACGTGTTTTGAACAAAACACTCCCGATGCACGAAGACCACCATAGAAACATGAGATTTTACAGTTTGCAAAGCACAGTGTACATAGGCACTCTGCAAAATGAGTCCTTCATAGGTCCCGAAGACATCAATAGCACAGCGAAAATCATTGCCAGCAATGTCGGACCTTCAGGCCCGAATTACGAGTACCTGAAAAAACTGTACGATTCTATAGAAAGAGACCTTGTGACTTTCAAAGGCCAGTACCATTTGAAGCACAGAGATCACTACTTGATAGAGTTGATGGAAAAAACCGAAAAACTCAAACTTGCTGCTTGATTCGTTATCGAGTTCCAAATTTTTGGTTTTTTTTTCAATAGCAGACTACGTTCTTCGCAAGACTTGACACAGGATCAGGGTCCACTGACCTACAACATCTAACCAATTTTTAAAAAAAAAGCACGTTGATGCCCACTGTGATGCGCAATAATAATCGAGTTTAAAATTATGTCAAAACTAAACGCAATTAATAATTTGCACTTTTTCTTTTTTTCCTTTTTTTGTGACTCTGGGGGGTTTTTCTTTTTTTTTTTTTTTTTTTTTTTTTTTTTTTTTTTTTTTTTTTCCTTTTTTTTTGGCTCTGGGGGGTTTTTTTTTTTTTTTTTTTTTTTTTTTTTTGTAGTTTTTGTGTTTTTTGACTCATAGCTCGGCACGGCATTGTCCGTTGCGCACCTAGATGTTAGACTTTAACCGAAGTTAAATCTTCAAGGTATGCATAATGAAAACGTTTTATATAAAAAAACATAAATAATTGATACAAATCTTGATACATATTTTTTTTTGCAAGCCGCTTTTAGATTTCTTCTGTATGGAACTATAGAAACCAGAACCCAAAGATTAAACCAACTTAAA
>ERZ794936.971-NODE-971-length-10233-cov-6.495775_pt1 | contig 10233 bp, 5 predicted proteins | sample MGYA00511083_ERZ794936 | MGnify/ENA primary metagenome ERZ794936 (study PRJEB30137, sample SAMN04331409) | food metagenome | isolation source: Y2 must sample point D1 replicate A | place: Australia: South Australia | collected 2014 ... | reverse complement strand
TACTTGTCACTCCTGAACGTTGGGTCCTAACACACAATATCTTATTCCATAAAGGGCAGACCCGGGGCTAAAAACAGTCAGCAAGCTCCAAACTTATCTCCAGGCGACCCAAAGAGCCCAAATATGGACAAGTCAAAGATGAAATCGATACTACCCAAGCCAAGCGGGCCGATGCTGGCAGCCCCCACACCCATGGTCGGAAACAAACGGAAGCCCGAATCATCGGAACTGTACGCGAAACGACCAAAACAAAGCACACATACGCCATCATATTCACAGTCTATGATGGATCTGGCCCAGTTGTCGCCTGATGAAGCAGACTTCAAGGATCATGACTCATCTCACTCTCTGAAGCAAGCGCGTCCGGTAACCAGTTGCACGTTTTGCCGGCAGCACAAAATCAAATGCAACGCGTCTCAGAACTATCCCTCGCCGTGTACCAGATGCAGCAAGTTGGGGCTCAAGTGCGAGATTGATCCTCAGTTCAAGCCGAAAAAGGGCTCTCAGATCCAGATGTTGATAGGAGACGTCGAAGAGTTGAAGTCCAAAATCGAGATGCTTTCCAAGAACGAGCATTTGTTGACACAGGCTTTGAACCAACACAACAAAAACTTCATGCAAGCCGGCTCTTCTCCACAACACGCTGCCTCATACCCAGGATTTTTCAACCAAACGCCCCAAACAACTCAAAATACGCCCACATCTGCAATCGAGCAGATCACTGGCCACGTGGGAACGCCTGTTGCCCGGCCACATGCCCCTCATAACTACCCTTCGCACTCTGGTGTAGTGGTGAATGATGCAACGGGTCCGTCCTCTGCCGTTACTAACCTAAATCGTGTGTTGGCGATTGATTCTGCCGATAACTCCCCTGCCACTCATATGAGCGATGCAAGGCTTAAGGAAGAGGCCACACCAGAAGTCGAAGACAAGCCCACGCCCATGTACTCAGAGTTTATCCTCGGTGATGTGCGGCTTCCTTTGGAAAAGGCCGATGAGCTTCATGGTAAGTTCATGACTAAGTTGGTACCCTTTTTACCCATCATCTCTTCAGACAGCGCTACACAGCTTTACTCGAATTCGCAGCTCTTGTTCTGGACCGTCATGCTTACGGCATCCTTGTCCGAACCGGAGCCAACTTTGTACATGTCTTTGGCTTCGTTGATTAAGCAATTGGCCATTGAAACCTGCTGGATCCGCACTCCCCGGTCTACACACGTCATTCAAGCTCTAATCATTCTTTCAATCTGGCCGTTACCAAACGAGAAGGTTCTAGACGATTGCTCCTATCGCTTTGTGGGGCTTGCGAAGAATCTCTCACTTCAACTTGGCTTACACAGGGGAGGCGAGTTCATACAAGAGTTCAGCAGGACACAAGCTGATCTCGGGCCGGAATCAGATCTTTGGCGAACCAGATCATGGCTAGCTGTGTTTTTCTGTGATCACTTCTGGTCTTCTGCACTTGGATTGCCTCCCTCTATCAATACCACCGACTACTTGCTCGAAAACGCACGTATCGACGACACACTTCCCTCAAACTTCAGATCGTTGATATCCTTGTCTATCTTCCAGTGCAAGTTGGTTAATGTGATGGGGATCTCTGTGACGAGGTCGGATGGTTTGCTTGAGCCACTGAACCGTGCGGCCTCTCTAAATATTCTCGATCGTGAGCTTGAAAGATTGAAGTTCAAACTCAATATCATGGAGGGGTCTTCAGTTGAAATTTACTACCTTTATCTACGGCTCATGATTTGCTGTTTTGCTTTCTTACCGGGAACTCCAATCGAAGATCAAGTGAGGTATGTAAGCACGGCTTACTTGGCGTCTACCAGAATAATAACCATCAGCTCAAAATTGTTGAGCCTCAACTCAATATCTTTGATGGAACTACCAATCTATGTTAGACAAGCGATCACGTATGCGGCCTTCCTTTTGTTCAAGCTTCATTTGTCTCGTTACCTTATCGATAAGTACGTGGACAGTGCAAGGCAGTCTATTGTCACTGTGCATAGGCTTTTCAGAAACACTTTGTCTTCGTGGAAGGAGCTCAAGAATGACATTTCTCGAACCGCAAAAGTTCTCGAGGACTTGAATATCGTGCTTTACACTTACCCCGAGATATTTATTCCGAGTACCACTCCTAGCTCGGGCGGAAGCATCATCAGTCGCATGAGGTCTCATTTGACAGCCTCATTATTCTACGACCTAGTGTGGTGTATACATGAAGCCCGCAGACGAAAGCTTGCGAATAAAAACGGACAAGTATTCCCAAAGATCAAAATGGAAGACGATGATAAGAATTCTGAAGCTGGATTAAGGCCTCAACCATTGCCTTTCTACAATCAAATCACAAAAGACGACTTCAAAACAATCACAACAACCACACCTAACGGTACGACAATCACGACGTTGGTGCCCACGGACCAAGCCCTACACCAGGCAAGAAGTACACATGAGCAGGGCTCAAACAAACCACTTGAAATCAATGGGATCCCGCTCGCGATGCTAGAGGCGACAGGTAGTACGAGGGAGGCCAATTCAGCAAATTATGCCAATAATACGCTTCCTCAATTTCCGGAGGAAGATTCGCGCGGTCTTGACTTTTCGCAACAACGAGAAACTGCCTTCGAAATGCAACCATATGTACCAGTTGGAAATGAAAACTTGAATTCGCAGCAGCCTACCCCAATGAACTTTGACATGCATGAGGAGGCCAGGCTACAGTTAGGTTCATACCCATATAACGCCGCGCTGGGATCTGGCATGGCAGACCAGCTAGACAGTTTTTTCCAGCAGCAATCACATGGGTGGCTTAACAACAATGGGCAAGATGATGACTTCCTCGGCTGGATCGACGTGAACATGATTCATGAAAAGTGAGCCTGTAAATAGAAATGCTAGATTACCTAAAAAACGGCTATGCAGTACTTTGTGTAGGTCACGTGCTATATAGCAACGGCTCCTGGCTCGGCCCGTCGCGCCCGCACAATTTCTACATCGAAGAATTAGTGTTTCTCTCAACCCACAGTTTTCTACAAAACACATATTCGAAATGATCAGTAGACTCACACGTTTTGCCGCCGTGCCAAAGGTCTTCTCCAGACCATCTATCCAAGTTGCTAGAACTCAATTGTACTCGACTTTCAAGGCCGAGGAGCAGCCAAGAATCAGAATTGGATCTGTTGCCCCTGACTGGACCGCCAACACCACCCAGGGCGAGATTTCCTTCCACGACTACATTGAGAAAAGCAAAAAATGGGTTGTGCTTTTCTCGCACCCAGCGGACTTCACCCCTGTGTGCACCACTGAATTGGGTGCATTTTCCAAATTGGCTCCAGAGTTTAAGAAACGTAACGTGACCCTTTTGGGATTGTCCACCGAGGGTGTTGACAGCCACAACGCCTGGATCAAGGACATTGAAGACGTGACGGGCGGTACACCTTTCGCGTTCCCAATCATCGCGGACCCCAAGAAGGAGATTGCTTTCAAGTACGACATGTTGTCTGAGGAGGACTTCCACAAGTTGGCCGACAAAATGGTTGCCACCGTGAGATCCGTTTTCATCATTGACCCCTCGAAGAAGGTTAGATTGATCATGACCTACCCTGCCTCTGCTGGTAGAAACTCTGCCGAGGTCTTGAGAGTCATTGACTCCTTGCAGTTGACCGATGCCAAGGGTGTCGTCACCCCTATCGACTGGACCGCTGGCCAAGATGTCATCATCCCTCCAACCGTGTCCGACGCCGACGCCAAGGCCAAGTTCGGTGACTTCACCACCTTGAAGCCTTACTTGAGAACCACGAAGGCCCCTCAATAAACGCCTCATTTGTATATAAGTTAGCGAATAGTTATCTGAGGATTCTTGTCTAAAATTTCAATTTGGGATGTAGATAATCTTCGCTCCGCCATACAAATCAAATTCAATGCTTGGATCTAGCAAATCTTTTTGCATCAGAATATTGCTCACATATGACAAAATTGAGGGAAGAAGACTACGAGATATAATTTCAGGCGGTAGAAATACAAGTTCATGGAACTCAAAATAGACGTTTACACTTGAGCAGAATTTTCGGACACGGGGATACATGTCTACCAGTTTCATGCTGGTAACGTTACATGGCTCGAGCACCGTGCGTTTAAACCGCATCTGCCTGCATATGCATCTTGTCGTCTTTCCCGATTCGTTAAATTGGACGCGTCTCACGCCCTTTTTTCCAGATTGACAAATTTCTTTCTACCCTCAGACATTTCCTTTTTTTTCCTCTCACACCAAATTTCTGATAGTCAGGCAATTCCACAAGCCTAAGACTGACTTGTGAAACTTTCCCATTTTATAATTCAAAGAATACTACCTCAAAAACGAATAAACCAAGAAAATGTCGCATTTCGTGTCATCGCCCAGAAGCATTCCCTCTGATGCGGCGAATCTTCTCAATTCGTCGCACATATCATCCTCTCTCGGGAGGTCGGCCATGTCGCCGCTGAGTGGGCAACCCAACGTGTCATTTAGTGACGTGCTGCAGGGCCAGTCTGCCCGTGAGCGAGACTTGAAAATGCCAGCCTCCTTGAGAAAACTGGTGGATGTGCCAAAAGTGGTCGATGTCACTGGAGAGAAAGTGAGAGAGTCGTTTGAGCAATTCATCGAAGAATTTGTCGATGAAGAGTCGGCCAACGATGAGTGGCTGGGTAGAATCTACTTAGCGCAGATCGAGTCTATGCGTGTGTTTGAGTACAGCACGTTATATGTGGACTACCAACACTTGGTTGGCCGCGAAAACGGTGTATTGGCTACCGCCATTTTGGAGCAATACTACCGTTTCAACCCGTTCTTGTTGAAAGGTTTGAGACGGCTTTTGAAAAGGTATGCCCCCTCATTGTTGTTCATGAACTTACTAGGCACCAACGAATCTGACTTGAAAAATGCCAGCGCAGACGACTCCACGAGCTCCTCCGGGTCCACTTCGAACGAGAGAGTGTTTCAAATCTCGTTCTTCAATTTACCTGTGACTCACAGAATTAGGGACATTAGAACAGACAAAATCGGGTCTTTGATGGCGATTTCAGGCACTGTTACGAGAACTTCTGAGGTGCGGCCTGAGCTCTACCGCGGTTCCTTCACCTGCGACATGTGCTCAGCCGTGGTCGATGGAATTGAGCAGGTCTTTAAATTCACCGAGCCCACTGCGTGTCCCTCGTGTCCTAATCAGAGCTACTGGACGCTCAATGTGGCCAAGTCACAGTTCATTGACTGGCAGAAAGTGCGGATCCAAGAAAACTCGAACGAGATCCCAACCGGCTCGATGCCACGTACGTTGGACGTGATCATGAGGGGTGAGGCGGTGGAAAGGGCCAAGCCCGGTGACAAGTGTAAGTTTACCGGTACGGAGATTGTCATTCCCGACATCTCGCAATTGGGCTTGCCTGGAATCAAGGCGCAAAGTATGAAGGAAAGTGCCGCCACGGCGTCGGACTTGAACTCGGGTGTCACCGGTTTGAAGGCCCTTGGTGTGAGGGATCTCACATATAAGCTTGCCTTTTACGCGTGCCACATCAGCTCTTTGGTCAACAAACTGAGCGACAGTTCGGATCAAGCAGAGCGTGAGACTGAATTTCAGGGTGTGAATGAACAAGAAATGTTCTTGAATTCTTTGACCGATTCCGAAGTCTCTCAGCTCAAAGACATGGTAAAGGACGAGCATGTCTATGACAAATTGGTTCGCTCGATTGCTCCAGCGGTCTTTGGTCATGAGACTATCAAGAAAGGAATTTTACTCCAGCTTCTTGGTGGTGTGCACAAACAGACTGTTGAGGGGATCAATTTGAGAGGAGACATTAATATTTGTGTTGTTGGCGATCCTTCCACGTCGAAATCTCAGTTCTTAAAATACGTATGTGGGTTCTCGCCTAGGGCGGTCTACACTTCGGGTAAAGCTTCCTCCGCTGCCGGTCTTACCGCTGCCGTTGTCAAGGATGAGGAAAGTGGTGAGTACACTATTGAAGCCGGTGCGCTTATGTTGGCTGACAACGGTATCTGTGCGATTGATGAGTTCGACAAGATGGATATCACCGACCAGGTCGCTATCCACGAAGCGATGGAACAGCAGACCATCTCGATCGCCAAGGCCGGTATTCACGCGACCTTGAATGCACGGACATCCATTTTGGCCGCTGCTAATCCAATTGGAGGCAGATACAACAGGAAAATGGGGTTGAGAGCCAATTTAAACATGACGGCTCCGATCATGTCCAGATTTGATTTATTCTTTGTGGTGTTAGACGACTGCAATGAGAGAGTTGATACTCAGTTGGCATCCCACATTGTTGATTTACACATGCTTCGGGATGAGGCCATCGATCCGCCCTTTTCGGCTGAGCAGTTATCCAAGTATATCAAGTATGCCAAGACCTTCAAGCCTAGGATGACAAAGGGAGCAAGGGACTTTTTGGTTGCCAAGTATAAGCAATTGAGAAGCGACGATGCTCAAGGACTTGGAAGATCTTCGTACAGAATCACAGTCAGACAATTGGAGTCCATGGTGAGACTTTCGGAGGCCATTGCTCGCGCAAATTGCACAGAAGAAATTTCCCCTACTTTTGTGTCAGAAGCGTACGACTTGTTGCGTCTGTCCATCATTAGAGTCGAAATGGACGACATACAAATGGATGATGATGTTGCAGTGCCCCCAGTGGATGAGGAAGAAACATTGGAGGGTGAAAGTGAACATCAAGATTCTCAAAACGACACATTCATGAATCAGGCATCGTACGCTCCGCTCGGACAAAACCAAGACGAGCTGGTATCTTCAAAGCGCCCTAAGGTCACGATATCCTATGACAAGTATGTTGCCATGATGAACCTTGTTGTGAAGAAGATTTCCGACGACGATGCCAATGGAGGAAACGGCCTCACCCGCTCGGAAATTGTAAAATGGTACTTGGATCAAAAAGAGGACGAGATGAACTCGGAGCAGGAATATCTCTACGAGAGAGAGTTGGCTTATAAACTCTTGAAAAAATTGGAAAAAGACAAGATCTTGATGTCGGTCACGCTGAACACGAACGAAGACGATTTGATGGAAGGTGCACGTGGCCAGCAAAGAACTCACACGGTCTACATCATTCATCCAAACTGTGCCATTTTGGACTTCTTCGACAATGAGGCTCGTGACGAAAACGATGAGGTGTCTGAAGCGTAATCACTAGTTTTCTATACGATCATACTGAGTCATTAAATGCATTTAAATATATACGAAGATGCAAAGTACGAGTAGCTACTCGTTTCCCTCATTCACAAGGTCTTTTTGTGAGGAGCTCATTTTCCATTCCGCTGGAGCCGCTTGACTGGAGCAATCTTCGCAGTGATCAATGAAGTCCTTCGACGACAGAAACAATTTCTGGCAAGATCTACACCATCCAGGATCGGAGCCCGCATACGTGTTTTCCTTGTCTTTGATGTAGTGCACCAACCGCAAGTGTCTCTTCAACACATCTAATCGACTGAAAGAACCGCCGTTGCGATGACAGGTTGGATCGTTCTTCCAGTACGGGCAGTGGAAGGCAGGTGCGATGTGAGACTTTGTGTGACGCCGCAAATCAGATTGTCTGGCAAAAGACCATCTACAGCCCAAGCTTGTACATCTGTAAGGTTTCAGGCCGTGAGGCTCAGAAGAGAGAGATCTATTAAACCTCATTCTCGACATTTTGGGATCTTTTGGATTTTTCGCATGTCTGAAATTGGCAAGCTTGGGAAGCGACGGTACCTCGCTCTGACTCAACTGTCTCGTAGCCTCGCTTTCGGTCGGCAGATACAGAGTCTCTTTTGAGTACACGGGTGTCAGAGCCACGTTGAAAGCCGTGCCCACGCTTGGTAGCAGGGCCTTGAAGTCCATTTCCTGGCTCGCGTACATAGGCATGGCTTGTTGGCTCTGCGATATAAGAGACTGAATCTGGCCTTGCAATGTTGGAAACGGTGAAGAAGAAGATTTATCATGTGTTGCGGGAAGCGTTGAAGTGGAGAGCGGGAAGCTGTTTTGCGGTAGGTTTTGGAGTGGGGCCTGAGAGGTATGCAGGGGCAGATGAAACTTTTGCACGTTCTGGTCCTTTTGTTGACTCAAAGAAGGGTAGTTTAGCGTATCAGGAACCATTAAGCCATACCTCTGGAACAGGTTTTTTCCCTGTGTATGAAGTAAGCCAGAGCCTTGGTTCGAGTAGCTTAATGGATGCAGGTATGAGTGAGTGGACGTCCCGTTGATTGCATTCTGTGGCGGCGGAAGCGTCAGAATAGCGCTCAGCCGCAGAACGAAGGGCGGCTGTTGCATGGAGTTGTTTGTAGAATCCAGCATATATGTGACGTTTCGGCTTTCATTGCTGAGCGAGCTGCTAGGCGCAGAAGACATCGTGTGTGATGCAGAATTTCGGATATGGCCGACTTGATCGCTGTCTAATTGTGTCGATCTTCCAAAAAAATAAATACCGAGGTTGTTTGAAATATCAAATCTCGATCGATAAGAGCTGGCCAGGGCTGTCACGTATTTTAGTCCCGACGCCAGTCCTTTCACCAGAGCATTTGATGAAAACAATGCCCTCGCACTCATCATATGTCTGATGCCGCGCGATGACTTGAGCCGCGCTGTATGTAGGTCAAAAGTCCGAACCCGATTCAGGACGATGCCTTGTTCGCGCCGTGGGCAGGCAGACATGTCTGCTAGACTACATTGGGTGAACGGGAATGTCATACAGTGACTCGCAAGTTTTTTGAGCTGAATTTATGGCAAATTCAGTGTGCAAGAGCTTATCTTTCACTTTGTGATAAATGTAAGCGCTTTCCGCCAGCTCGCGGCAGATTCGGTCGTTAGTTGACTTTTTGAGCCCCGCTCCGCTATGCTCATGGGCGGGAGTGTACCGCCTAGGCTTATCACGTTGAAAAATGGGGTGACAAGTAATATAATGGAGGAAGGGTGGTGCTAGTGGTGGCCGAGTGTGTAGTTTCTAGGGACGGCTTTCACGTGACTCGGTGCCCCTTGCCGGGTCCATCGGATGCAAATTAGGTGGATTTGCATCTACAGAGAGGACACATGGTAAAATTAAGAGTGATATGCATGATGCGGGAAAAGCACGGGAATAACGCGTAAGCAACTCCAATCTTGTGGGCATCTGTGTGGGGAATAACCACACACACTAGAAAATCGCTTTTGCTCGCCTTTACTAATCCTTGAGTGCGTAATCATTAGTAAAAATCACGGGGTGGCCCAGGTGCACGCAGGTGAGCAACACCCGGCTCATATATATTTGTTGCTCTCCCCCACAGTTTAACATTTCATCATCAAAAAATATCTGACCACCAAAAATGTCCAAAGTATGTAAACCAAGATTTTTCACCTTTTCAATTGCGCTAAACTAACTGATCAGAAACTCGAAATTCTGAAATTTGCTGATAAAGACGGCGCTTATCGGAGACAAGCGTCTCAATTCCGTGACTTTATCTCAAGTAAAGCTGGCGCAAAGTTCCCACCGGAGGCAAACAGATATCATTTATATGTGTCTTATGCCTGCCCCTGGGCTCATCGTACGCTCATTACAAGAGTGCTCAAGGGATTGACTCCACTCATTTCAGTTTCTGTTGTCCATTGGCACATGGATGACAAAGGATGGAGATTCCCCACTGAAGAAGAGTTGACCGAGGCAGGCACAAACGGTGAGGCATTTGGCACGAAAGATCATTTGTATGATTTCAGCAGAATTCGGGAAATTTATTTCAAAGCTGACCCCGAATACAGTGGCAGGTTCACTGTACCCGTTCTCTGGGATAAGAAATTGCAGACAATTGTCAATAACGAAAGCAGTGAGATTTTGCGCATGTTGAATACTGAGTTCAACGGTGTAATCGACTCACAGCACGCCGAGGTTGATCTCTACCCCAAAGAGTTGCAGTCTGAGATCGATGAGCTCAATTCGTGGATTTACGATAACATCAACAACGGAGTATACAAGAGTGGATTTGCCACAACACAGGAAGTTTATGAAAAAGAGGCGCACAATGTGTTCACTCATTTGGATAAAGTTGAAAAGGTGCTCAAGACCAACCAAGAGAAGGACTCTACGCACAAGTTCTTGATTGGTAACCTGTTGACAGAGGCCGATGTCAGGTTGTATACCACAATCGTGAGATTTGACCCCGTGTACCACCAGCATTTCAAGTGCAACTGGAAAATGATTAGACATGACTACCCTTTT
>ERZ794936.969-NODE-969-length-10247-cov-7.097626_pt1 | contig 10247 bp, 5 predicted proteins | sample MGYA00511083_ERZ794936 | MGnify/ENA primary metagenome ERZ794936 (study PRJEB30137, sample SAMN04331409) | food metagenome | isolation source: Y2 must sample point D1 replicate A | place: Australia: South Australia | collected 2014 ... | reverse complement strand
AATACTAACCTGTTTAGTGGGTCAAGCCGGTTGCCAGATCGGTAATGCTTGCTGGGAATTATACTCACAAGAACATGGTATCAGACCAGACGGTTTCTTACAAGAAGGATTAGACAGACCCAAGGGCGGCGAGGAAGGTTTCCTGACCTTTTTCTCCGAGACTGGTTCTGGGAAGTATGTGCCAAGAGCATTGTACGTGGACTTGGAGCCCAATGTGATTGATGAGGTGCGCACCGGCATTTACAAGGACTTGTTTCATCCCGAGCAATTGATTGCTGGTAAGGAAGATGCAGCCAATAACTATGCCAGAGGTCACTACACTGTTGGTAGAGAAATTTTGGACGACGTTTTGGACAGAGTGCGTAGAATGGCCGACCAATGCGATGGTTTACAGGGTTTTCTTTTCACGCACTCCTTGGGCGGTGGTACCGGATCCGGTTTGGGCTCTTTGCTCTTGGAGCAGTTGTCCCTTGACTACGGTAAAAAGTCTAAGTTAGAGTTTGCCGTCTACCCTGCTCCACAAGTCTCGACGTCCGTCGTTGAGCCTTACAACACGGTTTTAACCACGCACACAACCTTGGAGCACGCTGACTGTACTTTTATGGTTGACAACGAGGCTATCTACGACATGTGCCGCAGAAACTTGGACATTTCCAGGCCCAGCTTCGGATCGTTGAACAGCTTGATTGCACAGGTTGTATCTTCTGTGACCGCCTCCTTGAGATTTGACGGTTCCCTTAACGTCGACTTGAACGAGTTCCAAACAAACTTGGTACCATATCCAAGAATTCACTTCCCATTGGTATCCTACGCTCCCGTGTTTTCTAAAACTAGAGCCAGCCACGAGGCTAACTCGGTGTCCGAGATTACCGCGTCTTGTTTCGAGCCAGGCAATCAATTGGTGAAGTGTGATCCAAGAGTCGGAAAGTATATGGCTACTTGCTTGTTGTATCGCGGAGATGTCGTCACCAGAGATGTTCAAAACTCCGTTGCGCAGATCAAGGCAAAGAAAACCGTCCAATTGGTGGATTGGTGCCCAACCGGCTTCAAGATTGGGATTTGTTATCAACCACCGACTGCCATTGAGGGTTCGGAGTTGGCATCTGCTAAGAGGGCTGTCTGTATGTTGTCGAACACTACGGCCATCGCTGAAGCTTGGAAGAGAATCGACAAAAAGTTCGACTTGATGTACTCCAAAAGAGCTTTTGTTCACTGGTATGTTGGTGAAGGTATGGAAGAAGGCGAGTTCACTGAGGCCAGAGAAGACTTAGCTGCTTTAGAAAGAGACTACGAGGAAGTTGGAACTGACTCTTTCCCAGAGGAAGAGGAGGAATATTAGCCTGGTCGCTCTTCTTTTATACCCGTTGAAGCTTAGCTGCTTTTAATTCCATCCTGAGTGGTTATGTTATATGTTGATTTCACACAAATAATTTAAATAAATCAATATAAGTTGATAACTTAGATCAAACTTCGTGGTTCGAGAACTGAGCCTAAGCGCGAAAGGCACTGGTGTCTCGTATACTTTTTTCGCGTGGGGCCACGCAGAGTTCAGTTGACCAAATCCACATTCATCAAAACATTTGGCGTGAATCTTTTTTTGTGTTGTCAAAGTCACTTTCGGATTCTCACACAGTTTGCAAATGTCAGAGGGGAATGATAATAGAGCGTTGCTTAAGCAGCCCCTTCACGGGATTTACATCCCGGTAGCGTTAATCATTGTGGGAACATGCATCATCGATTACCACTATCTCCCATACACAGTGACCTTCACAGCCATCCTTTGTGCCTACAACTTCTGGGATGCATGGAGTCGTAGAAAGTCAATTGACCCTGTGAAATGGAATGACTTGGAGCTCATCGATAAGACTGTCATCTCCAAGAATTCCGCGATCTACAGATTCAAATTGTTTCACGAGGACGAGGTTTTGGATATTCCTGCTGGCCATCACGTGGCATGCTGCTTTGATATTGATGGCAAAGACGAGGTGAGGTATTATTCACCCATCTCGAACAGATTCGACACCGGCTTCTTCGACATTCTAGTCAAGTCTTATCCCAACGGAAAAGTCTCGCGCAGGTTTGCCATGTTAAGAGAGGGACAGACTGTGAAGTTTAGGGGCCCCGTTGGTAGATTGGAATACTCCACCAACATGGCAGACCATATTGGGCTCGTCGCTGGTGGTTCAGGTATTACCCCTATTTTGCAGGTGATTACCAAAGTCATCACAACACCCGAAGACCGCACCAAACTCACTTTACTCTTCGGAAATGAAACTGAAAACGACATTTTGTTGAAAACTGAACTTGATGAAATTGCAAAGAAGTATCCTGACTTTACTGTCCATTACACTGTCACCAATCCAACAAAAACTTGGGATGGCGAGACTGGCTATATTACCAGAGATATGATTGAAAAATACATGCCTAAGCCTGCTCACGAGAATAGGCTTCTCATTTGTGGGCCACCCGAAATGAAAAAGAGTCTCATCGAGGTCTCGAGCGATTTAGGTTGGGAGAAAACCACCATGAAGTCGCTGCCTAACGACCAGGTGTTTTGCTTTTGAATGCACCCGGGCAATTCGGTTCTCCTTTCAGTACCCACCTCGCAGTTAAAGGCTGCATGATGGGAGGTTTCATTTTTGCATCTCTCAGACTTATACAGATGAGATTTATAATAGGATGGCTGAGAGGGGAAGCGCATCAGAATCACGCAAAAATTTAGCTACTCCTCTCAAGTTAATGGCTTGTGCGTAGCTTTTCTCCGTGCTTCGATATGTACAAAGCATTAGTAATATATTTAAGTTTGAAAACGACATATTGTAGTCACGTTTGGCGAATTGGGGTGTTCTTTATCTGCACCTGCATAAATATGTCATCGAATGTGAGAACATCGTTACAATCTACAGATCTAATCTTTAGTATTCGTCATCCTTTTGCTAATCATAGCCCCTTTTCATATCTAAATACGAGAACAAAGTCATGGAGCGATCCGTTTGCACGTTCTATCAAAAGATTGGAGCATGTCGACACGGAGAAAAATGTTCTAGAAAGCACATCAAACCTTCAGAGTCTAAGACGGTACTCCTAGCGAATCTCTATCAAAATCCAAAAGCGTCTACCAACGAAAATGAGACAATGAGCGAAAAGCAAGTTGCAGAGGCCTTTGACCATTTCTATACAGATGTCTTCAAAAAACTATCCACAGTGGGGGAGGTCGACAGCATTGTCGTGTGCGAGAATGAGAACTTCCATCTCAGCGGGAATGTCTACGTTCGCTTCACTAATACGCTGGGAGCAAACAATGCTATCATGCTGCTAAATCAGGAATGGTTCGGTGGACGGCCCGTATATTGCGAGCTTTCTCCAGTTACTAGCTTCCAGGAGGCCAACTGCAGGGCACATGATACAAATTGGTGTGCGCGAGGAGACCACTGTAATTTCATGCATGTTATACGGCCCTCAGACGAGCTTCGAAGCCGCTTGAGGCAAGCTCAGGATAAGCAAATTGCATTAATGAAATTGCGCATGGCTTTGGGGGACTCAAAGTGGGGTCAACAATGGGAAGAAGCGTCATCTGAGCCTTACAAACGAGAGGAGAGCCCGCAAGTGCCTCCGGTTACGACGCCCATTAAACAAGAAGCTGATGCTGGAGTAGTAGAGAATGAAGAGCTGACGGATTCAAAGGTAGATGTTGTCGCAAAGTTATTTGGTAAGGGATAGTACTTGCAGACCTTTTCAGTCATATATATCCTTTTTCAATTTTTTTTTTTTTTTTGCTTGACTAATTTGAATATCATGATTTAGTGTGGCACGAGAAACTAAACCCGCTAGGTTGTATCGGCCCGTGGCATCTGTTACGGGATTACCAGTTTTCCAGTATCAACAACCACGTTGAATAAACTTGCGTTATTCATCAGTACGACATCAGATTCTACAAAATTAAAATCTTTCGCGTTTGGTTGCGAAATGCCAAATTTTAAAAAAGCTCGACAAAATTCGTGATTTTTCGCTAAAGCGACAAAAGACACTATTATCAACCTTTCACTCAGCCAGAAACAAAAGTATTGTCGGGTACATAATGATTATGGCATTGATGTATCGTCGACTCTAGCGACAACATCGCCACACATTCTAGCACCAAAGTATGCCTGTACGCGCTGACGCGGTGCTTTGTCGAGATAAAGCTGGCCTTCGCCACGCTAGTAGACTAGGCAAAAAACCACACAAGCTTTAATTCGTCTCTCTCCGTCGCAGCTGGTCGTTACCACACCTTCATTTGTCAAGAATCTAGACTGTGAATACTCCAACAAGCTGGGTATCGCGTAAGAGACACAATTTGCTACTGATTATCATTCCACACGTTCGTGATTTGTGGAAAAATTGATCATTTACGAGAAAATTGCCGCTTTCCATACGATATAAGTCTTTCATAAACTTGTTTAGTCTCTACTTACCGGATCTTTACAACAGCATGCTAGCCAAGATACATGGCCTCTCGATGAGACAAGCTTCTTCAACAACTAACTCGCGAATGAGCCTCGCTCCGACTCGGCACCTCTCAGTCTTTTTTCCCCGACTGATCACCAAAGCCTGCAAACGCAGCTCAGCGATTACGTCCGGCCGTGAAACAGTCTTCTCATACCACGGCAAACTTGCGATTCCAGCTCATAGAAATTACTCAACGAAATCAAATATGAGCATCGAGACCAAGAGTCGAAACTTGAAGGCACTGAGAGCGGTGCACGACACGGCAAAAAAAGGTACAGAATCACAATCCCATCAGTCTGAGCTGCCTGAGCATAGTCATAGTCACGATCATACGTCGCTCTTTCATTCACACTCGCATACACACCAGCACAATGACCTTTTGGGAAAAGGTTTCCTCACAAATCCGGCCGTGAGGATCACCTGGATAGGGCTCGTTGTAAATGTGCTCATGGCAGGCACAAAAGCCGTCGGAGGAGTCTATTTCCACTCTCAAGCATTGATCGCCGATGCTATCCATTCTGTCTCTGATATGATCGCTGACTTCTTGACTTTAGCGACAGTGAACGTGGCTCTGAAGGAGGGCACGTTTGCAAAGTACCCCATCGGATACGGAAAGCTTGAGTCGATCGGCACATTTACAGTGTCTGGAGTTCTTTTATTCGCAGGCTTCACCGTGGGCTGGTCGTCTTTACTTCAAATTTTCGAGATCTTCTTACCTTCGCAATTATATGAGCAATTGCTGGTATTACAAGTTCATTCGCATTCTCACTCACTTGCTTCTGAGGTTCCTGCGGCACACTCTCACTCTCATGAATCTGGTGCCACGGTGGAAAGAGTAATGCCCAACATCAACGCTGCATGGCTTGCTCTCGCATCAATCGGAATCAAGGAAGTTCTTTATAGAAAGACCATGAGCGTTGCTAAGCAAACCAGCTCTAAAGTACTCGTGGCCAATGCTTGGCATCATAGGGTCGACTCTTTGACAGCAGGAGTGGCTTTTGTAACCGTCACCAGCGGGGTTCTCTTGGGCTGGTCGTGGTTGGATGCGGTTGGTGGTCTCCTTGTGTCGGTTTTGATTATCAAAGCTGGATGGGGAAGCTTCAAGGATGCCTGGTTTGAGCTCATAGATAGGGGAGCAAACCCCAAATCGGAGGAATATACGCAAATCAAGCTGATCGTCGACTCCGAGGTGCAAAATGTTTCGCACTCAATGGAAACTGGATTTCAGTTGACGGAGTTTTCTGTTTTGACGGCGGGTGCGAGATCAAACTTGATTCTCCGGTTGACGACAGACAAAGACATAACTTTGGCTGCTATCAACGAATTGGAGCATAGTTTGGTCGCAGGTATTAGGGATAAGGACAAAAACGTTGGAAAAGTATTTGTTGAATACTCATTGAAGGCGAAACAATAGATCGATTCTTGGTCTCAGTGTGAGTCGGCGAGGCCTCTTCACACGCTATAAATATACAATACTGATGTTTATGCGAGCATTGCAGGGGGTATTCAGAAAATATATACAAGATACCATATGCAAAGCACAATGCGTCTAATTCTTCTTTGACTTTTTGTCGTTCAGCCTGCCTTCAATGAACTGCAAAATTTCCTCAACAGACTTACCCGCAATTTCAGGATCAGGGGAAGCCAGGTCGCTCTTTCTGTCCTTCTTAGATTTCACGTGTTGAGGCTTGGTCGCTTTCACCGTGGTTTTTGTCTTCTTGTTCAGCTGCTGTGATAAGATCCTTTTCTTCTCAGCCAATTGCTGCTCTGAAAAGGTCAAATATTTGGCAAGGTTAGCTGCAAAGCTGGCACATTCTTGAGTAAGGACATCTTTGGGGCCGACTACCCTGTTGAAAGCAAAGGCCGCCTTTTCGAAATGCTCTAACGCAGGCTTGTATTCATTGGTCTGCACAAGCATGACTGCTAAACGGTGTCTGAGAATCGCCGTGATGTCGGAAACTTCTCCATTCAACTTAACGGAAAGATCCAAAGCCAAGTTGAAAAACTTTTTAGCCTCTGCAGTGAGTTTCAATTGCTGCAAGATAGTTGCAAAGCTCGAAAACGTGTTCACTGTGTTTGGATGCTCAGGCCCATACACAACACTCCAGTCTCTATAAGCTCTCAAGTTCATCTTGAGGGCGCTGACGTGATCCCTGTTCATGGACTCAAAGTATGAAGCTTTCACGTAAGAGTTTATAGTCTCGTAACTGTCTAAACCAGTCAATCTTTCATGCAAAATTGCAGACTTCCTCGCGACGATGGAAGCTTCAGAGTGCAAACCGCACTCTGAATAGATCTGAGCCAAAGTGGAATAGAAACCAGTTGTTTCCTTGTGAACATTTCCGTAAATCTGCTGATAAAATGCCACCAATTCGGCCAAAAGATCTAAACCAACTTGCCTCTCGCCATCATGAATCTGTAGTCTTGCTGTCTCAAAAACTTCATCAACAAAAGAGCATCTGTAGGAGGAGTCTTTGATAAGAGGGACGAACGAGATGATATCTTCGGGAACAAAGGACAAAGCGCGAGGCTCTGGGGTGCTTATCTGAGAGGAGACCTTTTGCTTGCTTCTTTTCCCTTTAGTAAGTATAACTGCTTCTTTGACCCTCTCGGTGGAGTTGATAGCATCCAAATCCTCTTTTGTGAACGCATAGGTCTGGGCCTTCCATTGAATACCAAACTTGAAAGCAATCTCTCTCAAAAGTTGCAAAGGTTTCACACTCTTGACCCAGTCGTCACCGAGGGAGTGTCTGAAGCGCATGTAGACCTCTTTTGAAATTGAGTCGATCACCGAGGCGGTATCAAGCTTGACAAATGCTAATTCATCGAGCGTGAAAAAGCTTTTGTACAGCTCTTCAATCGAAGCTGCAGGGGATGTAGTGATATCACCTCCCAACAAGCAGTTGTGGAAATGAGATACGAAATGAGGCATCAAGAGAGCAGGGACAGAGGCACCAACTTTACGCAAGAAGTGCTTCGAGGCCCTTGCAATCATCTCTTGCACACAAATGTTGTACAAAGACCTCATGTTGGCGGATACTGGAATCATCTTGGCAGAAGTAGAAGCTCTTTCCTTCGATTCCTCCGAGCTCTGCGAGACTTGAGACTCCAGGCTGACTTTCTCAGAGTTGCCCTCAGAGGAGTCGGAAGATGACAGCGTTTCTTCTGTCTCAGCCTTTTCCAATTCTGCCTCGTTTTCTTTAATCGTTGCGTCGAGCGAGGCCTGAAATTCCTCTGCCTTGCCTAAAGCTTGCTTGGCAACTTCACCCAAATATCTTATATTGATTCCACTTCTGTGCATGTAGTCCGACAACTGAGCACCATCATAAGGCACGGCATTTTCAGAAACATCTTTGAGAAATTCAGGAATCAAATGTTTTTTCACGAACTCAGACAATTCTCTGACAGTTTGTTTATCTTCTTCTGTTTCGTTAACTCCAGTAAAGGCATCGGGATTGAATGTAATCTGATCATAGGGGATGGCGATCTGAGGCTTTGAGTCACCCTCAAGCTTGCCCTCTTTCTCTAAACGCTCAGTCTCAACTTTGAAGATAGCAGCCGCCTTTCTCTTATACCATTCCTCCACGGCCTCGTGTCTCAAAGTAGCTTCTTTATGCGGGTATGACATCTCGGAAGACTCATCGTAGTGAGACTCAACAAAGTCAACATCGAGAGGGGTGGTTCTGTACAAGTCGATCATATACTTTCTACCATCTGTACCGATAAGCCCCTTGGTGTCCTTAGACACTATCAATTCCTTGTCACCTGTTGTAGCACCTGTGGCCAACTCAACAGTATGCTTTTTCAAGTGGAATGCTTCGGCAACCGGCTTCAAAACTTCTTCGAATTTGGGATTTACATTGATCTTATTCTCGTCGATCGAGTAACCGTAGGCAACTTTGTCGAGAGAGTTGCCCTCGTCATCCACTTGATCGTTGAAAACGCCAGGAACTGGAGCTTGGCAGACAATTCGCTCGCCGAGGTAGTCCACAACACAAGAGAGCAAATTGCACACGCCAGCTGCGTCAATTCTGTTCAAGAGCTTGACAGAAGAGATATCCTTACCAAAGCAGTAACGAGCAGCTTCATCACCGCCGCTCTGCTCATGGGCACCGGTAGCGTCAACACCAAAACTGTAAAAGATGTTGTTTCTCAAATAGATGTGTTTGTCACGACTTTCGTTGGGGTTGAGTGGTGACAAATTACCCTTCACAATCTCAATGGCGGTGGAGACAGCCGCTTGATTGAAGTCCTGAATGTACTTGTTGAGCAACTTGTCTCTGAGAAGACGTTCGTTGAATGAGTCACGAGGAAATTCTTTGATGCCTTGAAACTCGTCATTCCAATCCTTCACGAGATCAGCGCCGTCAACGCCATTAGAAAAGACAGGGACTTGGGATCTGGAATAATCAGGAGCATTTTGCAGCTTAATTTGTTCCTCAGTGACAGCCCACGAAAATTTGGAAGGGATCTGCGAGGGAATCAAGTAGGTTTCAGAGAACTGCGAGGCCAAGCCTAAAGCCTCCTTGTTTTGAGCAAGCGTGGCGGAAAATTTACCTGACAACTTGTCAATCAAGTTATGCAAGATATATTCCTTATGGAAAAGACCCTTCTCATTCACTTTCAAGGACGGATCGAAATTGGCGTTCGACAACTTACTCACGAAAAACCCTGAGGCGTGACATGTGATGGAAAAGGTCTCGCTTTCCAAAGTTGTCAAAGTCAAGTATAACAAATCCCCCTTTAGTCTTTGTTGCTGTGGGACCGGATTCCATTGACTCAAAGTGAGAGATTTGATTGGGAGATTCCACTTAGTCAAAATAGAGTCTGCAGCAAGGTGGTCAGAAAGCTTGGCGGTCAGTTCATCAATTACACTGTTCACCAAAGACTTAATAGACGCCAAGTCATCTTCATTAATTGCGAGGGACGCCTCTTGCGCATTTTCCTCAGAACCTGTGTCAGAGTTGGTACCAACGTCTTGCTCAGTTTGTGCATTGACTTTGATATCCTTCAAGCCGACCGAGTTGAACTTGGAAAACCCAGATGCGACGCTGAATGACCGGGCAGCATGGTCATAGAAATTCATGCCGATATTTTCTCTGAACTTGATGAGGTGCTCATATACGCCCTTTAAGTTGTAAGGCTTCTCCTCCAAGCTAAGACTAACATCGCCCAATTTTCCTTCTAAGACCTCAGACAATGGATCAAAATCGTCATAAATGTCGGTGATTCTCTTACCTTCGAAGACGAGCGAATAGTTGGTCACACTGTTCAATTGGGGAGCGGCTGCCAAAGCTTCCTTAACATCAGAGATGGTCTCTTGCACAGTATGAGTTGTCTCGACAAAATCGATTTGAGCACCAATACCGGCCGGAAGCCTTATTCTAAGCTTTACCTCCTGCACTACTTCAGGGGTTGAATCTGCCATTTCGAATGAAGCCTCTAAAGTTGAAGCGAATTTTTACGGACGAGCGACTGAAAAATTCTTAGATGCGAAACCGGCGGAGCTAATCGGAGGGTGTGCATATAAGACGAATCTCTTAGCTTTTACGAAGCTGCAACAAAATTTCATCTAGTCTCAAAAGATCGCATTTATAAAAGCTGCGTATGCATGTACCCAAGGGAATATAGCGGACTATACCTTGTCTAGCTATAATGCTCTTGCGATGCTCGTTGTTGGGTATAAGCTTTGAGAGATCTACTCCTGTCGCGCCTTGAGTCACTGGCGGCCCACAGGACGTGCAGTCGCGCACGTGACG
>ERZ794936.967-NODE-967-length-10260-cov-34.679079_pt1 | contig 10260 bp, 3 predicted proteins | sample MGYA00511083_ERZ794936 | MGnify/ENA primary metagenome ERZ794936 (study PRJEB30137, sample SAMN04331409) | food metagenome | isolation source: Y2 must sample point D1 replicate A | place: Australia: South Australia | collected 2014 ... | reverse complement strand
AGTAGTAGTAGTAGTAGTAGTAGTAGTAGTAGTAGTAGTAGTAGTAGTAGTAGTTGGAAACGCACAGAGAGGTTTCGCGCATTCAATATTAGTTTATTCTCTCTTCTTCTTTTGTTTCTAAATATATATTAATACACAGTTCAACTTCATGTTTTCTTTTTTTTTTGGATAAAAGAACAAAAACGTTTTTAAGATCTTTCCACAGTAGCCCCCTCGTAGGCCAAGTCTAGCAATTTCCATCTGCAAGTGATGTTCTTCTTTGCAAACATGTTGATGATCTCCTGGGCAATGTCTTCAAAGTTGTCCGTGGCCACAGCCAAAATGGTTGGTCCGGCACCAGACAAGCAGATACCTAGCAAACCAGAGTGGGTTTTTGGAGTGACACTTTTCAAGATTTCGGTCAATCCTGGAATCAAGGTCTTTCTGTATGGTTGGTGCACTCTGTCTTGCATCGAGGGGTAGATCAAGTCTGGGTTTGGTGGGTCTTGTGTCAATGCGGTGGTCAACACGGCCAATCTTTGCAGATTGAACACCAAATCTTTTGACGTGTATGCACTAGGCAAGACTCCTCTGGAATCTGCAGTGGAAACTTCGAAATCAGGGATGATGGCAATGCATTTGATTTTGTTGTTCCAGTTGTATTTGATATGTCTTCCAATATCGGTTGGAGGCAAAGGTGGTGACAACCCAGTGTCTTCCCCACCGCTTGGTGCGTCCAAGACTTCGCTCAATGGGATTTCTCTTCTTTCCATTTCTTGGGCAGTCAAATCTCTTAAAAACGAACCAACAAACCCACCCATCATTGCGGCAGTGATGTTGTCTGGATGTCTTTCAATCATCAAACAAAAGTCCAACATTCTTTGTTTGCTAAACCCCAATTGACCCACTTCGTTCCCTAGCATGACCCCGGCAACAACTGCTGCCCCAGAGGACCCTAACCCCCTTCCTAGCGGAATTGGATTGTCAATCAAAATGTGGGTCCCAGTAGGAAACTGTCTGATATCGTTGCATCTCAAAACGTATAGAGCGGTCTTGGTGATCAAGTTTTTGTCAGATTGCAATGGAACGGAGTCGTACCCCTCACTGTCCGCGGTGTACTCGATCAAACAATTGTTTGGGTCTTTGTTTGATTGGTCAGCTGTTTTTGGGTCAATAGTGACTTTCAACGACAAGTATAAAGACAAACCGATCCCCAAAACATCGTAACCTGGACCGATGTTGGCAGAAGAGGCTGGAACTTTGATTTCAAATGAGCGTGGCATGTTTAATTGTTTGGTATGTGTAGTTGGGCTTCGTTTCTGTTTCTTTTTTTTCCAAGAGATAACACCACAATCTTAAAACAGAAAAGAAAAAACAATTTAAGAGCCACAAATAACCATTCAATTTCCACAAGATTCTTGCTATTTATTTCAAGAATTGAGTCATCTTGGAGTTCGAGAAAGTCGGACCATAAATTGAATGTTTCGGAGCTGAAAGACTCATTTCTTACTATTAACTTTGAGTGAAAAAATTCCAACAAAAAAACCTATATCTACTTCCTCGTGATTGCCGAAAGCGGTAAAAATTTTATTTTTTGTATTTCTTGACAACCTCTGTTTCCTAATGAAGTACATTGTGTAGCACGTGACATTTGGACTAGCAATGTGGTTACCCGTTATAGTTGTTGTATTTCACGTGACTACACGATATCTGTTTTTACGTTTATCTCCAGGGTAAGTGTGTGTCATAGTTCACACCTGCAACTCTATGAAAAGATTGTCCGCTTAGTAACCATACCTTTTACGTCATTTGGTGAAAATGTTTTCCACAATCGACGTTTATAATCTCTCTTCCTTGCGTTCAATCATTGAAGTAAAAAAGACTACATCCTCTGAAGCTATCAACATCAACGCCCCCCTTGAAATACAATGTTGAGATCGTTAAAACTTCAGTCTCAAAGCTACACGAAGCAATTGGCAAAAACGTACAGTACCGTTCCAAAGGACTATGCATTGACAACTTTGGACAATGGAGTTAAAGTTGCCACCAGTAATGTGCCTGGTCACTTTTCCGCGCTGGGGTTGTATGTGAACGCGGGATCCAGGTACGAAAACAATTTGAACAAAGGGTGCACGCACATTGTGGACAGACTCTCATTCAAATCAACAACGCATCTTTCCGGATTGGAAATGCAAAGCAAGCTGGAGTTGTTGGGAGGGAACTATCAGTGTTCTTCCTCTAGAGAAACCATGATGTACCAGGCCTCTGTTTTCAACAAAGATTTGAACAAGATGTTTGATTTATTGGTTGATACAGTTCGAAACCCAGCTTTAACCGATGAAGAGATTTTTGAACAAAAACAAATAGCAGACTATGAAATCAGTGAGGTTTGGAATAAAACGGATCTGATTTTGCCCGAACTACTTCATCAAGTGGCATACTCCAACGAAACCTTGGGATCACCATTACTATGTCCAAGGGAACAGATCCCAAATATCAACAAATACATGATTTCGGATTACAGAAACAAATTTTACAATCCAGAAAATATCACAGCTGCATTTGTTGGGGTCAAGCACGAAGAAGCCGTTAAATTGACCACACAGTATTTCAATGATATGACTTCAAAAGCTCCATACGAAAAAAAACTGAAAAACTCCCATTACACTGGCGGTGAAATGTGCATTCCATCAAGCCCCGTGTACGGTGGTTTGCCTGAACTATGTCACATGCAGATTGCATTCGAAGGGCTGCCAATTGATCATCCGGACATCTACACTTTGGCCACTTTGCAAACATTGCTCGGTGGAGGTGGCTCCTTTTCAGCAGGAGGACCCGGAAAAGGAATGTACAGTAGATTATACACCAAAGTGTTGAACATCTACGGATTTGTGGAAAACTGTGTCGCATTCAACCATGCTTACAGTGACTCCGGATTGTTTGGTATATCCTTGTCGTGTGTTCCTCAAGCAGCCCATGTGATGGGTGAACTACTGGCACAACAGTTGAGCAACACATTCACCACAGGTGCGGAGAAATTGACTGATGAGGAAATCAACAGAGCGAAAACTCAGCTAAAATCCTCTTTACTGATGAATTTGGAGTCAAAGATCGTTGAGTTGGAAGATTTGGGAAGACAGGTTTCTTTGAACGGGAAAAAAGTGCCTGTGCAAGAAATGATTGAAAAGATCAATAATGTCACTGCAGAGGATATCAGGAGAGTTGCTGAAACTGTGTTTACAGGGAAAGTTGAAAATGCAGGAAAGGGCTCGGGTAAAGCAACAGTGGTCATGCAAGGTGCAAGAGAAAAATTTGGAGATATTGAGCAAATTTTGAAGGTGTATGGACTAGGAAACTATCCAGATCAAGATAACTCAAACGTCAAAAAATTGAAAAAAAGAAGGGGTTGGTAATGAATAGGCGTCACCATTAAACTATATAAAAAGTTAGAAAAAAAAGCATGTAAATAATAGCAAGGTTATGCTCACTTGTAAGTGCCTCTTCTCAATGGAGTACCAAAAAATCAGCTTCTCACAGAGTATTTTTGCTTCCATAGCTTCAACTCTTGCTCTAGTTGCTCTAGACGAGAAACATAAGCCTGGTTTTCCCTCTGCAAATTCTGGTTTTGAGTTGCTTGGGCTGAAAGCTGCATCTCTAGATGCGTGTACTTGTTAATAGATTGGTTGGCTTCTTTTTCAAAATCTTCCCGGTCTTTGCTAGCAATGATCAACAGTTCACTTTGTTGATCCAGTTTTTCAGTTAGTTCGGTCAACTCTCTTTCCAAATACTTGTTCTTTTTCAACTCTTCGAATTTCAAAGAGCTTTCTTCGTCAACTTTCTTTTCCAGGTCACTGATTTTGTTCATCCATAAATTTCTTTCCGATGGATCGTTTAAACGTTTTTCCATGTTTTGTTGGGTCTGCAAGTAGTTTCTGTTTTCCTGGATCAGAGCCCTGTTTTCCTCCTCTAGATCCATGTAGTCTTCTTTCAGGTTGTCCAGTGACTCTTTGAGCAATTGGTTGTTGCCATTCAATTTGACCAAAAACTCCTCATTCCGTTGAATCTGTTCATTTTGGGCATTCAAGTTGGCTTTCAGTGTGCTGACTTCGTTTTTCATGTTGGTGCTCGAGTTGAGCTCTTTTTCAATTTCATTTTCTCTAGTATCCAACTCTGCCATCAAAGAATTTCTTTCATTCACCAAAGTTGAATTATCCAAAGTCAACTTATCGATCATGCCGTTTAGTTTTTCGTTTTCTTTATCCATTAATGCAATTTGAGTTTCCAGTTCCGTTTTATTTTTTTCCAAAGCCGTCTTGTTATCGCTTAGCTCAGAGGCCATGGACAGATAATGCTCATTTTGCTTGATTAACTCTTGAATCTTGGTGTCAGCCTCTTTTTCAAGTTGATCCATGTTATACTTTAAAGAGGAAATTTCCTTTGTTAACTCGATCTCATTTCTGGAAAAAGCAGCTAGCTTTGTGTTCAGGTCGTTGATTTGATCGATGTAATGTTGATCTTTCTTGAAGTCTTGCAAGCTGTTTGTCAAGTGATCAACATCAGATTTCAATAGCTCGTTAACATGCTTTAATTTGCGCAAATCAATTTCTTTGGAAGAGATATCATCCTCCAAATCGGCAAGTTCGTTGTCCTTATCCCAAATAAGTTTCTCATTCATCTTGTTTTGAGACTGTAACTTTTTAACAACCGTTTGCAATTTTTCAATGTTTGCAGTCGACCTTTTCAATTCAAAATGCACTTCCCGCAGTTCATTTTGGGAATCTAAGAGTGTGCTTGTTATAGAATTGTTTTGCTGCTTATAATCTTGAATCGTGCCCATATACAATTGCACTTGTTGTTCAGTAGCAATCAAATCTTGTTGGACGGCTTGCAATTCAGTAGCCAATCTTCTCTCTTTACCTCTGCTAGTTTCTAGCTCATCATTCAATTTCAAAACTTGACCATTATACTGATTAATTGTTTCCTGCAACTTAACGGCCTGTTTTTTGTACTGAACTACTCTTTCATCACCGTCAATGCCAAAAGCGGATTTCTCACCAATAGATTGCTCCAATTGGCCAAAGAAACCATTACTATTTGTCAAGTTGTGTGTCTTGCCAAATTTCTCTGCCAATACATTGCTATAATACTCGGCGTCAGCACGAGCAGTCTTTTCTCTATGTAACTCCTCTTTCAAATTGTCAAGCTGTAAAACCAATCTCTCGCTGTTTTCGGTAACAGTTCCCACATTTTGCAGCAGCTTATCGATATCAACATTTTGCAAACTTTTCTGTGCCACTTCCTTCAATTTTTTGACCTGGTTTTTCAAAACTTGGTTGTCAATGGACGTTGAGGCCAACATGTGTCTTAAGAATTTCAATCTAGAAAGCGCATCTTCCTTTGCTTCAATCGATTTTGATAACAAATGTTTACAGTCTTTTAATTGAGCTTCAACACTTTCCAAAGATTCTTTACCTTGCGAGCCTGGTTTTAAACTGTCGTCACCAGTTGGTGCAAACTGCAAGGTTTTTTGATGAAGGTAGTCGTTGAGTAGTTTTTCTTTGTGAAGTTGATTTTCCAAGTAGTGAAGTTTTTCGACAATTATTGGGTCAACAGTAGGCTCTGAGGTAGGAACGGGCACAGGCACGGTTAGCGGCGGAGATGGAGGATTTTTCTTGTACTGTGCATAAGCTTCTTGCAGCATATCATAATCTTTTTTCAACTGCAAATGCTCGTTTCTCAAAGTCTTTAGTTCTGCAGTGACACTGTTTAGCTGCTCAAAATGCTCTTCTTTTGCCTTGTTAATTTTGGCCACATCGGCTTGGTGACCCAACTCTCTTTCGTTTAACTTTTCCAAAACATTTTGACTTTGTTTCAATTTGTTAGAAATCTCCAAGTTTTCCTCTTTCAAAGAAGCTATTGAGACCCTTAAGCCTTTGTTTTCCTCGACCAACTTTTGAAGTTTTTTGTTTGCACCACCAAAATTTCTTTCCAACTCTTGCAACTTGGTGTCAATGTCATCATCTTGCTCGTGCAATTGTTTTTTCAAAGCCAGTATTTTTTTGTTGTTTTCGAGCTCGTTTTTTTGCAATTTGTCAATCTGACTCAGTAACTGCATCTTATCGCTGTTTGTTAACTTTTGGTCATCTAGTAATCTCTTTAAATCGCGTTCCTTTGTTTTGATGGTTTTTTCCAGATGAGATTTTTCAGCTTTTATTGTTTCAATCATTTTTTTTGAATCAGCCAGCGTGCTATCAAAAGATATGCCCTTTGATTGCAATTCGGTCATTTTCAATACTGTTTGGTCGTATTCAGTTTGCAAACTCTCAATCTTCTTTTGATGTTCTTTGCTATCTGTCAAATGCTTCTTTTCCAAGGCATCCAGAACTTTTTTATAATTGTCCATTTCTTCTGATTTGTTACTACTTAGTTCTTTTTGCTCAGAAAGCTCTTTACTCAAAGTTGCATTCAAGTTGTTTAGTTCTTTCTTAACTGCCTCATTACTTGCAAGCTGTTCCTGTAAAATTTTGATCTGCTTGAGGTACTCTCTGTTTTTCTTGTCCTGGTTACCATTTTCGTCTCCTGTTAGCATTGGTTTGATATTCACAAACAACTTGTACCAGTGGTTTTTGGACAATTCGTTGTAATGTTGAAAAGTTGAAGATAAAATTGCTGCAGCATTGATCTTGTCTAGTCTATTTTTGTACACTAGCCTGACCTGATTCCCCTTGATGACAGCATTTAGCAAAGTCATTGCTTGCGACAACTTTTGCTGTTTCATTTGTTCGATGTTAGCCAACACACCTGCTTTGAAAAACAACTTTGTGTTCCCGACTTTGAACAGGTAAGGATCCAAATGCAAAGACGATAAAATCAGTTCGCAGTTTTTCTTGGTGTTGTTTTTCACAAAATGGATTTTTTCTTTGTTATGATAGTTGGCCAAAGCCTGGTAATTGTCGAATTCATCAACAAGCAGTTTGTACCGTTGAAAAAATTCTTTGAAGAAAATCCTGTTTGGATACCCTTCTCTAGAGATTCTGATCCCTTCTAAAACACCGTTACACCTTAGTTGGTCCAACACCAATTGTTTATCAAAATCTTTTGCCTTCTTTTTAGTGTTGGGGATGATACATCTAACAAACAGTGGGTTTGTGTTTGTTAAGTTGGTTAGCAAGTCTTTTAGTTGGTGTTTGTGACGCTGGGCTTGAGTCTTGAACTTGGTTGTGATGCTTTTCTTGTTTGTTTGGGTTTCAAGCTCTTGTGGAGCTGGTCCAAAAAATTGTTTGACCAAATTTTTCGAAGAGCTCGACAATACTTCTACCAAATGGTCATTCAATGGCTCTTTGTTTTTGTGTAGCCAGTCTTGAACGTTGTATTCAACGTCCCCTGCATAATGTTTTAATATGAACATCTGTTTGTTTTTCGAATGCTTGAATCTATCTGATTTGGAACAGGAGTGGAGCAGCCTGTCGTAGAATTTTGTGTCTGTACTGTTGGGTATGATTGACTCTTCGTCCAAAAGGGACAAAAGACTTGTTGGAGGTTTTTCGATCAAATCAATTGTGGTTTGTAAATCTTGTCCATAGTCAACGTAGTCCCACTGAATGTTTTCCTTGATGTATTCATTTTGCTCTAAAACAAACATATGGTGATTGAAAAATTGCTGCAAATTTTCATTTGTGTAATTGATCAACAATTGCTCAAAAGAGTTGTTGTCAAAAATCTCAAACCCTGCAATATCCAATAAACCAATGTAATTTTCTGTCATGGACCCGTGGTCTAAACTCTTGTTGATTTGCAAAACAATATGATCAAACAACTTTTCATAAATGATTTTTGAAAGTGAGTTGACAATATTTGTACACTGCTGAGAGGTTTTTTTCGCAAAAACAAATTCTTTGCCGGCTTTTGATCTTGGCGAAAGGATAGCCTTTGTAAAACTTTTTTCTTCAACACCTAGTAATCGTACCAATGGTTTGATATCCGATGTTATTTGGGCTTGAACATCTTTTACATTTTTGGAAAACTCTATATTTCCCAAATGCAAAATGACCGATATGATTTCCAAGATATGCGTTTGTTCTTCTGGAGTGAACCCTACAACGTTAAACGAACTTACCAAGTCTTGAAACTCTAGTGAGTCATCCACTCCTGGGATCGCGTAGTTGGAGTTTTGCAAATACTTCCAGTACTGTGGGGTGTACTGGTTTGGTTTAGTCATTTCCAAGTGTGTTGCCAACTGTTTGTTTAGTGTTTGGTTGTTTTTCAAACCTGCTAAAAGCTGGTAGAAAATGTGGTAGTTTCTTTCATTTTTGTTTTGCAATGTGATTCTTGATTTTTCTAAAAGATACCAGTCTATATGGGCACCGTTAATTTTTCCAAACTCATCAAATTCAATTTTGATAAATTTCCCAAATCTCGAAGAGTTATTGTTTTTCACCGTTTGGGCATTCCCGAAACTTTCCAAGATAGGGTTACTTTTAAGAATTTTTTGCTCAAACGTTTCAACAATTTCTGGTTGTGTTTCAGACATGGAGGTTTGTGTTGATGCAACGAGTTCATGTGAAGTCACAGAAGCTAAATATTGCAAAATTTTTTTCGTGTTTTCAGTTTTACCTGCACCGGATTCCCCAGTAACCAAAATAGACTGGTTTTGTTTATAATTTAATAAATTCTGGTATGCTTCTTCTGCAATCGCAAAAATGTGAGGGTTGTTGTCCTCTTTTGGAGACTTGTTGTAAAGGTTGATGTAGTCTTTGGTGTACAATTTCAAATTTTGGTATGGATTGATGGCCACCAAAAACAGACCTGAATACGTATAAATCATATCCGCAGAGTATCTGTCCATCAAGTTGTACAAGACTGAAGGCTCATTTAGATAGGTTAGCTCGGACAAGTCATTGACTTTATCAAATGTTGGGGGATTGGCTTCCATGTACTGGGTAACGGTAAGTTGCTCATTGGTTGATAACTTGGTCACTTTGAACAATGATTTTTTCTTGTCCTTTGGGTCTTTTTCGGTCGACAGCAGTTTTGCCTTGGTAAATACCTCTTGAGAATCTTTTACCCACACCACAGCACCATTTGTGCTGTTTTGTTGATTTTGTGTCATTTACGGAAAGTTTGTACGAGCAGAACTTGTCTATATCTTTGCTCACTTTCTGTGATTTCCAATTGTCTTGGTTTTTTATTTAGCCGCTTGCAATTTACTGATTCTTAAGTCATAGCCCAAACACTTGGATTTGGCGTTTTATGTCAAGATGTGATATAGAAAGCTGTTGTTGATTTCATGTTTTTGTGTTTCATCTGGCTCCACGGAAACGTTAAAAAAAAAAAATAATAATATCATTTGGATATATTTGTTTACATGGATGTCCGAATTAGGAAGTGTTGAATTTTTGAAGCGACGATCCGACAATTAGGCGCAATACAAAATGCGAAATTTGGAAGACTTCAAAAAAAAAAGATAAGGCGATCCAACAAGTGTTCAGGTTTTAAAAGAAAGACAAGCGCAACTGAGATGGTTTGTAAATGTTTCTCGAGCCTGTAGGCACTAAATTGTCTATGCATTTTAGACAAAACTGGACTTAGAGCCCAATGATGTGTTGGATACACACTTTCTCGCTGGAAAAAAACCCAGATCCTTTTGTTTCATTCTTGACTTGAGAAGTGCTCTAAACAGTGCCCTGAACAGTGAACAAAGACTTCCCATGACATCATCACTAAGACGCTAAGCGCTGTCTTATACATTGCTTTTGTGTGTGTGTGTGTGTATGTATATCACGTAATCTATTATTTAAACTCGCGCACAATTTACAAGGTGTATATAAAATTAGAAGCTGAAACAATAAAAAAAGCAAATTTGGTCACCAAGCAAGTTTGACAGCCTAGAGCTTTGAAAAGAGAAAAGCCATGTAACGGTTTATTGTGCAATAAGCAAAACGAGAAACGATTACAAGATTTTTAACAATCAAAAAAAAAACATGAAAAAAACAATAGTAGCTTTTGATAAACCGTTGCTGGTTTTTCACAATTTTTCTGAGTGCATTTTTTTCATTTTTTATTTAAAACCTTTTATGAGCTCATCAAGAGGTTTCAAAGAGTGGTGAACTGCGCAGGCTTTTATAATTGAGATATTTTAAAGTTGCTTGGTTTTGAGGATGTGCAACAAGTGACATAAGTTACAATACGCGACCGTTGATATTTCTTGTCTTTAGATATTTTTTTTTTGTGTGTGTGTGTGTGTGTGTGTGTGTGCTTGTGTGCACTGTATCGGAGCGTTTG
>ERZ794936.965-NODE-965-length-10319-cov-6.882989_pt1 | contig 10319 bp, 6 predicted proteins | sample MGYA00511083_ERZ794936 | MGnify/ENA primary metagenome ERZ794936 (study PRJEB30137, sample SAMN04331409) | food metagenome | isolation source: Y2 must sample point D1 replicate A | place: Australia: South Australia | collected 2014 ... | reverse complement strand
TTTTTGTTAAAAATGAAAAATGTAAACAAAATAAAAATTAAGAAAATATATAAATATTTTTTTGAAAAAATGATAATTCATAGTGAATTATTTGTTTTAAATGTGCATTAGCATGTTGGAAAGCATTAGGATTTATTTTATTTTTTAAATCTACTACCTTCATTGGCTTTTTTGTGCTTTTTGAGTGCATATGAATGTAGATGTGAAATTTGTTTACAGTGTAAACAAATTTTTTACTAGTTAAATAAAAACGGATTTATATATCCGGAAACTCGTTTGAAGTAGAAAAGCTCAACTTGCTTCTAAAGTAAAGTTAATTTTTAATGCTTAAAAATCAAATATATATTTATCTTAAAAACTTGAGCGAGTTGGCAATTTGATCCGTCTTGTTAAGGGCTCTAGTCTTATTTTTTATATCAACAGCACTTTTAGGACGAGAACTTAAAGTTGACTTCGTTGCTTGCTTTTCAAAAAGTTTCCAAAATCTCAAAGTCTCATCACCTGCTCCAGAAACAACGGTAGTTCCATCACTTGAAAGAGCCAAATGCAGAACTCTAAATGTGTGTCCCTTCAAAATAGCAATTGGACTCAAAGTCTCATAATCCCAGCAGGTTAAGTGGAATCTTGAAAAACCATGTGAAGTGATTATCTCATTAGTCAATTCTGACCATATAATATTACATATTTGAGAACCTGTATCAACTTCTTTGATCTTTGTAGAATTATTGATGTTCCAGATTTTCAAACGTTTATCTGCTGAGCCACCTCCTGTCGCAAGCACACCCCTGGTGTGGGGCGACCATGCCAACGCCTTGACAGCTGCAGTATGTTCATTAATCTTATGCGTCGGCTTTGGATTCACATTGTCATAAACAAATACTGAGTTATCATTACCACCACTTGCTAATTTGTTCTCATTTATGTTCCATGCTAACCCACAGACTTCTTGCATGTGAAGTTGCGAAGAAGATATAAATTGCTCTGGAGCTCTCAAATCTCTGTGCAGAATCTTAGAGTCTCTGGAACCTGTTGTAAGAATATGATTGTTCCAAGCAATAGATCCGACTCTGTCAGTATGCCCAGTAAATGTTCTAATAGGTTGACAAGTTTCCATATCATACACTTCTGTAATACCATTTGACAAACCCAATGCTATGTGTTCTCCAGTATTTGACCACTTGATTGAGCTGTGATAAACAGATTCTTCTTCTGTTAAGTCTGCTAGCTGCACAACTGCTCCATCGGATTCATGAGTCAGAAAACACTTTTTATCCAAAACAACACCCAACCAATCTTTTTTTGACCAGTCAATTAAATTCAAATAAAAGTCATCTGTCAAACCTGGAGCATCCAATACTCTGTACGGTACTTTGGGGATTTCCCTTATTTTGTTCATGGGCTTTTTCAATAAATCTTGTGAATCTTTTCTGAGTTCAACAATGTTGTTTCTGATTGTTTTTAATTTGGACTTTTCAGGTGAGTTTACCAATGAAGTCAACTTTGATGTACAAAGTCCATCCTTTTTGCTAGAATTCAAGTACTTTTCGTATAACTCAGAATTAAACTTCTTTTGCTTCTCCTCTCTTTTTTCATCGGCTTCAAAACTCAAAAGTCCTAATCTTTTCAGAGGCTTTTGATTGCTTGCAAATTCATCGTTTGCATTGTCAAGCTCATTCAAAGGGTTCATATTCGAATCAGGTGAATGTATCGGTGAGACTAGTTTCTCGGATAAACTTTTATCTTTTTGAGGACTTGAATTAACAGAGTTATTTATCAAGGATATGTTCGAAGCTCCTTTCTTTTTAGTAGAGTCTATTTCGCTTCCAAAAATTTCATTTTTAAGAAGTACATCATACACCTGGTTCTTTTGTTTTTGCTTTTGAAGTTCAACAAAATGTTCTGTATAGAATTCAGAACTTATCTCATCTTCGTTCAACATTGTTTCTTCGTGTTCAACTTCCGACTCGAGCGTCAGAGATTTTTCAGCTGAGTTACGAGGAAACAAAGATTTATTTGGTGAAAAAGAAAGACGGTCTGCACTTATTTCTTGTTTTTTAACAACTGTTCTCAAAGACTTTACAGTTTCACTATTTAATCCAGTTTTCGAAGGTAAAAAACGGTCATTGTAGATGATATTTTTTTTTGTAGGTGATTTAAATGGCGACAGTTGTTTATTATTTTTAGTCTTTTTCAGCGGCGTATGCACTACGTCCTTTTCTAAAGTTACTTCTTCATTCGTTAAACTTGCTTTTTCTCTTTTATTTGGAGACTTTCTTGGTGATATTAAGTAATTTGTATTATGTTTTTCTGCAACATCCTTATCCATCTCATCAAATACCAGAGCCTTAATAGTCTTTGCATTAGGTATTGATGTATTAGAAAATGCTTCATCATTACCTTTTAATTCTTTTTCCGGAGATACTTTAGGTGTATGAAGGTGTTTTATATCATCATTATCAGTTGTAAAACGCGATATCTTGCTATTCTTTTTTGGTGTTAGTAAACCTGTGTTAAATATATTTTCAGATGGCATTTATCAAAGTCTTTTGAAAATATATATATATGTAAAGTAAGAAGCAACAGGTATTAAAGCTTAGTCCTTTAATCTCTAGCAACTTTGGGGAATTATATACTTATAATACTTGAAAACAAAACCAAAAAACACAGTAGTTTAAAATCTCTATTCTAGCTTTTATAAATATTTGTGATTTTCAAAAATAAAATTGACAAAAAAAAAAAAAAACAAAAAACAAACAAAACGACAGTTGTTATTTTCTGTTCAAAATTTCAGTGCTTGTCACGTGCAAACCAACAGACCAGATCAAATTATGTTTTAATCTGTTTGTTGAAAGTATACATTTAAAAAGTGAATCTTGATTTGGAAATTTTAGTTATATATAAGTCAGCAACTTTACAATATTTTTTGTTTGACAAAGAATCCCTTCAAACTATTTAATTGCCAAACACAAGTTAATCCAAGAACTACCAACTGAACAATACCCCACCAAACAACTTTACCATTAACAGTTTCAGACAAATCTCTGAATTGAGACTCTCTTTCTCTTACCAAGTCCTGTTCTCTTTTTATTTCTTTTACTTTAGCACTCAAGATGTTAATTTTAGTTTGTAAGTTTTTTTGTTTGGTTTTTTGCTTAGAGTCTAAAACTTCAATGTCATGTGCAACTTCAAATTGAATGTCAAATTTGGTTTTGACTTTGGCAATCCAGCCTGAAGATTGGACTTGGAAACATATTCTATGCTCACCTGAGTCTAGAGCTAAAAATGTAAATTCGCTATCAGAAGAACCTTTTTGGTGAACAACTCTGTGGTAATCATCAAACACTTCTTCAACATCTATAACTAGTCCTAATTCATTAGATTTTGGTGTAACATATCTATCGGAGTTACTATCATATACTTCAAGGGAGTACTTACCGTTCAATATGGTATCTTTGCTCAATTCCTTGTTGAAACATTTCTTTTCACCTCCGGTTAAATACACGTAGAAACCATTTGTGCATGGTACTAAATATAGTAACACAATACTAAAAATTGATACTAAGCTATACTTCATGGTTTATTATCTTCAAACAAAACGAAAAAAATTTAGTCAGATATAAAAAAAAATCTTTAAATCTGTGTATATTCCTTTTAGATTATTATGGCGTTTATCTTCTTTGGTATTAGTTATGATCTACCTCAGATCATAAATGTTTGTTTATTAAACCTTAACTTGTATTTTTGCAAAACGAAAAAAACTTTTTTTGTTTTTTTTCATCCAAGTATTATTTGAATTTTTCATGAATGAAAAAAGACAAGAAAAAAGTTACCCGCCATGAGAAGAATATATACTCTTTTTTTTTTTTTCATCCAAGCTTAATAAAAGCTTGAGTTATTCCTATGATATTTTATGAGGTTGAAATAACTTACCGAAAACATAACCATACATCTCGAACACTATGTCTATAAATTTACTTTTGCATGATCCGTTTTGTGTTGTGAAGGATTACCCTGAACACTATGCAGGCATCATCAATACATATCCATTCAAAGCAGTAGTACAAAAGTATAACCCAACAGGTGATTATTTGGCAACTGGATGTAAAGATGGATCTATTATCATTTACGATGTGGATACAAACAAACTGATAATGTATTTAGGGAAAAATGCTTTGATTGATAATGAAAACACTGATGGATTTTTACAAACACATTGTTTGAACAAGAATCATCAAGATGAAATTTTGTCTTTGGAATGGTCTCCTTGCGGAAGATACATTATATCAGCAGCTAAAGACAACGAGATTAAGCTGTGGGATTTGTCTTGCAATCACAAAAATATGGTAGAAAATACACAGCTGCATTTCGACAAACCAGGACATGAATGCCAGTGCAAAACGTTTAGGTTCGAAAAAAATGTACATGAGGCAAGATTTATGAAAAATAATCAGAATTTAGTTGTTGTAACCACACAAATGTCTTACTTGCCTTATGTGATAGATATTAATAAAAATGTTTACAATTCAATCGACACTTATTTTGGCGAAACAACATCTGAGAGTGTTCATGGTGGAAATTTGTTTGCAGAAATTGTAAGCAATGAAAAAAAACTCGGAACATCTACATCTTTATTGGTTACAGAAAAGAAGCTGTTTGTTGGAACATCAAAAGGTTGGTGCTTTGTTTATGACATAGAAGATATTGCAAAGTTCTTTGTTGAGACTTACTTCAAAACAAGCAGCTCATCGATCAAAAATTTGTTGCTTAATAACTCCATGGATACTTTGTATGTTAATTCTGCGGATAGAGTTATTCGTCAATTTGATATAATAAGTGAAAACATAGATGGCAAGTCAAAGTTGAATATAAATCTTAAACACAAATACCAAGATGTAATAAATAGGCTTCAATGGAACGACATCATTTTGAGTCCACACAATGGAGACTTTTTAGTTGCGTCTGCAAATGGTGCAAATAAAGATACCGGTTTATTTTTGTGGGATACCATCAACGGGTCATTGGTGAAGATTTATGAGAACTCTGGAGAACAACTGTCTAAAATTGATTGGGACCCAAACAACATGTCAATTGCTGCTAGTGGATATGAGTCTGGAGATATATTTTGCTGGGAAGTTTCCCTTCCACCAAAATGGGCAAGTTTGGCACCAGATTTTGAAGAAGTTGACGAACAAGTGCAATATATAGAACAAGAAGATGAATTTGATGATCAGGACAACGACTATTTGAAAAAGGACCAAAATAAATTTGAAACAGACATTAAAGTGCTGGACCTTGTGACACCCGATAAAATAGATGTTAGAGGTAACATCATTAAATCTCACAATGTTTTCAAAATACCAACTAATTACAACGATATCATTCGATTGAGAAAAAATGTTGAGCAATGATTTTGTTGATCAAATAGTGATTATATTATACATAGCTATATATATAATGATTGCTATTATACAGCATTATTTACTCTTTTTTTTATTTTTATTTTTAAAAATGGTATTTATGACAATTGATAAAGTTTTATTAATTAAGTTATGTTGATAATATGCGGATATAACACATGGCGCGTGAGCACAGGATTTAAAGTATGAAGAAAAAAATAAAAATACCTTTATCTAACAAAAAAAAAAAAAAATATATATAAATAATCTAATTAAAAGAGTTTGTTTCTGAAATATTCAATTCCAGATGTTATAATCTATTTGGAATAATTATTAGGGGTAAACCAAAATTGAGTATATAGCAGGTAAAAAAAAATATAAATAAAACATATTTTTGAAAAACCAAATATCATAAAAGAATTTGGTGTGGGCTCTTATTCGTTTTAAGCATATAATTACAATTAGTACTGGAATAAATTTGTAAAAAAAAGATATACTAGGCTTAAGTCAGAAGACAGAGCATTTACTACCGGCTTAAAGACTTTGAATATTTGAAATAATAAGATTTTTAATACAACATAGTTTGATATAGACTATAAGACAAGTAGTTGTACCTGACATATTAAACCTAACATGAAACTAGATCTCACAGAAATACATGATTCACTATTTCTAAATAAAGCAAAATCCAAATTACCAAACACTGAATATGACAGTACAAAAATTTTGAATGATTTTTTCAAAAGAAACTCACCTAGTACTAATGAATCAAGTGGCTTTTTGGACTCAAATGATGCATCTTCAGATATCCATAATGGGGCTTCTACATCTACAAACCCACAAAACTTTGAAGCAATCAATTTGTATCGCTGGAAACTAATGTCACTGTTGTATTCAAACATTTACAAAGTTGGTGAAATTCCACCTCCAACATCAATACAAACGTATAAGGACTTTTTATTATGTGGAACCAAAGGTGGAAATATTTTGGTATTTAATGAAAGTGAGTTTTTAATATTGCAATTGAAACTCTCAAACAAAATCAATGAAAGCATCATAAGCATCAAAGTTTCAAAAGATGGAAAAGTAGTTGCTGCTTCTACTTCATCAGGGAAAGTAATACTTTGGAACTTAGCAAACATTGAGGAAATACTATCTGAGGAAATAACTGAAATATTTGAATATCAAATTATGGACCTAGATATAAAAGAAAATTACACCTTTGCAGTCACCGATTTTGATTTTATTGGTGGAAACAATTCATTGTTAGTGACTTATGAAATTTTGTCGGATAACCTAATTTTTGAGTCTTACATATACAATATAACTGAAAAAGAAGAAGGAAAGTGGTTCTCAAAAAGAAAAGAAACATTTGTTGATAGAAAAAAAGTCATATTTACTTCTGCACCAACCAATTATTACTCAACAAAGGTCTTGGATATTAAACTTATAGACAAAAGCTTACTCTTTGTTGCTGTGGTACTTGAAAATGAATTGAAGGTTATTTCTTTGGCAAGTAGAGACTATATTTCAACAGAAGTTCATTCTGATTTTGAAGAGTTGGGCTTGATTAAGCTACATGAATGGCATATTAGTGATGATAATGAAAAATACATACTGGGAACATCAATGAATAATGTGTTGAGATTGTTTTATTATTCTTCAAAAAAAGATAAGCTAAATTACGACCGGGAGCTTAATTGTACTTTTGATGAGAATATAAATCAAGTCAAATTTATCAATAGTACATTGGTGCTGGTAATTTTAGAATTTGGGGCATTCAGTTTATTTGATACAGAACTTTGTAAGACTATATCAAGTAATATAAACCAACTTAAATCTTTTCAGACTCCTATTACATACTCAGAAGAATATGGGATTTTATTTGTCACTAAAAAAGGATTACTTAGTGGCAAGCTTTTGTCTTGGCAAAACATAGTTTTGCAGGAACTGAGATTGAGAGGACCTGAGTCTTCATTGAATTTTTTTGAAAAGATGTGTTTGGATAATAGTAACACAGTACTAAGAAAAATGGTTAATTTGGACGATGAAACGCTAACTAATAACACTGAAATTAGAAACACGTTTTTGTCATTAGTAAATAGTGTTGTCAATAAGTTAAAAAACAGTTCTTTTGAAAATGATGATTACAGTATATTTTTGACTATCGGAAAATTAGATTACTTTTTCAACTCTAACAACTTAACTGTTTGCTGTAAACTGATTGATGAAGAAGTTATCCAAAACAGCGAAGCTGCAAAAAAGATGCTTTGCATGAGTATATCAAGGATTATAACAGATTATGGCGTGGAAGGATCTTACTTCCCACCAAAAGCAGTGAATTTTGTATTGGAATACAGCCATTTGGTGGAAAATAGTTTAGCAGTTATTGAGAAGATATCGAAATTTGATATAAGTTGCTTTGACATTGATTTTGTATTGCGCTCTTTTAGATTAAATCATAATTTTAAAGCTTGTGCAAGCATATGGGCATCTGTTCTTGGTGATATATACACACCTATAGAAGAAATGATACATTTTCTATCTAAAAAAGAAAAAAAATCAAGTATTTTTGGTAAGATTGGTGAAAAGGAACACGGCAGTATTACTGAGACTTTGTTTTGGTTTTTAAATCTTGTTTTTAATACAGAGGAACTAAGTTTGGTAGAAAACTTGGAAAGTAAAAGAAATAAAATTTGCTCTTTTTTATTAAGTGCAACAACAATTTCAATTGATGAAAGCAGAGAAGTAGTTTATACACAGAAAGATCAATCAGACGAGCCACTGTATCCATACATGACATATTTGTTGCAATTGGATAGTTTGATGATCTTGCAAATTTTGGACAAGTTTGTGAGCAAATCTTCCGATTTTTCATTGAAACTATTAAACACCATAGTGTTTTTACTGGAAGATATGATCAATACTGATAATAATCTAGCAAAACCAATTAAGTTGCTTGGATTGTTTGTTACATTACATCTTGAAGGCAACAAGTCAAAGCAAAATAGAAAGAACACATTCACTTTATTATATCAGGCTCTTACAATCAATGCTGAACTTTCAATTGAATCAGAAGCAGCTTTACTCAAGTTATTTGAAATATTTGGACTAGAGCATATGTCGGAGGAACAAATCGTATTACTGAATGATTTGGAATACAAAAGATGCCGTTTATGGATTGCATTGAATCAAGAGAACTATTTGGAATGTATTGAGTTGTCATTGGATCTTAGCTTGCCTGCTGTGTTTAACTTTGTTGAAATTTTCTACGAACAAAAAATTGTGAATAACGAAAATCAAGCTATCAATAGTCCACTTTTAGATGTGAATGAATACAATGACAATACACTTGGTATGGCTGAATATGAAATTGAAGAGATGATTTACAATAGTTTTGAAAAGTTTTTTGAAATTGACAATCTCAAAGCAGTTGAGCTGATTTACTTTTATGACTATGACATTAAGACCATATTTAACCGTATTGTTAGCCAAAAAACAAAAGTTGATATACTTAGAATTATTGTTGATGACTCAAGATTTCAGGTTCCTAATTTCTTGTGTGGCTTTTACATCAAGAATGTTTTTGAAGTATATGATGATAATGTGGAAAACGTTAAACGTGTAGAAAGTTTGATTGAAAATGTATCTTTGAATAGTGGAAATTTTGCAGAAATCATTGCAGAGTTGAAAAATCAAAACCTCAGCAATTTAGTTGTTAAAGTTTACAGACTAGCAAATAAAATGGATGAGGCATTATCTGAAACATTGAAAGAGCTTGAAAACACACTAAAAAGAAAAGAAATGGCGTCTATACAAAATTTGGATGATTTAATTTCTGAAACATTTACGACATGCAGAAAAGGAGACGAGAAAGTATTATGGAGTAAGTTTATAAAATTCATATTAAAAGTATACGAAAACTGCGAGTTTGAAGATATAAAAGAAATGGCAATGGACACATTATCTAAAATTTGTTTTTCACTAACAACGGAGAAATTTGGAAATTTAAAGTTTTCAATAGTAGATGTGTTTGTAGATGTTTTAGAAACAGGTGAGTTTTTGCTGTCTAAATCACATAGCGTTTCTGAGTCTTTGATGCATGTTTCCAAGATCTTGAAAATAGAAATGATTTTTTACAAAGCCCTGCTAAAGCTGTTTAATAAAGAGTCTGGAGAATTGGCCAATGGTTACAACTTGTCCAAACTAAAAGGTGTATTAGCAACTTATAAAGAATGTGATGTATGTGGAGGTTTTGGTAAAGAATTGCTAGCGAGTAAAGTAAGGTATTTTGTATGCGGACACTTAATACATGATGTTTGCAATACAAAAAAAGGCTTTGATTTAGAGTGTGGTTTATGCCAGGGCTAAAATCTGTCAATTTAGCTGTGGTCACTAGACAAACTCTTTTATTGTCTTTTTTTTTCAAAATAGAGAATAAGTTACCTTTGGAAGAAGGAAGTTTTTTGCTTTTTGCAAACTTATTTATATTTTCTGTTTTTGGCAGATTTGATTAAACACAGCAACTTTTTTTTTTTTTTAAAAGCAAAAATATTGAGATTTCTATCAAAGGTTTATATTGATAAATAATAAAGAGTATCTTTTAAAGTAATTAATTGCAATCCAAAACACAAAAAGCTTTTAATACTAACTATTCAATAGGTATATAAAACTAATAAATACATTTTATAAATTACTATCTTACACTGCATTATATCTTTTTTTTGTTTTTGTTTTTTTTGTATAAAGCTGAAGTTGAATAAAGTAACTATATTCTTAAAAGAATAATCAATTCAGGTTCAATTAGCCATAATTGATCATATAGCCAACAACTCTATCAGCAATATTTTCATATTTCATTAAAATGAGCACTTTACAAATTTAGAAATATCAAACAAATGTATTAATTAACTTTAACAAGTT
>ERZ794936.964-NODE-964-length-10321-cov-6.771284_pt1 | contig 10321 bp, 4 predicted proteins | sample MGYA00511083_ERZ794936 | MGnify/ENA primary metagenome ERZ794936 (study PRJEB30137, sample SAMN04331409) | food metagenome | isolation source: Y2 must sample point D1 replicate A | place: Australia: South Australia | collected 2014 ... | reverse complement strand
CCCACGCGGAAACGCGAACAATATAATCTGAGGATATGGGGAAATTGCAGTCAGAGTGGTTTGTAGATTTCGCCGCTTTAGGAAGTAATCCCAATAGGGTGCAAACTGGTTGCCATTGTTCATATGTAATCATTTTCGCTGCGATAGGCAAAAATTGCTTGTGCGACAGCATGGATGGGATTTTTTGCGTTTTTCCCAATGCGGACAAATGTGGTAAATCATGTTCTCGCTACGTATTGTCAACGGGGCGCATCGAACACAGTGGCGAAAAGGCAACGGCTGGGCCCATAAACGATCGTAGCAGATGTCAGTGTCAGTGTCAGAGAAGACACTTTAGCCATGACTTCTCCTATTTTCATCTCTGTCTCCTATTTCTGTCCCACTTCTAGACTGGCCTGACTGAGCCTGTTCTGTGGGATCAACAACAATATGGCTGCACAATGGGCATGAACAAAGACTTTTCCAACAGCCATTTTCAGTTTAAAAAGAATAGAGCAACAATATATTATTTGAGCCACCAATATTGAAAATAAAATGTACTTGCGGATTAGGAGTTGATGACATGAACCTTTTTGGCGTGCAAATCATCTTTAGTCCAGTAACCGCCTAAGCAATGATCAACTGCAAATACACGACGACACGCCAGTAAGAGTCATGAAACAACCATCAGTTTGGCTTCGCCACTAGACGTTGGAATCAAAATAGTGAGACAAGTCTCTTTGTCTTCTGACTCTTCTAAAAGCCGTTCCAGCCATCGTGATTGCGAAACACGAGTCGAGCGCGTCAGCAAGGAGGCGGAGCGTGCCCAGTAGACGTGCGAAAAGTAAAGTGACAGATCACATCCAGTCCTAGCGAATGTGCCGCCAAGAAATGTTGAGATGCAACTTCAGAATTGCGTCAAGCCTTCGGCGCATCCCGGCTGGGCGAATCCTTTCACTAATTGTTACAGCCCATTGTCAACGCACCATCATTCTCCCAGTTTCCCCATGGCTGTCAAACGATGACTGTTCTCATGCCGTCATTTGCCAAATGCGAACAGGGCTCGACGCGCGTGTTTACACGGCCTGCAGAAAAGGGGTTCAGATTTTTCAAATGCATACCGCGCGCGTCCCAGGGGGGCCTTAAAGGAAGGGCCATTGTGGCATGCACCTGCGTCGCGTGGGCGCCTGGCAGGACCGTTCAAGCAGTGCATGAACGCGGCTCGAGAATATTAATAGGCGGCTATTTTCGTGTGGAAATTTTCGAAAGCCGATTTTGTTTGTTCCCCCATTGTTCTTTTCGTTTTCAACAGCCGTCATTAAACCGCACATACTTCAATTCACCCCAATTTACCACACACATCAAGGCCTCTTCATTGCATTCGCCTGTTTTTCAACGTCAGATCTGGATTTGCACTATCACACTCATACCCAGGCCCACTAATACTTCCACAACCAACAAATTGTCATGACGAAAATGACTTCCTCCCTCGACATCAAGGCGCTTAATGTTTTCATCCAAACGCCCGTGTCCCAAGACATGGTCCACAAATTAGTGGTTGCAACTTTGCAGGTGATCCAATGCCAGGATGACAAGAGTGGTAAAACAGCCGCCGGCGGCAAACCGCTCCCCTCATTGATGACCTTCATCAACAGGTTGGTGAAGTACACGAACGTCTATACAGGCACGTTGATGGCCACGCTAGTATTGTTAGACAGATTGAAGCTGAAGTTGCCACAGAATGCACAGGGCTTGGCTTGCACAAGACACCGAGTCTTTTTGAGCTGCCTAATTTTGGCATCAAAATTCCACAACGACTCGTCGCCCAAGAACGTCCACTGGGCCAAATACACTGATGGGCTTTTCAGTTTGAAAGACGTCAACTTGATGGAAAGACAACTCCTTTTTCTTCTAAACTGGAACGTCAAGGTTTCCAACGACGACATGGTCACGCACTTGGGCAAGCTCTTGACGCCCATCAAGGAGGACTTGGTGAAGGCCGCCAAGATGAGAAAGTTCTTGTACGCGCAGCAGCAGGCTGCCGCTTCGCGTCTTCAGGCACAAGCAAAAATGCAGCCAAGTTTCGAGGCATCCACGCCTGCTTCTATCTCGAGAAGCTCTTCCGCCGCTTCGTCGTTGTCGTTAGGTCGCTACTCTCCCTCTACACCCGCAAACTACGACGGGTTGGGTCATGCAAGACAAAGCTCGTGTAGCTCCGTGGAGTCTATGAGTCCTTTGCTTGTACAAAAGGGGAATCGCAGAAACCTCGAGGTCCATCCACACATTGAGATGACTGCCCGTGCAGAGGAGATCGAATTGACAAGAATGCTCAACCAACTAGGGCACAAGACGCAAGCTCAATAGCTGTGCTCGGGTAACCGATGACTGCATGTTTTTTATTTCTTTGGTTGTATTAAAGTTTAGGTTAATTAAAGGTTAGGATAAAACATTTAAGGTAGAAGTTGTCATTTGTGGCACCCCTTTGCAAGGAAAATGGCCACACTGAACTTTGTTAGGTGCTCTCGGCCTCCCAGGCACTGTTGCAGCTTATTTACATTCTTGTTACGGCTGCATTTCTCCCTTTTTGTCATGCTTTATCACACCGTCGAGTTGGATGAAAGTAAATTGTGTTGGCTGCAAAACCGATCCGAGTATAAATATGCAGTGAGTTCCCGCGTCAAAAAACTAGTAGACGCTATTTGAGCCCGCCTTATCAGCCCCACGGCCGAACTCGCATTAAGTTCGCCGCGAAATCGCCCCCGTGCCTCTTTCAGAAATCTGCACCGCGTGCCCATGCACAAGCTATCTGGAGAAGTACATTTATAAATCGAATAATCATCTAAGCATATGTATCTGCGAAGGAGAATGACGCCTTTTAATATTGGGAGAGGATCTTTCAGAGCTTTTTCTCTGAGTATCAGCGCTCACAAAAATAACAACAAAATTCAGCTAAAAAATTTGGGAAGCATACTTCTGAAGGGTAAAGTGGGCCAGCAAGATTCGGAAAGCAAAGCTGACAAACATGTTGAGGTAGTACCCCAGCCGAAAAACGCACAAACATACCTCCAGGATTTCGTTGATGTTCACTCAGAAGATCTCGAGAATAGCTCTTTCATCATAGGATATATGAGTAAAGACGATATCAAGCTTCAAGAATGCTTAGATTCCGGGCGGCAATTTGGCGGCAGCGGCTCGGGCCTGGTGCTTCGAAGAACGACGGCTATTGAGAGCCTCCCTGAAGAGATCGATGTTTTGAAAACACCGTGGGAAGAAATCGAGCGTGTGTATGGCGTGCTCAAGGAATTAGACAATGATCAGCGGATTCACTTCAAGTACAAGAAAAGACTATCAATAGACACGAAAAGTCTTCTCGCGGTAAGAAACAAAAAGCTTACGGATATGTGTAAGTTCGCACGACGCGACCAAAAGAGACAGTTGCTGCCGGTAGAACTGGCATTTGAGAGCATTTTCCAGTATAATGTCGTTGGATTTGACCGGAGTTTTGGTGGCGTCCCGCTTCAAACGGGCAAACATGCATTCACAGACTCGAAGAAAGGGCCTCAATTTCCCGTCGAGTTTCTCGAGGACTCGCGGCCATTTGATACAAAGATTCCCATCCACAAAAAGGAGGTCAATTTCATGGAAGACGATGCTCTTGAGGAAACACTTATGCCGCATGACTTGAAGCCAAATTCACCGGAGGAAATCTTGCGCATGGAGGGCAAACCCATTATGGTCGACAACATAGACGATTACAATACGTTGCCGCACTTGCTGAAGGAGCTCGAGGCCAAAATCGAAGATGAAATCTTGAAGTTGCAGCGTTTACTTTCATCGGAAATCACACGCAGCACTATGTCACTATTCCAGACTTTGAAGGAACTCAAGAGGAACGAGTTTGTTCTTGTCTCGAGAAGTCCACTAGCAACAAAGTATACTGGCCCTACATTCAAGTACGCATTGAAGTTTTTCGACCTTGTGCCTTTTTACGGCACGTTACTTCTGACAAGGAAGCATCGGAAAAGCCTTGTGAAGCACTTGTACAAGGTGATTATGCTAAATATCAGTGAACAAGTTGATTCTCTCACACGCATCAAATACAAGCTGCCTGCGGACAGGCGTGCATTCTTGGAGAGGACCTACTCCCAGGTTCAACACGTGATACACAAGCAACTAATGCCCATATTCATGCAACAAAGACTTGACATACCTGCACATGTGAACGCAGTGACTTATAAGCAAATGGAACATACCAGCTTTCTGAGAGTTTACTGGTTGAAGAAGCCCAACCGGGGCGGCGCGAAAAAACCATCTACGCTGGAGAGGAGGAAAGCGCTATATCTTGAGATTGACCGCGCGCCACAACCAGTTGAAAGATGACAATGATTTTTGATAAATTACCTGGAGAGATTAAAGCATTTTCAACTGCTTTGATATTAGTATTTGTGTTTGATTTTCCAAACCTTCTCGGTCTGGGAAGCCGATCACTTTCCTACATGGTGCGAGGTCCGATAGTCGCACTACTGCGATCTCAAATTTTTCGCGAGTCAACTAATCCATCATCATACAAATCACCAACACCAACAATGCCGTACAAGAAGGTGGCGCAGCCGATGGCGTTGCCAAAGTTGCCTCGGTTGAAGTTCAAGAAGGCATCGCAGGCAAAGGTCAACAACCCCTGCTTTCTCTTGATGTCATCTCTATTGAACTGCTGGGCAGCCAATGGAGAGGGGGCAGCCCAGTGCACAGCGTTTGCACAGGACTTGAAGACTTGCATGGAGACACACAAGCCAGTCACTCCACCTCCAAATTCAATGAACTACCATGCTCAGAGATTGTATTCTAAGTTCAAGAAAGTGAACGATTAATGGTTGCTCGCGGACGCGCGGCGTTGTATATAGATCAATGAAACAGGTACGAGACACAGTTTGTAGGCTTGACCCAACAAAAATGATGGTACCACCAGGCAGACAGGCGATTTCATGCAAATGAGTCTGGCGTTGGAAAAAAAAAAAAAACTTTTTTTTCAAAAAAGTCAAAAAATAATGCGATTTCTGTGGATCGAACACAGGACCTTCAGATCTTCAGTCTGACGCTCTCCCAACTGAGCTAAAGCCGCGCTTATGAAAGAGTGCGGAGCCTAATGTAAATAAGTAGTATCAGTCGATAATATTATTTAAATGAGCGGATGCACTGGCGACTCACGCGAGAATCGGCTCTCGAATCTCGCAAGATGAATTCCATACATGTTTCAACCTAAGCAAGTCTAAAAAACTTATCAAATGGGGCCTCAAATCGTTTTCATGGCCCTATTTTCAAACTCAAAAATTAGTTGATTAATGCAAATCACGTGCACTTAAGTCGTGGTGCGCTAACCCGGTATTTCTTTCATCACACGATTTGTTTCCATAAAAAACCTCTAAAAGCCACTGGTACGAGTTTTCGTTCTTTACAAAAAGCAAAAATGGATTCTGCGTGAAAGGATCAAGCAAAATTCTTGGGATCCACTTATGCTATCGTGGAATCTTCCAGCATTAAGATTCATTAAATTGCATCGTACTTGCGTTTATGGAGAGGCTAGAACTCTACTGCAAAACGCACATGTTCAATGTCTAATTTTTCTTTTGATGCTGCAAGGTCTGTATTTGTGCACTAGACAACAAAGCCACTCCACCCTTTTACAGGAATACTAGAAGCCTGCCGAATATGTTTTTTTTTTTCTTCTTTTCTTGAAAAATTCATCGTATCTAATATACCATTTATTTGCAGGGGGCATCTTTTTGTTCGACCCCCAGCGGTTGTGATTCCGGCACACGGACAGGTGCGATTATGTGGGCGAGGCAACGCCAGGAGCGAAGGGCGCAGCGGTATTAAGATTAGGATGTAAACTTTGTATCTCAAAATCAATCATGGAAAGCGGGGTAAATTACGACGCAAATAAGGTTTTTCCCCATTCATATAAAAGGTAGGGGCATACCCGCAAAAAAAGTGCTGCACTAAGTTTTCGAAGTAACGCATACGGTTGCAAATCTGGTCGCTTTTTAGGTTTCGTCGAAGCATTCTTTTCCCTCTTATGCAGCTCTGACCCTCAGCGTGCCTCGCATCTCGCGCCTTTTCTTGCCTTGTTTCAATCAGCGTTGGTCACGCCCACTTTCAAAAAGTCATACCCGCTAGCTCCAGTTTTGCAGCTTTTTTTCTGTTCTTCCATATCTTCTTTCTAAAAGCTCGAAAAGTTGCTTATTCTGGCCTCAAACTGCATTAGTACGATAGCTCATAACTTCCCCACCCTCACACGTTTTGATGCTACTACGAGGCCTTCTGCTTTTGTTGGTGTGGTTGTTTTTACGACCAGCTTTAGGGGGCTTCATCAAAAGCAATCCGCCGCCGAACCTAAACTACTCGGCTTTGGCCCTTGAACCATTTGTCATTTACGCGGCGATCGATGTCCAGAATCAGTTGATGAAGTTTTTGATCAATTCCCAAGTGCTGCACTTCCAAAACACATCGACAACTAAACCCGTCATAACCGATGTGAACATAGCCACAAATCGGTACACCACATTACACGTGGAGATCGACTTCATGGGCAAGACATTTGTGAGCGAAAACTTGCGATTTTGCGATCTCCTCACGGTCAAAAACACTTCCCTTTATGAGGATACTTATCGCTTTGACGGCTTGGCGTCGGCTAGCTCCACAACACGCGTCTCACTGACTCAAGGATCGTATTCCACTGGTCTCACGAATCCAGACATTCCTGGCCATAGGCCGTTTATGACGAATAACTCAAGGGCCACTGTGAATCTACATGAACGCGATCAAGAGATTGAATCTCTGATTATGAGCACATCATTGGCAACATCGAACTCCTCAATTGAGGCCCTTTTCGATAACAAGACTGGAAGCTTGACAAATTGCCCATTGTACCTGAATGACTCTATTGCATTTTACTACCAAGCAGATGTGAGCGAGAATTTTGAGAAGTTTGGGTCATATTCTGTAAGATTCACCGTCGTATCAAACGACGAGGACTCGGATGTCATTGGTGGTGCAATCGGTTACTTGACTTCTTCAGTGAAACCGGAAAGCCTCGAAGAATTGCTTTTCTTTGGTGTGTTGGCTATATGCGTATTTTCGTGTGTGGTTAATTTTCTTATTTCAATATGCTCACCAGATCAGGAATCGCAGAATCCTTTTCTAATAGAGGCATCTGCAATCTGCAATCAAGGTCTCTTGAGGCAATTGGAGGCAAGTCCGCTTGTCATAATCTCTTACTTGCAATATGCGCTTTTCATGACTGCTTTGAATGTACAGTATCCAGACTTTTTCCAGTACACAATGTCCAAAATTGATTGGTGTGTTCTCCTTGGCATCAATGTTTTCAGTTCTTGGGTCTCCCTCCCGGCACCTGAGGTAGACAACGTCTACATGACATACTTGAGCGGACTAAAGGCCGTCGCCCAATACAGCACAAATGGCTTCTTTTATTACAGCTGGCCAAACTTTATCATGTGCCTCGTTATATGGACATCTATCGGCTTGGTTTTCTATCAGATATTCATTGTTTTAAAAGCTTTGGCATCCCGACAAAATGCGCCTTCAATTTTGCGCAAGCTTTTCGGCCGCAATTACGAGAGCGAGAATACAATCTTAAGCGAAGCAAACTTGGAGTCAAACTTCATGTACTCGTTTTCAACGAATATGTGGGCTTTACTTGGGCACGTTTTACGAGACTTTCTTGCTCTGTTTGGCCTCCCGTTCCTCGTCTTAACAATCTACATGCTATACGTTGCTGCATGCAAAAGTCAATTTCATGGCGACCCAAATCTTCTTACGAACGCTATAGCATTCAATGACAGCATCCCATACCAAATGTTATTTCCTCCTCAAAGTCCCGCTCGTCAGACTTTGAAGGCCGTTGACGTCCCACCGCCTCATCCTATACAAGGTGGTCAGGGAATTCCAACCTTGAGTGTGGTGTTCGGGGCCGTTTTAATGTTCGCATGGTTAGCTGCTGCCCTATCATTCCTTTACTGTTATATCTCACCTGTTCTGGTGACGGGGAGCAAGCGCCAAAATGTGGCAAAGCTTTATACTTCAGTTCAACCTATTGTCACCTGGGCCTACTTGTATAATGCATACAAGCCATCAAAGGTATACTATGCTGCGATCGAGATCTTCGCATGTTTATTTTCTCTGATTGTCATCGCCACGTTGCAGGAATTTGCAACTGCACAGGTTTCTCTTTTGATCATGATTGAAACTTTGAGGCTCGGTCTGTTTATTGCTATTCGGCCTTACTTTTTGGACTTTTCAATCTATTCTCTACCCGTTATCACGCGGATGGCTCGAATTCTTGTGACAGTGCTAAACATACCTTATCTACGACAGCTTGGCGTCTCTGAAGCAAGCCGCAGTTATGTGGCGTATGTTCAGATGATCATTCATTGCATAGTTGCCGTGGCCTACATATTGCACTTGATATGGTGTCTCGTGATAACTGTTGTGGCGGTTGTCAAGCTCAAACGAAGAAGTCAAGATGTCGCTGAGGGCACAGATAAAGTTGCGAAAAACGCGGACGCTGTGTCTCTCAATCAATTTGAGTTCAAGCAAGTTCCCATACAGGCCCCACAAGACACAAATACAGACGGCGATACACAGTCCTCCCGAAGCAGTCTTGAGGAAGGTGAAATTGATTACTACAGATCGAAAAGTGAGCGGTTCTTACGGGATATGACACGCCGTGACACCAATCTGCTCACTAAAGAAAGTGATATGGGTGTCACCGAAGAAGCAAGCATAGAGTATCAGCAGGCTGAGCTCAGAATACGCCAAACAGATTATACCACAAGAGAGGCGGACAGAATCTTTCAAAAGTACTTTTCGGCCGAGCAGATGGATCCAGAGATGAAAGCATTATGGGAATCAAGAGACTGGAAACAGAAGATCAAACCTTTGCTGGCCAAAGGTGATACAGCGAAGCCCCGGAATAGCTATTTCGATGGTCTATGGGCAAAGCTTCGCCCCCCAAAAGAAAAAGGTTTTGAGGTCGTGCGTCGTCGGCCAATTGTCGTCACGAGAAATCCTCCACCTGCTCAAAGCGGAACGGAAGACTCCGACTAAGGCTGGCGAGTCACTTCAGTAGGAGCATTTGTGAAACATCTATTTTCCTAAATACTATAATATTTTTCTCTGCACATTCCTCGAGCACATCCTCAACCCAACCTCTTCTTTTTGGCTGGCTGCGTCTCTGTGCCCTCGAACGTGTCTTTCTTCATGATATTTCTCAAGAGCTTCTCATCGTCAATGATGTTGAAGCTTTGTTCGCTCTTAATGAACACCTTTTCTGTATCCATGCAGTTCTGCAATGAGTGGCACTCGGATGCAAGCACCACCATGGCCATTTCCAGTCTTGTGAGTGGCTTGTCTTTTGCAGGCTGCAAGCCACTCATGGCCTTACGTGGGTATTCTGATAGTCTTATCTTCAAGATGTTGGGGAAGTCTTTGATAAACTGCGCCGTGAGTTTTCTGGCCTCTAGAAGCTGGTACGATTTCTTGTAGACCCGGCGGATTGCCCTAGCCTTGACTTCGGACGAAGCAGAATTGAACGACTTTTTATGGTTGATCGCCGCGATGATCACAAATAATTGTGTGAGGAAGGTCAACTCAAATATTACTTCGCCGGAGGCAAAACAATCGTATGTATCAAGAATAAACTTCTCATCCTCCTCGTCTTCGATTTCCCTCAAAATAGCCAATATTTCATCGATGGTGACCTTGGAAAGACTGGAATTCTCGGCGAAGTACTTTTTAAAGGTCTCCAACGAGATCTCGGCAAAGTCATGTGCAGAGCCGAGCTGCTCCACGTACCCATATCTGCGAAGAATCTCGGAGTTAGGATGCTCGGAATAAATGTTATAGATTTGCTCGTTCTTCAAGATCGGCTTGATACTTCTCATGACTAGACGGTCTGCAGTAATGAATAAGCTGGCGTTATGTTTCCTTGTGTCTGCATTCAAGGTGTCCGCAAGCGGAACCATGGATTTGAGGCTTTCTGAGTTTTTCACGAGTTCTTCTTTCTCACTTTCCTCTATCTTGTTATTATCGCTAGTCAATTCTGCTTCCTCAGTCTTTTCTGGGTCATCTTCATGTTCATGTTCATGTTCATCTAAACCAGACTTTTCGCTAGACTTAGTCTCGCGATGAGAATCCTCTTCATCCGATTCTTCCTCATCACTGGAAATAGCGTCGCCGTTGGTAACGTCGAATGAATACGCCATAATCACCGAGGCTATTAGGTGGAATTCGTCCTTGGTCACGTCCCCCACAAATTTCTCGAAAA
>ERZ794936.963-NODE-963-length-10333-cov-35.105079_pt1 | contig 10333 bp, 5 predicted proteins | sample MGYA00511083_ERZ794936 | MGnify/ENA primary metagenome ERZ794936 (study PRJEB30137, sample SAMN04331409) | food metagenome | isolation source: Y2 must sample point D1 replicate A | place: Australia: South Australia | collected 2014 ... | reverse complement strand
GGGGGCTGTTAGTGAATGCTTTTTGTAAGAAACATTAATCTTCAAATTGGGGAAGCTCACTCTTGTAACACCCTCTTTTTATCGGTCAAACAAAATAATTGAGTCCGAGTAGATAAAAAAAAAACATGCCGAGACGTGCAAACCCCGAACTCCGTAGTTTGGCAACGTGAGTGGAAACGATATGGGACTTGAGTGAAAAGCAATGTCTTAAGGAAGGGTATCTCTAACTTTAAACGTATGGGGATCGTAAATTTACCAATTAAAGCTGCTACCTTGGTTTGCCTCTACCGGACAAATTATTGCGGGCTGCAAACTCCTTAATTGTAATATAAAAACAAGGCAACTGAATATTAACAAAGGTTTAGCAGTGATACCGAGGGGGTTTTTTTCTCTTAAATTTGAGATTCCTTTGGCTTTTGTGCAAAAGATGCTTGAAGGGTCCAGACATACAATAAAACGATAGATTGTAAACCGGAGCAGCACGGAGTAACAAACCAACCGGTACAGCATCGTATCAAGTACTTTCAAGTAGAATGCTAATTTTTTTACCCGGTCGCATGCTGAAAAACGCGTAATAAACTTGGTTTTCTTGGTGCTGACGCGTAACCACACAAATAAAACACTTACACACCGAGCATGTTATATTGTTGAGAGTTTCCAAAGTAACGACCAGTTGATTAAATTAATAGTTCCAAAGCTAAAAAAAAAAAAGAAAGAAAGCCGTTCAAACAGTCAAACAGTTAAGGCAGACTACAAGTTACAAGAAAGAAAAAAATAAAAATGGACGGAGGTTATTCAGGTTACAGTGCGCCAACAGATTTCAACAGCGATGGTGGGTTTATTCAAGGGAGCAGTTCCCAGGGAAACAGCAGTGGTGCTGCATTTGATGCGAAAAAACATTTGGTTCCGTGTACCATCAAACAGTTGGTAGACTCGGCTCCTGCTTTGCAAGATGGAACCAATATTTGCGGGAATTTGAACTTGACAAATGTGAGCATTGTTGGTGTGGTGAGAACCATTACCGATAAGGACTCCTTCTCCGTGTTGACCATTGAAGATGGGTCTGGGCAAATAGAGTTTAGAATATACCATAACACACAGCCGGCTGAGGCGGATGGCGATAGCGATATGGGCATGGGAGATTTCGACAACAACACTAACAGTTCAGACGACAACAAAAAGGAACAGTACACCGTTGGAGAATACGTGAAAGTGTATGCTACACCTAGATTGATTGGTGACACTCTTGGTTTGCAGTACGTTGTTGTTCAAAGAATCAACAGCTATAACGAGGTTGTGGCCCACCTTTTGAACGCAGCAAAAGTTTACATGATATCCGAGGGCAAAATAAACGAAAATGGTGAAAAGACCAATGGTGGTTTGAAACCTGATGGAAGTAACAATACTGGAAACAGTTTATTTTTGCAAGACGACGATCAAACTCCTGGTCAAAAAATTATAACTTTGCTTCATGAAAGCAAGGGATCGTTTCCAAATGGGATTCCGCTAAGATTCATTTCGGAAAAATTGGGTATGTCCTTGGACGAAGTCAGAGACACAACCCAAAATTTCATTGATGAAGGTCTATGCTACACAACCTTAGAAGACCATGTTGAATTAACGTGAAAAGTTGTCTTTGTGTGAATATATACATTTGTGTAAGAAAAACAGCTTACCAGCTTCAACGTTTGAAATTCGTAATATGAGCTATGATTGTTTTTGATATTAAATAAATAAAAAAGTTATGTTCACGTGACCACACATTGCGACACGGTCTTTATTGAGTGTACATTATTGATTAAACATTTTTGTGCGCAAAAAATGTTGCAATCGATGAGACACCTCAATTTTTGAATTGTTTATATATGTAAGTTCCAAAAATCATTTTACTTCATTTCATACTCTTGAACCTGTATGTTAGTATTCTGGTTGTCTTTTTCAATTATCAGAGCATCATATTCATCTTCTCATTTGTAAGCTCAAATCTAAAGCAGCAAACCACAGCCAGATCCCAAATTTAATATGACAAGCACCATTGAAATTAGAAACAAGTTTTTTGTAGACTCTTTAACCAATAAACCCTTTTTTATTAGGGGTGTAGATTACCAGCCGGGTGGAGCGGCTGCAGTTAACGCAAATAATGACCCTTTGTCTGATCCAACAGTATGCGCCAGGGACATTGGTTTGTTTAACAACCTAGGCATAAACACCGTCAGAGTTTACTCCGTGAATCCAGCTCTTGATCACGATGTCTGCATGACATTGCTAGCACAAGCAGGAATATATTTGGTTTTGGACGTGAACACACCTTTGGAAGGACAGCATTTGAACAGATATGAACCATGGACAACATACACGTCAACGTATCTTGAGCACGTTTTCAAAGTTGTCAAGAAATTTTCTTACTACAGCAACACATTGGCTTTTTTTGCTGGAAATGAGATTATCAACGATGAAAAGTCTGCGCAAAATTCCCCGGTTTTTGTAAAACAATTAATTAACGATATTCACCTTTTCTTGGACAAACAGTGTCCTAGAAGTGTTCCGGTTGGGTACTCAGCTGCAGATGATTTGAATTACAGGGTTTCTTTATCCAAATATTTAGAATGTGATGACCCGCGGTTTCCTCAAGGATCAGTAGACTTCTATGGTGTAAACACTTATCAATGGTGCGGAGACCAAGATTTCGAATCAAGTGCATATGATAAGTTGGTGAGCGATTATGCTAACTACACAAAACCGGTTTTTTTCAGTGAATTTGGATGTAACAAAGTGACGCCAAGAAAGTTCCAAGAAATTGAAGCGCTCTATTCAAACAAAATGTTCAAAACATTTGCAGGAGGCTTGGTATATGAGTTTTCACAAGAGGCAAATGAGTATGGTTTAGTGGACATTGATCCTGTAACAAACGGCGTAAAGTTGTTGAAAGACTTTGTTACTTTGAAATCACAATTGGCTCGAAACCCCGCTCCAGATTCAAGCCAAATCTCTATGAATAGTTTGGAAAAAAGCATGCGAACGAATATTCCCGTTTGTGAAGAAAAGTATGACAACTTGGAAATTGATCACGATTTTCCTGCAGATCAAGCAAAAGAACTTATCAAAAAAGGCGTTGATGTTGATGCAGGAAAATTTGTAAAAATCATTGCAGCAGATATCACTAATAAGTACAAAATACTTGACCCAAATGGCAACAATTACGATGTGGCTTTCAAATTCAAAGATCTGCCTACCTCAACTGCAGAGACTTCAAGACCGACCAGTAGTGAGATGAGTCGACCAAAAAAATGTATGTATTTTCAAAAGAAAAATATGATTTCCTCATGAAAAAACTTTACTAACAATTATTTTTTTGATTATTCCTGCAAAAATTTGCTTTCAAATAACCTGCTTGTGCTGGTTTGCAAGTGATGCACAATAATGATTTCATGTTCTGTGCTAGCCAACTCTAACAAAAATAACGCAGTTTCTATTTTTTATGTTTTGTTACAGATTTTCATGCTATTTATGTAAAAATAAAATAAATCATTGATTTAAACCCAGTTTATAATTTTGAAAAAGTTTTAAAGAAAAAAAAGAAAAATAAAAAATAAAAAATAAAAAAATAAAAAATAAGAACCATCTTCTGATAAAAACTAATTTATCGTCTTTGTGTTTTTGAATGTGTTTTTGGTTTTGTTACAACCATAGCTGTACAGTACGTAACCGCATCTATCTCTCACTTTAATTGGTGTTTCCCCATTCAATAACGGTCTTAGAAGTAGCTCCCAGTCGTATCTTGATCTCGGAGTGCAAAAGAGCCATTGTCTTAGCATGTGAATCTCAACAGATTTGAATTTTGACAATGTTGTTAGGAAAAACCACAGGTTGATGTTTGGAATATCTTTGTAGTTGCACAAGTCTCTGTATCCGTTGATGATTGTTGAGTCCAAAATCGAGGATGCATCTTCATTTTCTACAACAGCATCATTGCTCATGAGCTGTGTAAAACACTTTTTGATCGATTCCTCCCACCAATACTCTTTGTCTTCCTCATTCAGCAATAGCGGCTGTGCAGAAACTGTAACTTGGTCATCCGTAGCCAATGATTGCAGAAAATCCAGGTACTTTGACGGGCTCACTGGGAAGACGTTAGTAAACGGGATATTTACAATTTTAACATTGATGTTACTGCAGTTGGGAAGTTTCATCCAAAGTTTGTGAAACTTGTGATAGTTCAAATAAAAATTGGATATGTTCAAAGAACGGAAAAAGTCAAGTTGGTGTTTGGTAACTTTGCCCCCTTTCTCTGTGTCTTTCATGTTTATTTTGTTCAAATTGGTTGATGCTAAGTCATAAGTGACAATTACCGGGGTGGTTGGAGGCGGATACTTGATGAAACTTCTCGTTTCCAATGGATCAATAAGCGTGTCTGTCAAAGAAACCATATCGTCAGCAGCATCCTCATTGCCGTTGCCGTTGAAGTTGTGATTTTCCGCATCGTTTCTTTGAAGGTCTGCTTGCTTTTTTTGTTTACTTGCTAGATAATACGAGTCCTTTACCGATTCGTCAGAAATAAAGCACAAACTATTGCAATCAATCGTCAAGTTTTGAAGCAGGGGAAAGCAGTTTGATAACAGCAAGTCGTAAGAGTTTTTCAAATTCAAAAGAGTCAAACTCCTTACTAAACTGAAATAATCATGTAGGTTTTTGAAGATCCCATGGTTCACAACAATGTTACAATTGTTTAAAGTCAAATCGCTCACAGGTGAGTGAATGTCCAAGTAGCCCGTTTTGTCCAGCTTCATTTGCAATGGTAACAACTCAAAAGGACATTCCAAAGACTGTGAGCTGATATCTATATTTTCCAAAATGAGCTCTTCGAAAACACCAAAAGCATAAAAGTAAAAAGGTTTCAGTAAACAGTTGGCCATTTGCTTTGTTCTTCCAACAAGCTCTAGTGTTTTGTACCGTGGCAAAGAGTAATATTTCGTTTGGTAATTCTCAATCCACTCCTTGCTCAATTTAAAGGACTTCAAATCGTCTCTTGTCATTGATTCCTGGTTTTTCAAAATCTTGTTAAAAAATTCCTTTGTGCCGTCATTCAAAACAGAATACCATGGTGGAATCATAAAACCAGGGTCTATATCGTTTAGTGCTATGTGCTCCAAATTCGGAAGATAATCAATGATATCAAGCAAAAGCTCAATGTAGGTGTACCTGGAATATTTGTGAAGAAGTTTTTCGTTTTCCGGTCTAGAGAAAAGTCCACTAAAATAAGACGATGTTGAAGAAGAGGAAGAAGAAAACACATTGCCTGATTTCACTTGGTTTTTTGCAGAATGCAAAGTCGGTATCGAGTCTTGAATTTCAAAAGAGCCGGCCATCACAGGAGTCGAGCTTTTCTTGTAAAATCTTCCATATTTCAGCATGGAATCTTGGCATTCCGGATTCAAAAACTCAATTTTGTTTACTGAAAACCTTTTCTTTGCATTTTCATTTGAATGAATCGATATGTTGAATTTTAAAAGGGACAACTTGCTGTGCATTACCACGTGTTTGTACAAGTACTTCCTTGACACTAGCTCTGAAAACTGTTTGTTGACCAAACACAGTGCCAATAGTGTTGGTATGTCGTCAGCAAGCAAGTCTATGATATAAAAAAACAGTTTTTCTGGCAATTTTGTCAAATGCAACGACTCAGCAGCAGGAAACGTGTACCTACGCATATGGTGTTTTTTTTGCGATTCGTGACTGCTTTGCACAGACAAAAGACTTTCTGTGCTAGATGAAAATTGTCCCAGCAACGAGCTTGATGCTTCATCTGTTCGTGTTTTGTGTTTGTTTGAGTGCTTGTGCCTGGACGATGAAATTCCCAACAGCTGAAACTTTTTCATTTCGTGTGCTTACTCCTTGCGTGATTTAAAAGCTTTTTGGGGTTCAATTTGTGTTTGAATTGTAGTGTTTGCAACTGGAAGTTTAGAAACAGGAATTGGCTTTTAAATACATGTGTAGTTCCTTTGATGAGCCTTGGCCTCGCAATGACTATTTCAATTCAAAAGGCTTTCCCAACTTCTGGTCCATCGCACGTGAAAAAACTGTGGTGGGATGCTCTTGCCGTTTTCTAACTCCTGCTGCAAAATTTTTTGACCGCTTTTTTTTCCAAAATTTAAGTCCGACATCGGACATTGGAATCAAGGTTTAGCAGGGATTGTGGACAGGTTCTAGTGCCAGTATTTTTTGGTGCCAACTGTCGAAACCGAACTGGCAGTAAATAGAGTATGATCATAGATCAAACAAAAGCATGGTTAAATGAGCATAGTTATATAAGTATAGGTCTATGTACAAGATCTTGCAAAAATTTGTGGAGTCGTCATTGTTTGGATGTCTTTACAATCCTCTAATTCTTTTCTCCGTCACTCTTAGAGTGGGGCAGACTGTGAACATTCATCGTGTCTCTCAAATTTTTCTTCAAGTGTTCAGGCGCATCTTTGGCCAAGTGGCCTATCTGTGTTTTTAGTTTTTCTGGAATGTCCTCGAAACACAAATCCTCGACATTTGTTGACACAGATTCGTTCTGCAACTTCATGAGCTCTTCAATGTCCAAATGCGTTTTCTTGTCCTGGAAAATGTTCAAATGGTCTGCAATCAAGTGTCTGTTCTTGCACCCGGGACATTGCACCAGCACAGAACCCTTGGTGTACGCCTGCTTGGACATCTGGTGTCCGGAACGGGTCCCACACTTTTTGCACGTAAAAGCAATCATCATCATCGGCTTGTCCACTTTCAGTTGTCCAATGGGAGTGCCCTTGTCCTGTTTCTGTTGTTGCGAGCGGCTGGTTGGTGCAGGTTTCTTGCCTGTGCTGTTCTGGAGCAACTGTGATGTTTTGTGATAAGACCTGTGTGTGGTTCCGATCGCACAAGCTGTCAAGCTGCTGGTATTGGATGATGGGCGGATTGCAGGTTTCAATTGTAACCTCAATGGATTGCACTTGTTATATTTAATAGCGTTTTTTAGCATGTTGCGAGTGCTTGTTGTATATGTTTTCCTAGGTTTATTGTTCTCTTGGAAGAGTTAAAAGTTTCCTTTTTTTTAATCATTTATTCTTCTATATACTGCAACGAGCTACAAAATCAAAACTACACGCAAAAACGATCCATCGCCTTCGATAAGATTCTTCTTCTTAGTTCGGTGTTCCTTTGAAGGGTCGAGCGATGTCAGTTGAGGGCTATTACAAAAAAATAGGTTACCCAGTCACCAACCCTTTAGTTGTATGTTACATGACTCGATTTTGAAAAAAAAAATTATTAAATTTAATTTGCCTAATTGGGCAAAGTAAAAGTTCAGACTCTGTGCAAGCTAAACAAAAAACCCCCGAGAAAGCGTAAACATAATTATTGTTTATTTTAGAGTATCAAAGCAAATGACATGTCAAGAGTTTGAGAAATACCAAAAAAAACAAACGAAGAATAAGGAAAGAAGCCATCGAGGTTTTAAAGTTGGTACAGTAGAAGGATCGCATATTTTTTTAGGGCAACAGGAAGAGACGTACATTTAAAAGAAAAAAGATTAGGCAGTCGCACGGAAAAATGACATCCGTTAATGTGAAAAGCAGTAATGCAACAAAGGCAAAGCCACTTACCCCAGAGAAAGAGAAAGAGATCACGGAAAAGATCATCCACCGGGCGGAACTTGCCAAAATGGCTCGCCAGTTGAAGTTTGAGTTGGGCAAAGTTCAGTCGCCAACGAAAAAACTCAGGGGCAAGCCCTTGTTGCTTCCTAATGAGGTGACAATGACAAGTTACTCGAGCCCCGATCCTCAAGGTTTGAAGAAAGAACACCGGTCCTCTTCGCCAATGAAAAGAAATAAGCACGACGAATTGCAGTATGGCACGAGTAATCACATTGCTGGGAATAACGATGGTAGGGAAAGTTCCTCGCCAACGAAAAAATACAAGCACTTTGTCGAACCAACAACACCGGATGGGAGCACTGCCTATTTTAATCAACTGAGAAAGGGTGATGGTCGCCGGCAGCAAGTGGCGTTGAAGCCACACTCCAAAGTACGCCAACAAAACAGCAACAACCATAACAAAGATCATTTAAGTGAGCGATATGTGCATGCAGGACAGACTCTTACACAAGGCTCGTATCTTCCAGCTGACAATGTGAACACCGACGACATCAGCCGCAATAATGATCCTGAAATGAGCAACGACGACAGTTTCCAAAAAGAGTTGGGAGCAGACTTGCTAATGTACTTGGCCAGTTCTCCCTACAACAGTATGAACGCTGCACCATCTTCTGTTTTGAAAAGCATTGACGGAAACCAACATCTTCAGCATTCTTCTGCTTCCATAAACAATTATAACATTTTGCAAACTCCTAGTAGGAATTTTGGGCTGGAAGGACTAATGGCATCACCTGGCGGCGGGAACACAAACACCAGACTAAACGGGAACAACGATGGGTTAAATTTGCTGCATCACAGCAGCAGCGACACAAATAGCAATTCCACCATTGATGATCACACGGATAATAGCACTAAAGAATACAAACAAACCCACAAAAATTTAAAACAGCAACTGCAAAAGGAGGTCATCCCAATGACTCCATTGAATAGGGTCCGGGGTAAGTCAAGCAGAATTTCACAAAAATCTGACACAAGAGGCATTTCACAGAAGAAAAACCAGCGAAACAAAGTTTTCGATGATGATGATGATGATGATGATGAAGATGAAGATAATGGCGATGTTATTGAAGAAAACGAAAATGATGTCACTGATGATGAAACGGATGTAGAGGAAAAGATAAGGAAAAGCACGACCCCAACGGACCTATTTAACGGAGATCATGAAGCTGTGATAGGCCAAGAAAACAACTACTTGAACTCGCACCAGTTCATTAACAAGCAAGCAGGGCAAATGATGATCTCGTCTTCGCCTCCAAGAGAATTTGATTCGCCCTCTGTATACACACAACTGATGCTTTTCTCTCCTGCAAAGGCTAACAAAGGGTCTCAGAATGCGGCTGATAGATTTGAGCAAACACAAGGAGCAACCATACGCTCTGATCGCACTGAAGCAGGACATTCCTTGGGATACATGCGCAGAGAGAGTGGCAGCAGAAACGGTGACGAGCACAAGTTTGCTGCCAACAGCAATCTTTTGAAAACACCATCGAGACCAATCAACGGCGTGTCCGGAAACACAAGCGGGTTTTTCCTACCACCGAATTCTGCCACAGCTAACTTCATGATGATGAAAACTCCAAACACTCAGCAGCTGGCCAGCATTTCGAGATTACTGCTGGACAGTGGTGGAGGAAGTGCTACGGCTCAATCAAACGGGATTGAGAGCCATTTGGAAAAATTGAGCGCAGCAACAAGAGCAGTAGAGGCAAGAGACGACGCGGGAGAACAAGGCATTGAGTCTCGGAACAAAGGAGCTCCACACTTGGAAAGTGCTCGGGACAACGCAGCCGCCAATTCAGATGCCAGCAAAACTTTAAACAGCAAAACCAGCAGCGATGGCGACTCGAAGGACAACTTGCAGAACGGTCACGAACTAAACAAGAATGGTCAGCAAAATCAGAACAACGGCAATTTCAGCATGGGCGAGTACATGAACAACTTGTTCAGTCCCTCGCCAAGGGTTTCCTCCCACAGAAAAAACTGAGTTTAATGAAATACCACCGCACTTTTTTCCACGAATAACACAGATTAAAGACTTTTTTTTTTAACAAACTAAAGACAATCCATATATAACTAATATCTGCATTGACATCACTCAGTGTCACTCAACTTGAGCCTTGGCATCTTGGTGTCTCATAAACTTCATACTTTTTAATTAACTAAAACTTTTTGTCACGTGCCATGAAGCACGTGCGCTAAGTAATTTAACAAGCAAATGCTTGACTCAAATTTCTTTTTTTTTTCGCCCTCATTTCAAGTAATTTCGGATAAAATGTCATCACTGGAAACTTGATCAATTATTTCATTTTTCAAATGCAAAACTAATGGCAAGCAATGCATGTTACCGCTTTTAAAAGACCTGATATATATCAAACAGGTATAGAGAAAAACCAAGAACCAAATCAACTTGCTTTCAAGGCCATTTCTGCTTCGCAATTGCACTAAGACACACCACCAAGATAATACTAATTGTTACGGGAAATACATTCACCTACAGGAAGTATTGAGTTATATATATATGGGCTAATTTGTATTCACAGTTGAAGAATACATTGAAAGGCAGCATAACATTGTATTGAACAGAGATTCAAGCAAAGCATTTCTCAGTCAGCGGAAAATCAAATATTATTTGGCACTCACAAGCCTATTACAAAAGAAAT
>ERZ794936.962-NODE-962-length-10345-cov-32.916327_pt1 | contig 10345 bp, 5 predicted proteins | sample MGYA00511083_ERZ794936 | MGnify/ENA primary metagenome ERZ794936 (study PRJEB30137, sample SAMN04331409) | food metagenome | isolation source: Y2 must sample point D1 replicate A | place: Australia: South Australia | collected 2014 ... | reverse complement strand
CTATTTTCCTTTTCGAGCTTTTGTCAATAAGTTTTTCTTTTGGTTTTGCATACAATTTAGTCTATCTATTCTCTTATATTGCATGGAAAACTAAAAAACGCTTACTTATATGTCAACCTTACACTAACCTCTAATGATAAATTCTAGCACGCTAGTCCAGAGGTAATAAAGATTACAGATAAAAATGCTGGATGCATGTTTTTTTTTTTTTTTTTTGCAATAAATTGAAGGATGCTTTGCTTACAAGTGTACCTGTCTCTCAGGAGATGAGCTGTGTGTTTGTATCTGTCAGTTATAAAACGTGTTCTTTTCCTACTTTTTTTTTTTTTCGGTTTTTTTTTTGATTACTAGCGCCAATAATCCAAGAGTACATTTGTGTCACAGTTTGTTTCGCAATTTAGACGACACGTGCTCTTTCAACCTTTCAACCTTCCAACCTAGGAGCGCAAACGCTTATGTGTCACAACGCCAAAGTTATATCAGGCGATGGATGTGCAAGTTATCAAGAAAATTGGTTTGTCATTTTATTTAACAGATTTTCAGCTACATACAATATGTAGCTTGATCATATTTAGGCAGCACTAGCCGATGCTTCTGGTTTGGCAGAAGTCTCAGGCTCAGCTAGACCTGGGTTGTCCCCTGTTAGTCTTACAGCTGCACCGTATTTCTGCAATTTGGTTAGCAAGCCGTCTCCCTGTTTGACCAAGCTATGAAACTGCGCGTTTTTGTTGTCCGGTCTGTTTGTTTCCACAATCCCGTTGACTCTGTCAATCACACAGCTCAACTGTTTGTTTGGAATGAATTTAGACAAGTCATTGTCCAAAAACTCCACAGAAACACCAAAGGAGTCTGCCATCGATTTCAAAGACAAGGTTTTGTATGACTCTAATAGTTGAGAGTAAACTTTTCTTCTCATTTCTCTCATAAAGTAGTCAGCATGCACGTTCAAGTATTTGCATGGCAAAATAACAGTCTCTCTGGTTTCCAATAAGTATGGGAAGAAACTTGCGTAATCAGAGGTGTATAAAGACATAGCCAAAGAAAAGACAGACTCCAAAGGACTTGTGTTCGCCATCATAGACAAAATTTCCGGAGAATCAATGATTTTGTTTTTCAACTCTAATCTTTCTAGAGAAACCAACCCTGCGACAGAGGCATAAGTGGCTATTTTTTCGTAAGAGGTCAATTCCAAAGATGTGAAAGTAGCCAAAGAATCACACAAAAGCTCTGCTGCCTCTTTGAAATTTCTGGTGCTTAGACAATGAACACCTCTATATGTTTTGTATCTATTTCTTCTTTCCCAGTCACCCCCTTTTTCGATCAACAAATTCACCTGCTCCAATCTCTGTTTCACAAAATGCTGGTCGTCATAGAAAAAGCCAAGTCTTGTTATCGTTAAAAGAATATCGATTTTGGCTCCGGTAGAAACGCTTACTTCTTGGGCTTTGGTTAAAGTCTCAACAGCGTTTTCTAAATCACCAATTTGAGCGTAGTACTCTCCTAATTTCAACCAAGAGTATGCTTTTTCCAGTTCGCCGTCATCTTCCTCTTCAGCTTTTGTTATTTTTTGTTTCAACTCTTCAACTTTGGCGTCATTGATGGTTTTCATATTGTTGTAAAGAGTTTCGTCAAACGCAGCAACGCCTTGAAAATAGTCGTGATCTTTTAGGTGCATATAGTAAGGAGCCATATCCTGCCCTTGGATTTTCTGCATCAATTTATCATAACTTTCTGGTGCTTTTGTTTTTTGCAGTAAAAATGCTAATTCAGAAACTTCATAGTTTGGAACTTTACTGACGTATGGTTCGTCAACGTACGTTTCTTCGTTTTCTTGGGTCATTTCAAATTCCGTTGTGGCTGGTGTGTGTTTTTGATGAGTGCCTTGGTTGGATGGTTTTTTTAGGAACGAACTGGTATTGGCAATAGCGTTTGTGCCAGTAGCGGTTCAAGAATGTTTGTTATAAGGTGGCAAAATTTGGGTACCGGGGATAGCAGATCAGTTCGCGCGCTACTGAAAAAAACCCAAAAAAAAAACCAAAAAAAAAACCCAAAATAAAACAACTATATGCAGAAACATGGTGCACCGGGTGACTCAAGAAAGGCTTCCGCAAAGTTGAAACAACGTACAGTCATTACGAATGCTTGTCATTATTCCTTTCCGTTTGTTAAGAAATAAATTAATATGATGTTGGTTTATTTGAAACCTCTTAAATTACATAATATCAAGCAACTTTGCAAAGCACGCGAGGCTGCTGATCGTTTTGTGATATCAAATCTTTATAATAGTTGGTGCGCTGTTGTTAGAATCTGGGTTAAAAAGTTTTAAATGCTGTCTCAAGTGTTTCAAACTTAAACATACGCTCTTTGACGATCCTTAAAGAAAAACTGAACAACCAATGTTTGTAGAACACTGATGCCGACCATCAGAAACATGATACTCAGAGACAACCAAAAAACTCTGCTTTCGGTACTTTCCACGGTAGATTGGTTTCTCCATTCTCTTGCTCTCAGGTAATTCATCAATTTGGTGATTTTGCCCAAGTTTCTGTCAATCTCTTCGATGGCGTTGTTGGCAATGTACTCTTCTGGACCAGATTCTCCAGCTTTGTCTAGACTTTCCATCGACCTTTCTGGTTCCAACGTGATTTCGACTTTTTTCAAAGCTGTGCCGTACGAGTTGCTGAAGCAAAAGGTGTATTGGCCAGCCCCAAATGATTTCAGGACAAAATCACTGTATTTCTTTTGTTTTTCACTAATGATAACGGAACCGTCAGGGGCTGTTATATCAAAGTCAATTTCAAAATTCCCACCTGTCAACACTTGGTAGGAAACCACTAACGAGTCGTCATCCGAATTCAAGTCATGATACAAGCAATCTTTGGTGAAAGATGGCAATGAAAGGACAATTGGAGAGTATGCCAAAGATGCAGAAGCAAACCTGTTGAATAGTGCTAGTGCTGTCAAAAAAGTGACAAAGAGTATCTGAACAAAGTTATTTTTCATTTTCTTAGGTTGTTATTTTTTTTTTTTTTTTTGTGGTTGGTTGCAATTGAAGGTGGATGGTTGATTAATACTTTGTGCTTCTAAACTTCTTGAAAACTATATGTCTTTGTTCACGTTTCCTGCCTGCACAAACTTTTCCAATGGTGAGCCAATTCTTTGATCCTCCGACTTGCTGAACTCTTCTATATTGTTCGAGGTTTTTTCTCTGAATAGAAAAAGATATACATCGACGTGTTCTACCAATTATCAAAAGAATTAAGTATACACTATGATTAGGTCGTCCAAAACTTAAAATAATGAAAAGAACAACAAAACAATCGGAAGATTCAAACATCACTGAAAAACTATGAATCAAATAAATAATAGAAATTCAGAAGAAAGAACAGCTGTTGTTGAACAATGTTGGAGAAGGGAGAGTACTCGCTTAAAAGCTTTGTTTTGTATTTTTCATGAGTTGGAGACCAACTTTTTTTTTATATTTTTTTTTTTTTTTTTTCCGTTTTACATTAACGTGCCCAGTTATTGCGCTAGCTTTTTGTTTGCGTTTGTTCTTTATTTAGCAATATACAGTCACGTGCAACATGAAACATGTAAACTTTTAGCCCCTCTCATTGCAACGATGATTCAAACCATTTTGCAAAGTCATTGTCTTGAACACTATTGATTTCACCTTTACTTTTAAAGAACAGCTGTCTTTGAAGTTCTGTTTTCAAACTGCATAAGAACATATCTTTTTGGGTTGCCTTTAGAAGAGCGATTTTGTTCAGAAAACACTGGCACATGCGGATGTCGCGTCGTGTTAATGGGATGAGTTGGAACGCGCTAGAGTTGACTTTCTGGTGCGTCTCCAGGAATAAGTTTGATTTTTCCATAGCCAGGTTTTTTTTGGCTACTATGTCAATCAAATCAAACAGTTTTACACCTTTGAATTCTATGTTAACGCAGTCATTTCGGTTCTGTATGCCTGCTTTTGCGGATTTGGCTGCACGTTTTATAAAATTATAGTAGTTGTACGCAATGTTGATGCCATAGGGATCAGAATCAACAAAGATGTAAAATTTCTTGATTGTGATGTTTTGTTGGCTGCTCAAGTATTTGACAAAAGCTTGCGTCAAGTGATCCGGATTACCTTTACCAGTAATTAGCATCCAGTTGCTGTTTTGAATAAAGGCACTATTTAAAACCAAGTCGTTGTAAATTGCATCTTTTTCCAGTATAGCAACACCCTCTATACCTTGTTTTTGTTGAGCTTCATCTTGGTATATCTCAAAATCATTATTTCTTAAACTGAAACTGTAACTTTCAGAGCTGTGCTCAAAACAGTAGGGTATTAGATTTGATCCAGTAAAAACTTTTACCAAGCTTTTGTCGCTCTTCTTTATATTCTCGAGCAGTGTCAATGTTTTGCTGTAGTAAAACAGTCCTTTTTGAGCAGCAACAATGTTCAATTCAAATTTTTTTGCGTCAAAACCATCACATAAAACTTCTATCCATTTCTGGCAAACTGTTTGGTGCTTGTTATATAGTTTGACATTTTTGTAGTATATGTCTCTTACTGTGGATATTTTATTCTGCCTCAAATTGCTTTCAATCTCGTAAAGAAGAGAAAGTACAATAACAAAATTTGCAACTGTCTGCTCTTCAGCTCCAGAAGTGCTGGGAAACTGCAGCTCTTTGTAGCAATTTTTCCTCATATCTTTTTTGGGAAGCTGAATTACAACGTTACATTGGCCGTGAATTCCAGCTTGTAAGCTCCGCAAAAGTTGCTGAGCAGTTTCCAAAAGAAGCTTTTCCTTTGATACAGTAGTTTTTTCAAAATTCATGGATGACTCAAATGTTTTTATTATAATGCGTCTTGTGGTCTCTTTTGATATTTGATCATGGAGTTCCTTCATTTCTTTGGTCCTTCCGGTTCTTGAAGAGATATCCAAATTTTCAATTAGTTCGCTTAAATTACAGTTCATCCATAGACTTGAGGTTTGTGCTTTTGAAACGTTTCTATTGGAAAATACTTTTTTTTTAATTGACTGCTAACACAAATTTGAAGGTCAAATTCTGAAATTTTAACTGTTGCTGTTTTTGTAGCCCTCTTCTAGTCTTTCTTGCTTGCCGCTGATCATCACGCAAGAGGCCGAGGTTGGGAGGTTAAGTTGCAGAGTCCGAGTTTACAGGAAAAATAATGCGCTCTACCGGATAAAGCATTTTTCGGGATGCAAGATGGGCCCGATGCACCACGGAAAAAGAAACGCCAAGTTAATCAAGCACACTAATACGAGCAAAAACTATTTTGGTTAGATCATAGCAACTTCTTTCTATGCCAAAAAAACATATAAAATGGTTCCAACCAAACTGTTTCAAGATTGCACAGCACCATTTTTAGACTTTGAAAAAAAAAAAAAAAAAAGCCAAAGTTTGGGAGAGTACCAAATCGAGAACCTTTTTATCATCAGCCATGCTTAAATCCAAAAACCATGGTAGAACTTTGATCAAAACTGTAAAGTGTGCCAATCGTCATGATTGGAGAGAGTACAGTAATTTTATAAATAACAAAGAGGAACTTGTTGGCAAAGAGACGGCTCAGCCGACAAATGAGCACATATCCCACACGGGAAACAAGACCGATTTGGACAAGACGAAAAGTCTCGAAGCAGCCTTGGCTAGATCTAAAGTATTTGCCAAAACAGTTAATAAAACGGCAGCCACCAAAGATGCAGTATTGTTCTTGGAAAAACCTATTCTGAAAAGTAGCAGCCAAAGAAACATAGAACGTGGCAAACCGAGAAATAAGTATTTGGATGGGCACAGTGGTGCTGGTGGAAAGCTTTCAAGGAACAGGAGGCTACCACAAACTTTTGATAAAGTCAATAACAACATGTTGAACAAAGAAAAGGATAAGCAGCTTAAAACACCAAAAATCTCTAAGGAGAAACAAACATTAAACAAACCTTTGAGAACACCAGTCTTTATAGAGGAAATACAAAAGAGCGTTTTAGACGTGGAAACCACACAGATTACTGACAAGAAACCATTTTCAACAGTGAATCTAGTTTTACAAGAATCTGAAAATTTTCAGCTCAGTCACATTGACAAAAAAGATGCCGTTTTACCACCCACTTTGAAGCACGGTATCGACTACGCTTTATTTCAGCCACTAACTTTTCAACTTGTGAAAGATAAACGTTCAGGGAAATCCGTGTTGGGCGAGTCTGTAAGCACGCCTATAAATGTGCATAATTTCAATTACGATGCACTTCCGAAATATAAAACCCCTAGCGAAGACAAAGTGTTGTTGCAAGTTGCTAAGGATGCAGCGGCAAAATTTTATTCGTCTTCCTCTTCCATGACTGGTGCCTTATCTCAAATACATTTTTTCCTTTCCAACTTCAGGCCAGTGAAGCATCACTATCTTTCCAAGACTTTTGAAACTTTTTCAGACTACGCCATGTCCGCCAAACAAGCTGTTTCACTATTAGTGCAAAGAAAGTCTGATGATCAAAGCGTTACTTCAGCTCCTGTGTATTCGATTTCCAATGACAAGTCCGCTGACACAGAAATAATATTGTCTCAACTGGGACATGCTTTGGAAACGCAATTAACTACCACGAAGGAAGAGTTTGACAAAAACTATGACAAATCAAACCCTGGTTACAAAGGCACCCAAGCTTCGACCAAAGTGACAGCGCAGGATTACTTTCATTATTCTAAGATTTCCAACTTTGTTCTAAGGTCTCAATTGGACTCCCACCATCCAGATTTGCCAGGGTCAGGTATTTTTGATTTGAAAACAAGGGCTGTATCCGCTATAAGACACGACTTGGCTTATGTCCAGAAAAACAACAATTTCACTGGATATGCTTTGAATAAAGTTTATGGAACGTACGAGTCATTTGAGCGGGAATTCTACGATCTATCCAAGTTGACTTTGCTAAAGTACGGATTGCAAGCGAAAATTGGTAATATGGACGGCATTTTTTTAGCCTATCATAACATTTCCAAAATATTTGGATTTCAATATTTGCCATTGGAAGATATTCAATACATCTTAAGTTCTTACCATTGCGATTCGTTCAAAGGTGATTTGCAAAAGAGAAAGGAACTGTTGAAAGTTTTGTACACGCCCGCGGAACTGGTATCAAAGGAGCTTTTGCCTGAATTTTTGGACAAAAGAATAAGCAAGGCCATCATGGATCAAGAGTACAAGTTTTCTTTTCAAATTTTAAACAAAATGCTAAGTCTGATCCATTCGGAATTGAACAATTGTTCAAACTTCAGATTGATGATCAAGGCCGAGCCTCCTGTTTACAACAAAAATGAAGCAATTGATGTTTACAGAGATGAGCATCAAAAGACCACACTATATTTTTTTGCAGTTCCCTTGGCCAGTGAAGACATTAGATTTTTAGAGGAAAGAAGTTTGAAAACCTCTCTTGTTGATGCTAATCCTGAAAAAATTGACGAGTTTTTAAAAGATTTGTCCCATTTTAACAAAACTCATTTTGCAAACAAACTTGTAGGGTTCAAATTAACAATCACTGAACAAAAGGTTCAAGGGAACGGGGAGAAGTTGCCAAAAGTCGAGTTTTCAAATGAGGAAAAATCTTCTAATTTAAACTCAAGAGAAGTGAAGAAACTCGAACAGTTTACGAATGGAGAAGGTATATACAAGAATTTTGATATGTGGGAACATCCATATTTTTTCCATCCAAATGACGTGAAAAATTGGAATATCAATTGTAAGGTAGAAAAAATTAATAGTCCGTTAACCAAAGCCAAAATGTACTCGACTTATTTGGAAGAAAAAATGAGGTTTGTCAAATCCAATATCGAAGAGGCTAGGCTGTATGAGAACGAGGAATTGAGCAAATCAAAAGATGTTAGTGTATCAAAAAGCAAAAAAGTTTTAACGAAAAAAGACATTGAAAAGCTCAAGTACTTGATCGGCACCCAGATACTACCTAAAAATTATCGGAGTTCAAGACAATCATATGATGACTTTAAGCAAACCTTACGTGCTTATGGCCAAAAATCGTAAAAAAAAAAAAAAAAAAAGCAAGTGCAATGAAATTCTACCCTTTGTTCCTATTTTTATGTAAATAGAGTATACAACTATCAGCAACTATAATTACAAAAACTCTGTCATTTCAACGTCCTCTTTACTACTGTGTGGGCGGTACACGGCAGGTGTTGGATTCTCATCAAAATAAGTTCTTCCCGTATAGTAGTATTTGTAATAAACGTATTGAACACCAATGTATATGTCAAGCCCCATTTGAAACAAACCGAAAAACAGGAAAATCACAGAGATGTTGTTTGCTCCAAAGACCAAATAACAAATCTTCAAAATGTCCCCACACAGCCAGCTCACTAGTAGAATAAGTTTGAACCCTTGTACTGATTTCAACTTACTCAGAATGGCAATTTGAGGTAAGGGCAACGTGCTTTCTATAAATAACCCTAAAGATCCAATGAATGACCCAATCCATCCGGCAAAACTCTCCCAGTTCATCACTTTAGATATGAAAAATGTAATCACTATTTGTACCGTGACAAATACGCAGATAAATTGCCAAAATTTTTTCTTTTCTGACCATTGCCAAAATTTTTCAAATCTTTTATAACTTGGATCAAAAAATTTCAAAAATTTGTAAACAGCCACAAGTGCCATCTTATAGGCAAACCTCAAAAGGTTTTTCCATGATAGCGATTTGATCAGGTGTCTCATCTCTTTTCTGCTGAATGGGTTTGCTGGAAAGTACTCTAGCCAAACATCATGCAACAACTCTCCCAAAGACTCGACGTCATCCAGATTTTCATAGATGTAATCTTCAGGCCTGTACTTCAAACTTGTGTATAGCAAAATTACTTGAATGAAAATCATTATAAGGGCTTGCCTTAGTAGCGTGACCTCGTAAGGTGTTATAAGATAATACGAGACTCTCAGTATGCTTGCAATCAGCATGGTAGCGCATATATCTATGGAAAACCCCATTGCCGTTTGTGCCTTTCTGATGCTTAGAACGGTGGATCCGTAAGATATCAACGGTGTAAAAGAAATCATGTTGTTTATCACAAATTGCATTGAAAACCATTCTGGAATGTAAAATTGATCGATTTTCGGAAGATACTGCTCGTAGCCACCCAGGTTCAAAAAACTCCCGTCATCAACAACTTGTCCTACATCTTGTCCCTGTGTCTCACTCATACTGTTGATTCTTTTTGTATTATCTCGTGCTTTCGTGATTCAATGTTGAATCTGGGTCCAAAAAAACTAATATACAGAGCAGTTGTTGGGTATTTTTGCTTTCCCGTCCTAAACCAAAGATTATTGTTTGAGGTGAAGAAATGTAAAATTTTTAGCCTAGTTTAAATCTCTGGAACCAGAAAATAAACGTGATGGTGTTAAACACACTAGCACAATTTGTCCGTGTAAAGGAGTAACAAGCGATATGTACGCAAAAGAAATTGTTTTGGGCAACCAAGTTTACAAAAGATTGGCGAAAAAAAAATAAAAAAACATTCAGCTAAAAATCATTAAAAAAAAAACTTAGCGCCGCCTGGTTTCGATCCAGGGACATCAGGGTTATGAGCCCTGCGCGCTTCCACTGCGCCACGGCGCTTAATAAGCGTACAAACTTAATTATTTGTAATGCTACCTCAAATAGGAGCTAAAGGGCTTAATCCTGCATGCTCAAATGCTCTAGTTTTTCTTTTTTATGTATTGAAAGATCCATTCCACAGCTGTAATCAGTACTCTAAAGGACTTCGAACGTCTACCGTACGTTACCGACTGATTGTACAATTGCAACATGTGTTTCTTTTCGGCAACAAAACAAAACAAAACAAGGAAAAAGAAATGTTTAAAGTTTATTTTTAAATCTTTATACTTTGACGCTTTCTTCTGCGATGATCTACAGCAAATCGTTTTCTGTCGGGTTTTTTTTTTTTTTTGACGTCACTCGGATCTCCGTTACATTTTGAGATTTTCTTGGCTCCCGATCTTTCCCCAAAGCGTAATATAAAATCAAAACGCTTTATGAAACTGGACGTTGAAAAACCGATGCCATGAGATAAAGTTTGCAATGAGCTCAAACTGTGTAAAAGTTTGATATTTGACTGTTTGTATGTGTATGCTACCAAGGTGCTTTGGTCATAGCAAATTCAATATATATGAATATCCACATTGGTTTACCCATGTCGCTACTCCTTGAACGTCAAAACGATCAACCAAAAGACCAAAACCAAAGACAGAGCTCCTCCACAAATGCAGCTAGTCTTTTCAGTAGCCGCATGGTTGTTTGTCTACGTGAAATTCACCAGTGCGTATATAACCACTCATGGGAAT
>ERZ794936.960-NODE-960-length-10356-cov-2.351908_pt1 | contig 10356 bp, 5 predicted proteins | sample MGYA00511083_ERZ794936 | MGnify/ENA primary metagenome ERZ794936 (study PRJEB30137, sample SAMN04331409) | food metagenome | isolation source: Y2 must sample point D1 replicate A | place: Australia: South Australia | collected 2014 ... | reverse complement strand
TCATTTGGATGGTATTGATGATGTTTTTGATGAGAGTAACCACCGTGTGAAGCTCCATTTACCAGCACAGAGTACACTGGGCTTGGTTGGTAGAATATAGCTTTTTTCGACTTGAATGCTTCCTTGCATTTCATAATCGTTTGCCCTATGTAGAATGTGGCAATATGGATAGCATCAGCGACACCTGTGATACTCAATATGCGGTCATTGGACATTATCAGTTGTTGTGGGGACGCCGACAGTCTTGCAGCACTCAATTCTTCTATCTCGCGTAAACGGGATCCATGCTTACCAATGATGCATCCCATAAGATGGTGCGAAATCAATAAATTTATAGTGCTCATAATGCTATTTCCATCATAACCTTCTTCTCCATGTCTATCATTGATCGATCTGACGATCATACCAAAGGCCTTTGCAACATTTTCACAGGAACCTCTGACATAAACTACTCTTTCGGGTACTCCTCTAACATTATCTGACACGTTAATCCTGGTAGAAGTAACTGCTTTAATCTTTGAGATATTCTCACCCTTATGTCCCACTATCATCGAAGCCTGTTTCACCAGACATAGCATCCTCAGATGGACGTGCCGGCTACTATTGTCCATACCATCTATACTCTCATGAGAGCCTAGATGTTCTTCCTCGCCATCCTGCGGGCTCGAATGATCTCCATTCATTCTCTGGTCTTCATTTCCGACAGCAGGTAGCTCTGTGTCATCATCCAAAGCGACTCTCTTGATCTCTGCTTCAAGCTGTTCTTCCGCACAGTCCTCCTTCTTGCGTTTTAAAAGATTGGGCGACATAGTTCCATTCCCATCCGTACTAGCCATAGTGTCAGTCCAATACTCGAAACTAAACAATTGACCTGTATTCTCTTTGGCTTCCTTTCACTGTTGTTGTGTATAGCGCTCCTTTTCGCACGCCTCTTATATAAGAATACGATCTTTAAAAGCTACAACTATCGATCTTACTAGATATCCCAGGTCCGGTCCCCAAGTCGTCACTACCTGATCTGGAGCTATGGCTGATAATACTATTAAGCTTCGAGAGGAGGAGGATGTATTTGATGAGGAACAGTATAACGAAGAAGAAGATGAGGACTTCAATCCCGAACAAGGTAAACAAAGTGAGGACGAGGATGAAGAGGATGAAAGTAAACCAACAGAGAGTAGTAAGCATAAAGACGGTCGCAATATTGACTATTCTAGAATCGAGAGCGAAAGCGGTGGATTAGTTAGAACGAGAAGGGCAAGGCTGCTGGAGGATGAGCTCAAATCAAAACGAAAGTACGAGGGATTACAGGCTGGGTCCATTTCAGACTCAGTGAAGGACATTTGGAATGAGTTAAAAGAGACGACAAATAAGAGACTTAAAGATCGGGCATTTTGTGGGTCTGTGCTTGCCGATGATGATGGAGTGAGAGCAGAGAGCTACCAGGAGGAACGTATACTGATCAAAAGACATTACAAGTTTGCAGGAGAGACTAAACATGAGGAGAGGTTAGTTCCAATTTCAAGTTCGGAAGCACAAGAGTACCTTAGAAGCCATAAATTCCAAAATAAATCGGATACAAGATCAGAATATCTGCGAAAGCCCATCGCTGAAAAGGAAGTCCCGATAAGAACTGAAGAAGAACGTAAACGACTGCGAAGACCTTTGAAAAGGTCGCCATATCTGGAACAAATAATTGCAGGATCCTTGAAGCCCAAACTGACAACACTTGAGAAGTCAAGCATGGATTGGGCTACTTATGTGGATAAGGAAGGACTCAATGATGAGTTAACTTTGTATAATAAGGATGGGTACTTGGCCAAGCAGGATTTCTTGAATCGTGTTGAAATGGTAAAGGATAGTAGGTATAGGGAGCTGAGACAGAAACAGCTCGCGATGCAATTGCAGGAGCAACAGCAGTAGCCGTGGCAATTAGTGCATAAAGTTTATTAAAAGCTTTTATAATCTATAAAACTAAAGCTTTTCTCAGAAATGAGGAACATTGAGGTTTGTGAAAAGCATATCGAAAATGCTACAAACACCTTCACCCAAGATTAAACCGGAACTGAAAACAATCATCTTGGTTTTGGCGCCCAAATCGCCTCTGTGCTTGTGCAACCATATGGAGGACGCCAGACCCCCAATGAACCTGGCGATAGTGAAGCTGGGGGTGTTGTAAATACCAACTCCAACGGCCACACCAGACGGTATGTAACGCAGCCATTTGTAATCGCTATCACGGTAGCAGTTTTTGATTAGAGAAAGGACTCCGAACACGAATCCCAGTATGATGGCGCACTCAAAAGCCTTCTCAGGTAGTCCCTTCCCAGTGACAAGTCTAGCACAATCGATCCAGACGATAGCCGTTGGGATTCTAAATTGTTTGTCTGGTATGTGGTAAACCTTGTTGTAACACATATACATGATGCTGGACATAATCACGGACCATGATGCACCCAGGAGTTGGGCAACGAATTGCGCTCTTGGTGATGCCCCCAGCAAGTGACCAGTTTTCAGGTCCTGCATCAAATCTCCAGCCTGCTGAGCGCCAGCCTCGGCAACTCCACCGGCCACAAGGTTTAGCAGCACAGAACCGGGTTGATTACGAGGAGCAATCACAGCGAATATCAACTGCGATAATTTACCTATACCGCTGACAGGATTCAAATCAGTCTCACCTAAAGCCCTAATACCAAGGATAGAAAGAAAGAGTGCAATAATAAGTGCAGAGATCATTGCGTATATTGGGATAACATCAATCCCGAACAAGTAGATGATCAGTATGACACACATGATGGAGGAAAATATTAGTCCGCTAATAACGGTGGTATATTGAACAAGATGTTCAGGGGCTACTTCATGATCTTGGTCATTGTAAACCAACTTCACAGTGTTGTGGGATTTACTGGTTTCCGTATTTCGCCTGCTGTTAATCATTCTTTCTTCTTCCAACAACATGGACTCGAATGAATCTTCCCATACATCAGCCAACAAACCAGCCTTGTCATCTATGAGCCAAAATTTTACTATGGATTTAACAGTAACAACTATGAACCCTACCACGCTATCAACGACCATGATGGACAATGAGCACCAAAGAATCCAGCCGTGTACACCTCTTTCCCAATCATCGACGCCTGCATCGGATGGGACCCAACCAGCGTGACGGGCCATTGGTGCCAGGATGGCCCACCCCAAGACGCAGCCGAAAAGCATGTAAGAAACTGTGGAGAGACCCATTATAATACCCTGACCAATGTACGCTGGGGAAGGTTGAAAATTCCATAGGTAAGTTTTCGAAAGGTATGTTCCAAAAAGTGGAATCGACCTAAGTATAGGTAGAAAATAGCAACCGATGGTATAGATTGACGAGGCAAAAAAAGTCAAAGATAGTACGTTTATGTTTTCATTGTAGGTGTTTGACTCAGGAAGAGTATGCTCAGGGTCGAAAGATGAATAGCCTTCTGAAGAGGGTACACTATCAGGCATCAAGACTTCAGAGCATTCATCTAGTCTGCGGGTTCTCATTTCTAGTATCTCACGACGTGAGACTTCTTGTAAAATTTCGGAGTCATTGAGCACAGCTATCAGCACAGCGGTAGCACTTCCACTAGGGAAAGGTAACTTTTCTCTCACAACGACTTGCTTTCTCAGAGGAACTGCAAAGAAGACACCGAAAAACGCTAATGCGCATGACCAAGCCAGTAGTTGGTTGAAGCTGAACAGTTGTCCTTGCTCTCTAGTAAACCCGCTCTCCTCTTTGGTGAGGAACTTTTCGATGGCAGGAATGACACCAACGAATCCGTATGCTAAGGGACCTGTCCCAACGGCTACAGCCATACTTTGGACGTAAACCGTCTCAACATCAGTAAACGGACCATCATTGGGGCGTATCGCTGGCCAAATCTTTTTGAAGAATGCGCATGCCAATAAAGCTGACGGCATCGACATCATTGATACCCATCCCGTTTGCAAACCAAATTGAAAATTTGAAATCAACACGAGTGAACCAATAATCAGACCCACAAAAGTAGCCCGTACTGTTATCTGTTTGATAGCTGGTTTGTCATTCCATGCAACTGGAGGTGGAAACGCTTGCTCGTCCGTATCGTCTAAAGATTGAATCTCTGACATTGGGCCTGAATTCTAGTAGTGGACCGATATGGGACGTTCAAAATGAAGTTAAATGGCAGGCAAATGTTCGCTTTCTATATTCTCTAATTTTCATTGATCTGATTAGTAAGTATAATGCGATCAATTTTTCAACTGTCTAGCTCATCGCTTCCATGAGCCATCAAGCACGGCGAAGAGTATGAAGATCATTCGAGTCTGAAAGCAGCTATAGTACTTAGTTTATCTCAAATATACATTAGTGGTCGTCAAAACGGGCATTCAATTTTCGCCGAGTAGGATGTACCTTAGGATGTCGCTTAAAGTAAGCACACCTACGACTTTACCAGCGTCGTCCGTAACAAAGAATCTGTGCACTCTGGATTTTCTGATATTGTCCATGATGGTGGATAGCTTATCCCTCTCGGTACAAGTGTACACCCCTTCGAAGTCATCACTTCTTCTCATGAGAGCCTCTCCAACAGAAAGCGAAAGATCGTTATATATGCCACCCTTGATCAGCCCCAGGACATCAACCGCTTCGTAAACGTTCACCAGGTACCCTTCGTTATCCACAATCGGTATCGAAGCAACATTTCCCTGACTCAAAAGCTGAATCACATCGATCACAGGCGTAGTCATCTGACAGCTGGCAACGTTCTTCTTAGTAATTATATTCAACTCACCAATTGGTCTCTTCAGGAAATGGGTTTCTCTACAATTCAACGCCACAAATTTCAGGATCCTATACTGCGTAAGCACGCTCACAACGATTTCCCTATGAGTTTCCTCATCCTGATCAATCAAAGGAATCCTTCGACTAGTTGCATCCATCATACGTATACAGGCCTCATACAGAGGTCTAGAGGGATGAATCGAAGCTGTATCCAATGGTTCCACACCAATAGCCCTCTCTATATCCTTCAATCCATCCAATTGCAATTTATCCACTAATTCAAACTTATCTGGATTAGAAAAGTAGTATTGAATAACATTGATAAAGTCACTCGAAGTCAAAAGTCCAGCGAACCTCGAAGTCTTGGCATCCCACAAAGGAGCAGAAACAATATTATTCTGCAAAAGCACATTCAAAGATTTCTTGACCAGCAATGAAGTATCTAACACAATTAACCGGTAAGAAACTGGCAGAACATCGTACGACGTTTTTGACTTCAAAAAGGATCTAATGGACTCCACAGCCAACTTTTGTTCAATAATTACCTTCTCCCTTTCGTTGGGCGTTGCACTCATCCTATCTAAACCAATATAGCCAATCACAAGCGATCGATTGACCTGATCTTCTACGCTTTATTCTCTCTTGTATGGTGCTTGTAGTCTATTGGAAATTAGACTCCCCTTGTCTAAAACCCGGGTAACAAGTGGTGTCAAAAAGTATATAAGCGGAAGATTTTTTCAGCCGTCTTAGAAGAAAACTTCTCTTCTTCTCCTACTTTTTTTTAAAAGGGTAAGAATCTCTTTGCCTTTTGGCTTAGATCAAGTGTAGTATCTGTTCTTTTCAGTGTAACAACTGAAATGACCTCAAAGAGGCTCATTACCTTTATTTTTGTTACAACGTTTATTTTTTGGCAATGAAATTATCTCTCCATGTCCAGTCACTGGAGATGGAGAAGGTGGGTGGGTGAGAGACTTTTGTGAGAAAATCGCCGGCTTTCCCTTGGGGAAGTTTTACTGTCTGTGGGAAGTGTGGGCAATTGCGCAGCAGGATTTTAGGGCTGTTGGATCCACGGTTAAAGCCTTTTTTATCAATTTCAGCTATTTGAGCACTTTTTCTGTTTATGGCAGCGAGGTATGGAGGGCTTAGTTGGGGCTCAATGATTGTGCTATACTCTGGTTTCTCGGATTGGGGGTTGGTTCACACAAATGTGTTGTAATAGGATAAGCTTGCTTATCCCCCAACTGCCGCCTTGATATCGGTATATCATTTGAGTTTAGTTCTGCTTTGCTCGCCATATTTGGTGAGCTATAAACGTCGGAGATTGAGTTTGGTAGCTGTCTGATATTAAAGACTTTAGCTTTCAAGGAACTTTGTTCTGTGGGTTCTTTATCCTTAGAGCTCTGTTGAACTTTTGTTTCTGCTTCTCATGGGCATTGGTGAATGGATCATAACGGTTGGCTGCTTCGTGACCCTTGCACATTGGTCAAACAACCGTTCCGGTTGTTTTACCTTTTTTTGGTCGCTCGAAAGTGGTCCTTTGTCTCATTCGCCATCCTTTTCACCCAATCTGTTGTAGATGAGTTCATCTATGCAATTTGGAATTGAAATTAATTTGAAATGATGTTGTTATAATAAATTTCAGTATTTATTATATATGCAAAAATAGAGTCCATTGTTACCTGATCAAGAATTCACTAGTCTTTCGTTTGGATGACCTTACTGGTGATTCGTCGTCGGCGTTACAATCATCGATAGTCTCCTGACTGCTCTTTAGATGATCATAATCGTCATTTGAAGTTCCATGACTGAATAGGCTCATCACATCACCGACAACTGACTTGGTTTTCCTTCTGTTTCGTCTTCTAGGTTCAAACACCTTATAAAATTTTAAGTTTTCGTCTCCACCAACAGTGGCAAGTGTAGTACCATCTGGTGATAATTGTGAGCAACATATTCTTGATTCGTGTGCTTGCATTATTTCGGCCACCTTGTATTTGGTGTCGTAGTTGAAGACTGAGATGGCATTCGATGGGCTACCGCCGGTAGCTACTATTTCACGATTCATACTACCGGAGGAACTAGTATAGCTTTGACCCCAATGCAATGAACTGACCTGCGACCCAGTACTAATGGAACCAACGTTTGCGCCAGTGACAGTGTTCCAAAAATGAATATGCTTATCGGTTTGTCCACCACCGGAAGCTAACAGGTTTGGCATGTATGGACACCAACTGAGTGCCTTTACTGCAGCAGTATGACTTCTTTTTATCCATTGGGGCATTGAGACTCTTGTGTCCCAAATCATGACTGTATTATCGTTGCCACCAGATGCCAATTGTAATCCATCGCTCTTATAACTTAATCCACAAACCTCACCACAATGTTTATCCCATGTCGATACTATATGCTGCTTGATTCGTACGTCGTTTATTTGAATCTCTCCACTACGGCTACCAGTAGCTATTAGAGTCTCAAGCCACGATTGTGTCCCAATTCGCACTCCAAGACCTGATCTCATGGTTCTAACGAGTGACATAGTCTCAACATCCCATATTTCGTTATTCCCATCTTCTTTACCGATGGAAAGATGGCAATCGTCGTCAGACCATATCAAACTCGTAATCTTGGTAGTTTCGTAGTCTACCAACATGGTAACGTCACCGGTAGCACCGTTCCACAGGTAAAGCGCAGTCTCCAATGCAATCGCCAATACATTTTTAGATGACCAGCTCAAAAGATTAAGATAAAAATCATCCTGGAAACCGGGTGCATCCAGTATTCTCTCTGGATTACTATTAATTTTCCTTAATTTTACCAACTCTGGTTGAGACTCTTGCTGATAATTATAATGGCATCTCTTGTTCATGCTATAACTTTGTCGTTTGAAAGATGCTACTGGAGGTTGTGGCATATACTGCAAAATTCTCTGACCCATGTCTAGACCACAAGCTTTTGCAACCGTTTGTTTGAAAACCATCTTCGTTTGTGCTCTCAAATGTGCAGTGGGAGAAGCATTAGGAGGTGGAAACTCTTCTCCCAGTACCATAGGGTCAACTTTATTTTGTTGATTACTTTGTAATGTTGGAATGAATCTATCTGAAGTGATTACCTCCGTCTCTTGAATCGAAGAAGGCTGCGCAGAGCCACCTGCTGATCCTGAAGAATGGTTTCTACCTCCCCTCGTTGAATCGTTCTTATCACCATCGTCGGCAAAGAATGAAGAATTTCGTCTAATTAATGGAGGTGCCGGTAGAGATATGGGAGGACGAGAATAAATCGAGTTACCACTACTGTTATTAATGGCTCTGGAGTTGAGTGAATTTGTACGCCTTAATGGTTTTTTTGTAATCTTACCTTGGCTTCTGGACCAATCTGACGACATAATGTTTAGTTTTGCTGGTGATGTCAAAGATAAAACTGACCTATTAGCATTATTGGCCAACGTTGATTTTTCGGTAACATCAACCATACTTTGGAACTCAGTACAACAACAAAGTAGTCCTTAAATTAGTGAACGACAGACTTCCAACAGGAACTTGAGAAGGACTACCACTAGCACTCACTAATCTGAACGCTCAATGCCAGTTTTGCAAATTTTTTGCAGGTCTTTGAAGCTACTGATGAAATCCAGGGATGGTGCTTCACCCTATTAAGCAAGCTAATGGCAGCTATAGTCGATCCTTGAGCTCTTCTATGGATAAACCATTCTCTTCCTTGTGGTGATGGGCAACTTTGTTTGTGTTTTGCCCTATTTGGCAACCATATGAGAAGACGTCATGTGACACATTAAACCTTAAAAGATAATACGTATATACAGTATAGTATTAATATTAGTAAATAGAATTCCATTCCATATTGTTGTCTTGAGCCCTATTGAATTTTAAATATACAGGCTGTTTTTTAGAAAATTCTGCGATTGCTAATGTTTAGTCTTGCCTTTCTTTTGGCGAGGAATTGTTCGAACTTCGGACTGTAAATTGCCTTTATAGCCAATGCACTGACCTCATCCATTTGATCATTGTGTTCGTTTTCGTAAATCTTCTTTTCAACCAGCAGGTATTCCCTCACAGCTATGGATTCTATCATCAGGCTTTCATACCAGATCAGATTGTCGTCTGAGAATGTTTTTATCTTGGACAACAGGTTTCCGTCAACGTGAAAGATCCTTTCATCAGATATTCCAAATTTTTCTACACTTCTTAAGAGCGCTTGAAAGATAAAGTTGAGTGAATTGAAGGTCTCAAAAGCGGTCTGAAAATCAGATATGCTCTCGGTGACAATTTGCCTGTAGAAATTGGAGTGAGAAGGAACTTCAATATGGTCACTAAGCACTTGCAAAAGGTTCACAATCAATAGGTAAATTTGGTTCAGCTTTCGCAGTAGCTTTGGTGTAAATTCTGATGATTTCCATGCTTCATTCCCTGTTGCTTTTATTTCAACGATTTTCTGTCTGATCAATATTATCTCTAATATCCTTGGATGGCCAAGATCAAAAATTTTATAATCCACTTCTCTTTGAATGTCGGGATCCTGTAATGTCAGAAGATGAATCAAAGACTTCGACTTTCGGGGGTACATCAGTTTTTCTAGCAGTATATCGATAAATTCCAGTAAAGGTTTGGATTGTGATATTATTAGGTTTTTGCAAATGTCGTTAAAGACCTCTTGGTTCTTAAGAGACGGTATCTTGCGGTCGTTAATCATCTTTTCGAATTTCTTCACCAGTCCTTCAAACTCTACAGATCCTGTCATAGTCAATAAATCCACAAATGAAATAAACTTCTAGCTAAGTGCAACTTTTATATATCGCTTGGTGTATATATATAAATCTGTTTGAATATCCTGAAGACAGGCAAAATTTCAAATTTTGTCACTTCGCGCAGTGACTAATCACCTTAATCAGTAGATGAGTCACTTGTAAGATTGGCAATACCCGTCAATGAAATCTGAAAAGATCTCATCATGGCGTTGAAATTGCTAGTTGATAGAGCTTAGTCGTTCTTTTAGATCACTATGTTAAAGCGTTTACTGTATACAAGGCAGGCCTTGTTTATAATTAGTAAGTTAAAGTGAGCATTTGGGTTACATATAGATGAGATAATCAAGTTCTGTTGAAATGATTACCAAAACCAAGACCAGAAGTAGCAAGATATTTGGTAGGATGGTTAATAATACCTCGGCACATCGAATACGCAGCAGAGACGAGTTTGTTTGGCATTCAAGGCAGTATATATGGGTCATACAGGAGACCGTTGAGGACATTATAACGGCCAACGGCACGTAAGTTGGATATCGGATCCCCATATAAATGTTATTCAACCCACGGCGCCTATTTTTCCTTGCAACTATAAAGTATTCGTTTCGGTCTCAGAGTGTTGGTCTTCCTGAGTCGACCTCTCTTACATCTGGCAGAATCACAGATACATCATAATTTATAGTACTAGCAGCTGAAGGTTCATCAAGAAGCACTGGTTGAGCTTAATTATCTTAGAATGAACGTGATCTGCGCTCTGCATTTTCAACAGAGTATCTTCTTTTCATTAACTAAACTTTCAACAAGATGAAGCGGTGGC
>ERZ794936.959-NODE-959-length-10364-cov-6.562518_pt1 | contig 10364 bp, 7 predicted proteins | sample MGYA00511083_ERZ794936 | MGnify/ENA primary metagenome ERZ794936 (study PRJEB30137, sample SAMN04331409) | food metagenome | isolation source: Y2 must sample point D1 replicate A | place: Australia: South Australia | collected 2014 ... | reverse complement strand
TGTGTGCATTTCTCAATAATTCTTTTCTTTCGAATATTCGACGGTCCACTTCTAATTTCGCAAAAACCTCGAATTGTACTTGCTTGAGTCGTGAGTGAAGACTTTAATGTGAGCTGCTCTTTTTCAATTTTTTGATTTACGTTGATTGATGAGAGTACTAGGATTTCGCTCAAACTTTTTATCGTAGTATAACAACTTTGGTCTTGTGGAGAGCGGAGAAGGTAAATTTGAATCCCCTCTTCCTAAAAAGATGTCACGGATTGGGCTCCCGCGCACGCGATACGAAGCGCCTCTCCAACAATTATTTCAATTTACCATCACGCGGCATGAATTTAATTTTGCCTGCGCCACTTCCAATTTTGGAAGCCGAGGAAAAGAGAGCCTGAAATGCCGCTGAAAGTCATGAGTAAGGCAAAACCTCTTCTGTGCGTGCCTCTGCGACCAATTCTGGCGTTGCGAAAACAATCATGCGCCTTTGGCTACGTGAAGTATTGCATAGCTCTCAAGCGCGCTTGAGATTGCTAAAATACTTTGGCCTGAGGCGATATCGTCATTGGGATGTATTTTCCATATGTTGTTCAAGTTTCAGTTGCGTCGGGTTGTAGGCTCACGAAAAATCAACATACACTCGCGCTGCGCGGACATAGTGAACGTCTTTCCATGGCACATGAGTGTGCAGCAAAATCTGTGTCGAGACATGCAGGCATTACATCATGTCTTCTCTAAATTCAATGATGATAAAACAGCTTTGTGCAAAATCCGGCTGTATTTCAATCCTGACTTGACTTGGTAAGTAGCACTAAAGTCAAAAGTGGGATTTTCAATGATAATACGTACATTGTTGGCGAGAAGCATTCAATGATGAGAGTTTCTGGGCCATTAGAATTCATTGCATATTCGGATGTGCGAAACAAAGTTGTACATTTGGCATCAAGGCGTTCTTCTAGGACGTTGAATGTATCAGTGCGCGGGGTACGAAAGAACACTTCCTCAGAGTGTTTCCAAAAGCTAAGAGTCTTGGACTTTCTGAATTTAGTATTCTGGCCAGCTTCAGGACTGCGGGATTGGTATTTTCTGGTCAACATATAGTCATTAAATACTCGAGATACAGGCCGAGCCACAGACACCTACTCCAACTCCATCGGGAGGGATATCATCGTGATGAGCCGCACGGAATGTTTCTATCAACAATTGTATAAGCTTATTGAAGGTTGCGTTATCCAAAGAAATGTTTGAGCGGTTCGAAGGACGTTTGATTGACTAAAAGGCCGTTTCAAATTGCTTGTCGCCATTGACTCATTGCGCACATCTTTCAGAGGCGTTCACGCACAAATATTCTCGATGAGCATGGGGAAGGAAAATATGAAAGAAGCAACCAAAATAACCGATTTGGGAATAGAAAACCTGCGGAGTCACTCGCTGTAAAGGTTGCATATTACTGATTTATCAACTTTCTAGCGAGGATCCACCGTTACGTAAGCGAGCCACCAGAGTGCCTGAGACTTATGCAAGGCTAAGCCTCAGAGTAACCTGCCCAGAATCTGCTCTTCAATCAGACTTTCAAATAGAATGGCCTTTTCACAAGTAAGTTTGCGATTAAAATTTTTGCAGCCGCTCGAGTGTATGGGAACCCTATAACGTGGCGTCAAGAAAAACAAAACTACGGAAAGCTTGGTTTTGTCCGAGATAAATCAGTGGGTCCTGCATTTCATGGCCATACTTCAGTAACATCAAAAACCAAAAGAACCTCTGAGTGCCTCACGCATACTAATAAATAAGACTTCACATCAAATCGGCAACTTCAATGAACTAAATATCTGGACGCAATGTCTCATGTAAAAATACGAGGACGCCGTCGCTTGAATACGAGGTCCATCCTTTCTCTGCACAGCGCGACATAAAATATATTGTGATAGTTCCGTCAGATTGGTGTGACTTGGTCCTTGGACCCAGTTCATTCCCAGCGTTCGCTTGGTCTTTCCACCAAAACCCGTGATATCCATACGCGCCCCAGCATACTTCTTTTCTGAAATTTTGCTACTTAAGTCCGTGTGTGAGTTATCGATTTAACGGAATGATCGTGAAAGTAGAAATAATACAAAAATTCCGAGAGTTCTCGACCCTTATGTCAATTATATCATGAGAAGACATCCATCGGAAGGTTTTGCTGTGAATCGTGTAATTGTGCGCTGGTACCCTCGGCCCGCGGTTGTCTCGGCCGAAGTCGATAAGAGCTCGGATCGCACCTGCATTTTGACGAGCAGATAGTATGAGTCTATGAGACCTCCACAAATTCGAGATGGTGAGTGGTAATTCTCTACCGACAAAAGTGACGCAAATTCGATTCTTAGCATTGGACCCAGCTGTTATAAAGGTCGCTTTATAAGACAATCATCATATGGCAAATCTCAAGTTTTAGTTCTCGTTATTACGCATGCAAAAAGAGCTGGCCAGAGTGACCGTTACCTACCCTTGGAAAGAAGTCTCTTCAAGCACGGCGATATACAAAAAATCGGGTGAAAGTCTTGAAAAGACTTCGAAGGACGACTCGAAACGTATGAGTATCAATACGCACCAACAAGAACACTTGGAGCCGCACACAGGTAGTTCTGCTGACGTAAGCAGACATGAGGAATTATACAACACGGGCAGCGCTGGGCAACAAATAGCGTTACTTGACCAAAACGAAGAAAGCAATACCACCATTGGCATCTTAGGCCGAACTCAAAACTCTTCGTCTGTATCTGCCCTGCCTGAGATTTTATCACCGGAAGTTCTTGAAAGGCCGAGTCCGGCGCGACAAGCCGGTTCTGAATCGTCGAGGCCTGTCAGACCAAAAGCGCTCCAAGGCACGAAAAGGGCAGCTCAAAATAGAAGCGCCCAACGGGCATTCAGAGAGAGAAGAGAAAAGTATGTGAGGGACCTAGAGGCAACGGCATTGCAGGTAACAGAGTTGCAGAAGACCGTGGACCAATTGCGGCAGGAAAATACTGAGCTACGAGGCTATACTCTAGCGTTGCAAACCCGGCTCATCGAGTTAAACCCGAGTGAGTCGAACCATTTGCCGTGATTTTTTTTTTGTAATATTGTTCGAAAGTGAGCGAGTATGGAACATTGTCCTCATAGGAATGACAAAGTGAACATAAGGCGATGTCTCCTAACCCAGTTCATCAAGTTTTATAAGATAGTTATCTTTTGAGAAATCGATGTCAATGCTCATCTTCATGTGTGGGTTCATGGATGGTTTGGAACTGCGGTTGAAAACACCATAGTCATGACAAGTAACAAGGGGACAACTCTCATTTTGCGAGTTGGCAACAATGGAACGTTATCTCGAAGGCAAAGAAGAAATTTAGATAGATGACAAGCGGAACCGCGAGGGCGTGTAGAGCCAAACGCCGTTTCCGGGATGGCGTGTGTATGGTCTCTTCAAGACGCAGCCGCCGAACGCCGCACTGATAGCAGCACGTATCGACATTAGAGCACACAGAACTGTTTGTACGGAGAATTAAAAAGAAAGCTCTCTAGCCACGAGGAATTTCCCACTGCTTCATTCGATGTAATGTTCCCATGGCGCTGTTTGCCTGCAATCATTCCTAGTTTGAGACTGTGTATTGTATGGTCACACTGTGCGGCGATAGGCGGCGAGATACGACTCCAGTCGGAGGCATAATGCCGTTGAAATGTCAGCTTGAACATCTGCGGGGCATGGGGGTCAACAAACTAACAAGTCGTACCTTGAGACCTACCCGCAAAAACTCAAAGATTTTCACGGTGAATCCAGAAGGTGACAAAATTGGTGATCTCAAAACTAAGCCAATGTATTTCATTTTACGTCGCGTTTAGCTATTTCTGTTATGGGGGACCGCCTTACTGCTGGGCTAATTTGCGCGTTCTAGAAAAGGCCCGATTGCCGTGACTCAAGCTTTGAGCCGCACCAGTTTCGCAGTCAATCGCAACGGCATTAAGCATCTTTCGAGAAATGAATCTCGTAATTCAGATACGAACCGCCGCTGCCTGAAAGATGCCTCATTTGACTCTGGAAAGCTTATATGCTTGACTCCCACTTCAAAACGTGAAATGATCCGCCATCTAATTATCGAGTATTTTGTTACGCTTTTGTCCTAACAGGCTGAAATTTAAAAGGTAGTTTTCGCTTACTCTCGGAAATAGACAAACCAAAATCAATTCACTTAAAGATAGCTTCCTTCTCCCCCTTTTTCCCCCCTCCTCAAAGAAAACACACACACAAATGAGACCTGTTGACGCAATATCTTCAAAGACGAAAAATCCGGTTTGTCCCGAGCTTTTTCCGCCGATGAATCTCTCGAGAAAAGATGAGTTTAATCGCACGCTAGCCCTACCATTTATCGTGAGAGATCAATCAAGCGTAGTGCCGATGTCTAGCCCATGTTAGCTCTAGAAAGGGCTTTGATGATGAGAGTTAACGATAAGAGATGGTCGATTTGGCATGGCTGGCCCATGGCAGAGTCGTTGCAAAACATATGGGTGAATTGTTACCAAGAAGGAGGCAACTTATCTGGATAACACGGAATGTGCCGAGCCCAATTTCGACAGGCAAAGACAAGCGACCAAAATTACATTGCGGGAGAGAAAAAATAGCTTTGGTAATTCGACATTTAGATATTCGAAAAGCTCTAAACCCAAGATAAAATACAGGATATTTCACACCCACGAGCGTAAATTTTAGTATTAAGTAAATTTCAGCACGAAGCCGAAAAAACCTTCTCATACAACCTCTTGCCTCCTTACATCTTATCCCAAACGGCTAACCCACTAATTCGCTGCCACATGAGTCTAAGGTTCTTCAGACTATTCTCCCTGAGTTCGCGCAGCCTAGGGGCGTGGTCTGAGCTTGGAAAGAGGCTGCCGCTGCTCACAATCAGAGATGAGTTCGTGCGTAAAAGCGTTTTCGAAGGGATTCCACCCTCAGGACCGCCTCTGATTGTTTTGGAGGAGCAAAGGGAGGCGTACCATTCACCAGAGGCCATTGATGAAACATTTGCAAGTGCGTATGAACTATTGGAGCAAAATCTGCAGGAAAAATACCGGGTTTTGGAACTGAAAAAGGCCGATATGACCGCAAAGGAAATAGAGGAGGTCCTCGTTGCCGCCGAGAAGCACAATCCTGAGGTGCTATACAACACACGGTTTCAGCAAGATCAGGTGGACCGGGCGCATCCCGTGTATCGACGGTTCTTGCAGGAAAAGTGGGAGCTGCACGACTTGATGGTCATCATGCAGCGCTTGGAGCAGCATCACGTAATCCCGGATACGCTTCCAACAATTGAGCCCCGTGCTGATGTCAGGGTCAAGTTTGGTCACAACACCTCTGCCGAATTTGGAGACTGGGTCATTCCGGGCACTAAATTGCCTGCATTTGCCGTGGCAAGTCCGCCTACCATTGAAATCCAGGAATTCGAAACAGTTGAAAACTCAACTGGCTTGTACTCCGTACTTTTAGTGAATCCGGACGTGCCCGACTTGACCAGAAACTCATTTCAAACCTCGTTGAACTTAGGATTATATAACGTCCCGCTCACATTCACCGATAACATAATCAGTCCGGAAAAGATTTTGACCAATCCGGAATTTGTATTCCAACAGTACACGCCCTTGGTTCCTGAGAAAAACGCTCCGACCCAAAGAGCGTGCTTGTGGGTGTTTAGACAGGGAAAAGCTTTGAAAAATGTGAAATTTGACGGCGCTAGATTTGATATACGTGCGTTCACTGAAGAACATGAGCTCCAGGCGGTGGGGGCTCACATGTGGAGACAAGAGTTTGACCGCAGCGTGGCACAGGTGAGACAGGACTACGGGCTCCCTCGCGGGCGCGTCTTTGACCCTGTGCGTGGTACAGAACCATTAATGTAAATAGCATAATCAATGACGGAAAACTCGGTGTTGTTTCAACGCAATCGTAGTATTTAAGTGAGAGGTCGGAAACAGATCGCCATGTGCTTTCCTTGTTCATGAGTGCTGCAACAATGAGCTATCAGCGACTTGAAGAGGTGTTTCATTCCTGACTCTATTCACTTCTTCGATCTCTTGTAGGGCATGGAAAATTATAAGGCTTTTTTTCCACATTGTTTATTCGAATATAGAGAGTGGGGACCACCCCGTGCTTCAAGGCGAGCTGAAGTACGCCTTGAAGTCTTCTATAGTGTCTCATGTGACATCTTACACATCTTGAAAAATCGACCGTCTCGTTACGTCATCTATGCTCAAGAAATCATGATCGAGAATATACACTATTTCAACGCATATTCTAAAATTTAGGGTAGTGAGTATCCACCCCTTTGCGTATGGTACGCGTACGTCGTACACAGTCAGTGCGCCGATTTGCACATATTGGAGGTTTGGCGAGAACGATGGCTTTTGTCTTGCCTAGGCTTTCCCCAAAAGACTCGATTGAATCGCGTGCGGTGTCTTGAGGATTTACTTTCTTTTACTTTCTCCTCTGCAATATTGCTTCATATAGATATGAGGCCATAACAAGATAATATTGCGAAGTAGTAAGAGGGTATTAACGTATTGGCGAAGGCGCAACACGATTTTATCCGCTGCTCGCGGAGGCCTAGAGCCGCGTTTTTCACGCTACCTCAAACCGCGATAATAATCATATTGAGATAAGTAATAGGACGCTAAGAAACTTGAGGCGGCCACAAAAAAGCACACATTCCAGACAAATATTTGTCCCAAAAATTTCGAGTCGAAGTACTTCCGAATAGCATGCTGGGTTTTACCTTTCAAAGAAGCGCTCTCCTTATGGCCAACCGCCTAGCGGCCGAGGGCCTGCTGCCCTTCAAATTGAGCACAAAGTTGGACTCATCTCTCAAGAAGAACACCAGCTTCATCAAAAAAATCAAAGGCATTAACGCTGAGTCCGCAGCAAATATAATCAAAGAAATCTCGCTGCTACTGCTTGAAAAATATCTCAGTGAGATTATCGCTTCGTTGGCGGAAGGACTCCTTAAATTATCACGAACCGATGACATCAACGCAGGAATACTCGTAGTGAGCGCCCTTTTCCAGCGATTTGGCGACCAGGTAGCGGCACCTTTACTTTCATATCTAGTGAATGCAATTGTCGAAAGAGACACGCTAGAGCCGGCTTTGAAGCAGAAAACGGCGCTCAAAATCGTGTTCGAAATGCACATACTTGGAATCGGCGCCCTGTTTGCCGAATGTGCCCCTGAGCTATTATGCGAGTCGGCGAATAGATTTTATGCGAAAATGAAATCAAGTGTGATCACAGTCACGCTCATAAAAGACCTCATGTCCTTCAATCTAGAGCAAGGTTACGCGCTAGCCACCATCACTACTTTTTTGCGCAGATTTGCTTCCACGATTCAAGCTCAGGATGACATCATACCCGGCGAGCTCCAGAAGGCACTCCTACAGCTCCTCGTAGCATACACAAAGCGAGTGCTTGAGTTGCGGCAGGAACAGTTCTCGAACCACACAAAACTTGACTCACGCAACAAAAAGGCTCTGATTCGCACGGGAAAAATTATGCGCGAGCACCAAGACCTTGTGGACAACATGCGGGAGCGCATAGTCTATTTTGAGACACATGCAAAGGTGTTATGTGACCTATTGAGCATGGAATATCCGCCTTTAGAAATTGCCGAAAGAAATGAGTCTCAACCTGGAGCAGTCGAGGACAATGCAAGAAAATGGTGGCAGGATGCCAAGGAACAAGGATTTTACCAAGATGTGCCTAATTATAAAGATGTGGTGGAAAGCTTCGATCGTGAGAAGCTTCCCGAGGCAGAATATGGCCTGCTAAGTGAGGGTCAGAAGGTGAATTTGTTCACTACTCAACTTGAGAATCTCCTTGATGCAAAAGATTTGGAATTGACCACAATGGTCATGCATATGTACATCCCATACAACAAGGCGACGAAGAACCGCATCATCAAATTCTTCACGGAGATCAAAAAAACTGATAATGTGAACTTGTATGCGCGCTTTCTCAAGATGAACGCTGAATTCTTCCCAGAAGTGATTTCTGAGCTCATAGAATCACTCGACCGCGGATTTCGCTCACAGATACGCTTTGATACCTTGAATTTTCGAAACTTGGCCTTTTTTATTGAACTCGTCAAATTCAAGTTGATTCCCAGCCACATTGTGTTTCACAAAATTCGCCGAATGACGCTCAATATTGCAGGCACCAGTAATGTTGATATTCTCCTGGTATTTTACGAACGTTGCGGCAAATTTCTTTTATTTGAGCCCGAGTACCTGGAAACAACCAAAGAAATGCTACAGTTACTTCACAACCAAGCAAAAAGCGACAAATTGACTATCACGGAGAAACTCTCGCTCTCGAACATGTTTTTGATCGTGGATTCATTTACCGCTGACGCACCTAAACAGATATCGCGCCCTGTGATGACTGCCTTGCAGGATTTTGTTCATCAAATTGTTAAAAAGTTGGTCACGCCGAACAGCTACCAGGCTGCGCTTGACCTTTTTAGTGATATTGGCTTTGCCAAAAATACTGAGGTGCAGGATGCAGTCGTTGATTTATATGTCAAACCAGAGAACTTAAGCGGTGACCGCTTCAAGCCATTAGCAGAACTTCTTTTGTGGCTCGGTAAATCAACTAGGCGTGTGCCGATCACGATTGCTGATGTCTTGACGGAAAAAGTCATACGCGGGCTTGAGCTCAATGACTACAGGCAAAATATTGCGAGAATAGCTCAGGTTAAGATGTTCGCCGCAATGGCCAACGCAAAAGTCATCAGTTTCAAGAGTATTATCGATTTGCTCTACAAACTCGTGTGCTTAGGCTACCCAAACAACTTGCCAGTACCCAGCGGACTTGAAATTGACCCGCGCGATAACTGTTTTCGGGTTCAATTGGTATGTGCATTGATTGGAGCGTTAAACCTTCATGCGGTCAAAAAAGCGGGCTTGCTTACGCTGGGAGTCAAGACGGCTGAAGGATTCTTGGTCTTTCTTCAATACTATACATTTTGCAAGATGAGGCCTCTCCCAAAAGACGTTGAATTTTCGTTATCGGCCGTCTTCAAGAACTTCAATGAGACTTCAAAAGTGAAGATAATAGAGGTGAAGAACTTCTCTGACGCAATGCAGGCACTTCAGACGTACACAACTAAGCAAAGACAAGTGGAAGGGACCAAGCAATCACAACAGGAAAGCAGCACCAAAGGCAAAGATGTGGAACTTGTGGGCTCCAGTCTCGAAACTGTATCACTTTCCGAATCGGAAGACTCTGACTCCGATAATGCTTCTGACACCGAAACTGTATCATCAGGCGTGAGTGTAAGTAAAGGCCTAGACAGTGAGAACGAGTATGTGAATGGCGACGAAGAGTCTGAGGCCGAGGACGCAATTTCGGACTACGAGGAGGAGGAAGAAGAAGAGGAGGCGCAGCAAGCGCTTCAGTTGCGCAAGGTTCTGGAGCGCAAGGACGCACAGAATTTGGACGACGAAATCAAGAAATTACTCAATGCCCCAATGCACCACACTAAGAGCTCTGTCCCACTTAGAATGCCCGCCCCTTCAGCCATAGTTGCTCCACAAGCAACACCGACGCCAACAAGGGCAAGCGAGAAAAATCACTTCAAGTTTCTTTCCAAATCTAATATCATTCGCGACTTGGCTCTTCCATCAAACAACAAATTCACGGAACGCATTGCGCTGGAGCAGGCGGCACAGGAAGCGAATAGGCGCAAGATCATGAGCCTTGTGGACAGTATGTATGAAAATAATTAGTATGTACGAGTAGGCCTTGTTAGGCCATAAACGCATAAGTCACAATACAAGTGAAGTGTTCTTGAGGTATGTTTATCATCAGGCTTACAAGCTGAGTATGTGGGCAGCTCTATACCTCTAGTAGCTTTTCCGCAAAATGAAGAGCCAACTGGATAATAAAAAGGTGCTATCACGGACAAGCCGTTAAAATATATCATCTTAGTTCAGGAGTATTAAAAGCGTTACAAAACGTGATATTGGTTCGAAGAGAATCAGAACCACCATACATTCCAGCTCCAGGATACTTGAAGGTGGTGATCAGTATGGCCTCTTAGCCTGGCGAGGCAGCGCACTAGGTTAAGTTGTCATCGCCACAATCTTCAAGGTAACACCAAAAATAAAGCCCGCACACACCTTCAGCAAAATCATAATTTATTCCTTTTTTATCGAAGTGCTCATTTTTTTGATGCGAGAAACTGTGCTTCGTGGAGTTTTTGAAAAGATTAGCGACCTTTATGATATATAGGTCGCGCGACATGCACTCGTGACGATTTTTGCACCCGTTGAAGATAATTGCGTCGTGTAAGCAGGTTGCCCCTGGAATACTTTCGAGT
>ERZ794936.958-NODE-958-length-10370-cov-6.762870_pt1 | contig 10370 bp, 5 predicted proteins | sample MGYA00511083_ERZ794936 | MGnify/ENA primary metagenome ERZ794936 (study PRJEB30137, sample SAMN04331409) | food metagenome | isolation source: Y2 must sample point D1 replicate A | place: Australia: South Australia | collected 2014 ... | reverse complement strand
CACACAATTGCAAGATGTTTCGTTTAGGTGCTGCTGCTCAGGTCGCCCGTGCTGGTGCAAGGTATGTTACTTAATCAGGCAATCACATGTTACATTTTTTACTCATTCGTTGCGGAAATTCGAAGTCCGGAGAACTTCAACACGAGTATTCAAATTCCGATCGAAAACTTTGCCAGTCTATACAGAGTTGGATATTGGACATTGTTTGCAACTACCCATGCCCGTTTTTGCCACAATTAAAGTCATTTTTAACCGCACATCTTACTAACAACCCCGCAGAAACTATGCCACTTTGAGAGAAATCGAGATGCGTCTTAAGTCGATTAAGAACATTGAGAAGATCACCAAAACCATGAAAATTGTCGCCTCCACCAGATTGAACAAGGCGCAAAGAGCTATGCAGGCCTCTAGAGTGTTCAACGAGTCCGACACGGAGTTTTTCAAGAACGCCGAGCCAGAGGAGACCCTTTCTGAGAAAACCTTGTTGATTGTGGTTTCCTCCGACAAAGGCTTGTGTGGCTCCATTCACACGCAAATTTCGAAAGCTGCCAGAAGAAGAATCGAAGAGTTGAATGGCAATGTTGACGTCATCACTATCGGAGAGAAGGCCAAGGTGCAATTGAACAGAACACACGCCGACAAATTGAAGTTGGCCTTCAGCGGTGTTGGTAAGGCCGAACCAACTTTCCACGAGGTTGCTTTGATTGCTGACGAGATTGCTACCTTGGGTAAGTATGAGAACACTGAGATCTTGTACAACAAGTTCGTTACTGGTGTTTCTTTCGAGCCATCCAAATTTGCTGTTTTCGCGGCTGATGCCATCGAGAAGGCTCCAGGTTTGAGCAAGTACGAGTTGGAGAACGAAGAGACCCCAGAGACCTTATCTGAATTTTCCTTGGCCAACTCTCTTTTGACTGCCCAGGCCGAGGGCTACGCCTCTGAGGTTTCTGCCAGAAGAAACGCCATGGACAATGCTTCTAAGAATGCCGGTGACATGATCACTGCAAACTCTATTTTGTACAACAGAACCAGACAAGCCGTCATCACGAACGAGTTGGTCGATATCATTACTGGTGCTGCTTCTTTGGACTAAGCTTGCTTAATTCACCGTCGACTGTCCCCTCCTACCATGCGAACCGAGAGTCCTCTGTTTCAATCTATTACATACAAGAAAATACGAAAGCGATATTAGCGCACTTTATAGTATGTGAAATGAGTGTAAGTTATATATGAAGCCCTTTAACAATGTCAATCCCTCTTTGCAGCACCATAGATTTTGCGAACGAACAATAAGGATGTCAACACTCCCACTGCGCCACAACTGACCCCAATGGCCGCGGAGACGAGCGCCATGTAGGCAAAGTATATGATGATGCTGACAACATCGCTCATCTGCAAGTTGTATACAAAATAGTAAGTGGAGTATCCGAATACGTACCACCCAAGACTGGAGCTAACCCTAAAGGATAGCCATTGCCAATTTGGATTGCTGTAAACGGTCAAGGAGATATAAGTCGCCACGATAGCCGACTCGGCAACAACAACCAATAAAAGCAAGGCAGTCAAAAGGAGGAAGCCATACATGTAGTAAAAAGTCGTTTTTTCAAGCCACACTGAATTGAAAATGAAAAGGAGGTCGACGTACACAATTCCAAAAGGTATTAGACCAAAGGCGAAAATGGTGATAATTGGACTCAAGAAAATGGAACGACGGTTGTCTAATGACCCCTCCGGTTTTTGAGGCACATAAGACGTCACAAAAAATGAATTGGTGTTAAACTCGTATCTGTTTCCCAATACACCACCAATGATCCCGAGTGGGAGCTCGATTAATCCAAAAAGCAAGATTATCACAATAATAGTACCAAACGGAAGAGCATTGGAGGACTCTTTAGCCCACACGAAAAGATTGATGAACATGACAGCCGAAAAGATCGAGAACGGAAACGTTCCAGCGAAGGCACACGATAAAAGCCGTGTCTTCGATCCATGGTATACTGTGCTAGGCCGTTCGTTGGATAAGAGCTTGTGGAATATCATTCCAAAGAACGCGGACACAAACCCTGATGCGAGAAGTAAAATCACAGAACACGAAAAGAACGCGCCTTGGTGGTTGTTGAAAAACGCATTGAAAGTGGAACCAGTACCAAAGCTTAATTTATTGTTGACGGTGAACACAACTATAACGCTCATCATGGCGACAAGGCACTGTATCCCGCTCGCACATAAGGTGCTCAAAAGTGCAACTTTGACGGGCGGCCTCATCACCACAGAAACCAAATTTTTCCACAGGCCTGAGTGAATCAGTCTCGCCAGGGTATCAGAATGAGCCAAAGGGATTGATGCCTCGGGTTTGAGGTCCGATTTTAAGACCTTGACCATAACAATCGCAACCACCATGGAAACAAGGCATGCTAGCACAACAGAGTTTACTAGTGAGAGTAGATGAATCTGACTGCTTGTCTCCGAGGTCTCATTGTCGTAGTACAAATCCCACCGATTGTTGTATGTCACTGAGTTATCTTCTCGCCAATAGACAGAGTAAGTGTATGGAATGTGAAACCTTTGTGGTAGCAATTTGCCGTTTTTATCTTTGGAGATTGTCAAGGGTAAATTTTTGTAGTTTTTCGAGGTGCCCGGACACTCAGCACCGTTAACGCTTTTCGGGTAGATTTCAAATCCAACAATAGCATTGGCCCCTGACCTTTCTTTGTGGTAGCGGACAACAATCGTCACATGATTGTACAAGTAAGCGGTCTCCCCTTTCACGAACCCCAAGGGAAACCCGGCCGCGTAATACTTGGATCCATGATTTGCACTCGTGAAAGTTGTTGCACCTGGCAAACCATCTAGACTCCAGTGCACAACGTACCCGTTTCTGATTAGATGATCAGCTCGTGCAACACCAGTAGCAGAAGTATACATATCACAAAGTTGTGTGCAAGGTTGGTCGACGCCAAAGCGAAGCTGGTAGATAGACTCCCAAAACCGGTCACCTTTCAAGACCTCCCCTAACAGCAATGTTTTGGCCTTTTGTGTTCTATCATGGCAAACAAATGGCAAATCGTGATAACGGAATGGCAATTGGGTGTGGTCACTCTCGATCTTGTTCCATAAAAGCTCGACAGTATCACCCTTGACATATTTTTTCGGGGAGAAAGCCAGAAAGGCCAAGGTACATGAGAGCCAAAATATTATTAGCGCATGGTGAAGCATACTTATTTCCGGAGAAAAAAGTGTTTGGAATCACGGAGCCCTCAACACGATGGAAAAAGCCATCGGCTTGTACAGGATAATCAATATTCGCGGCCTCGGATAAACAATCGATCACGTAGCGCAGCAAATGAAAATACGTGCAATGCGCCGTGCGTGCATTCACTCGATTCGCCCAGTAGGCCAATGTTTCGATTTTACGAGTACCAGGACACTTCGGCGTTCAGTACAATCAGCCTGTTTATTGACAGCAGATTTCTTGCACCACTCCAATCAGGTTGCTTTTATGCAGGCAGGCACATGCCTGAATTTTCCCCGTGCAGCATGATTGGACCTTTTTCTCGCCTACAGCTTGACGTCTGTGTGGAATACGCGGCCTCGTTTATTATTCTTTAAGTGTTTCCATTGCCTCACGTATCAAATAATTGCCTTTAGGGTCCAAATTCAATGCTATTGTAAATTCCCTTATTGCCAGATATTTGTCTTTCTGAATGTTGTGAAGTTGCCCAAGTAAAAAGTGCACAGAAGCTTCATTAGGGGCGAGCTCCTTTACCATTTCGAACTGTTCAAGAGCCTGCGGAAACTGTTGCATGGCGAACAACAACTGCGCTTTTTTGAATATTGGTAAAGCACTCAAAGGCTGCAACTTATTGGCCAAATCATACTGTCGAAGAGCTAGTGTTTTCTTACCCAATTTTTCCATTACCATCCCGACACAACATATTAAAATGATGTTGATTGGATTAATGGCCACTGCTTTCTTGAAATGGAAGTCTGCTTTTTGGTATTCACCCAAATTGATATAAACCATTCCTATGCCGTAAAATGCATTGTAGTGTCGCGGGTCTAAAAGAACACTGAACCTAAAACACTCGAGCGCTTTTTCGTAGTTGTCGTTACTGAAGTATTCGTGACCCCTCAAAGTGTAAGCATAAGTGAACTTCGGGTCGATTGCAAGAGACTTGTTGAAACATCGTATGGCTTCGTCTGCTTCCCTGTTGAGAGAGAAAAGGTTCCCCATAACACACCACGTCGTTGCCAGACTGTCATCGATGTCATGTAGCTCGTTGGCCAAATAAGTAAGTTCAACTTTCTTGTGGAGATGCCACAATAGTGTTGAGTAGTATTCCATATCTTCGAGCCTCGTACGATCTTGTTGTCGCAATTTGACAAAATATTTCTTTGACTGTTTATAATTGACAATCTCGTAATGTAACCTGCCAAGCTTGGCAAGAACCCAAGGCGTGTTCTGCTCATGATCGGGGAGAGTGTCCAAAATTCTGATAGCTTTGTAGCAGTCGTATCTCAGAAATGCCTTGAACAGTTTGGCAAACAAACAATAGAGTTGGCGAAGGTGCGCGTCCGCGGACTCTATATCTCTCGAGGCGGTGGGCCGTGGAAAGTTGCCAGATGTGAGCACACCCGATGAGGCCGACCTTTTTGCGCCGCGTGAGCCGTCAGATGTGGACAAGTCGGTTCGCCTTTTACTATACGAAAAGGTCTTGTTTGCTGCAGTTGGAGTCTTGTTATCTCCGAATCGAGGTAATGGTGCGAGAAGCCCAGAGCGCGAGTGCTCCTCTGGCCCATGAGTGCGGCGCAAAGGAGCATCAGGGACACCTGTAGTCACGATGTGTGGTGTTGAGATTTCCAGTGCCGTATTCTTTTGTCGTGGAGTTGTCGAGAACGGATTTGATACTCCCAAGGAGTCTTGTTTGTCAGCTGGCCTCGACTCGGAATGAAAATTCTGTGGAAAAAAGCTGGACGAAGAAAATGTCTGAGCCGGGTTTGATGCCAGACTGCCGCGTGCAGTTGGCTTGATGTGTGAGGGGCACTTGTATAAGGACTTCACATTTATCTCCGCTCCTGACTTGGCCAACTCCTGAAACGCTTCAAAGTCGAAAGGATTGAATCGAAGGGCCTGCTGGTAATTTAAGGTGCTATTTTTTGAATCACCTTGAGCTTTATAAAGATCTCCCAAGAGGTGATAGATTGCAGAAGATTCAGGGTAAATCGTTCGGGTAAACTCGTAGTTTTGTCGAGCCATAGGCAGATGAAAGTCTGGAGGCAGCAGCGAGTCACTTGCTATTGAAAAGCCAGACTGATGACCCTTATACGGAGGAAGCTTCGCAAAGCTGTGCTCTACAACAATGTTATCGTTGTTCCCATTTTTGTGAGCACTGTCGTTATACAAATGCGCAAGGTTCACGAGCCTATAGACACCTTCCTTGTACTTCAGAAGCTGTAAGCACAGACGAGCAAAAATATAAGCACAGCCCAAGTGATTGATTCCGTTTTTGAAAGTGTCACTGCTGCGGTTAAATGCTGTTTTGTATTTACCCTGACGATAGAGGGTGAGGGAGTACAAGTAAACCGAGTTGGCGTCATCTGGAGTCATCGCCACTAGCCGCTCGGCCGCAAATTCAGCATTTTTCAAATTGAAAGTGTCGAGGGAGTGAAGCACAATTGATCGAAGGTGTTGTACTATGTACGAGGGATCGACGTCCATGACTGCGTGTGTTTATGTGTGTCTAAAAAACTGAATCCCCCGAAAGCTGCTTTAGAACTGAAAATGCCAGCCGGTTTGAATTTTTCTCCTCAATGAAGCAAAGAACGGTTGAATTGCTTGGTACGATTGGCAAGTGATGGGTCACAGATCGGGGCGCTTGCGTATGTCCGTATACCTATATTCTTGTGTGGTGATGTGTAGCGCGCATTACTATTTACATTTTACACTCAATAATAATAACCTCGGATCCCACTACATGTCAATGTCTTTTTCATATCAGTATCAAAACCCACAGAGAAAACGGGGACAGCTGAAAAAAAAAAACTTTTAGTCGATCAAACAATGTACATTTTCAAGTCAACACGCCAGAAATTCCATATACCTTATCATGCCGTACCTTGATAGTAGAATTGTATAGAGGACCTAGAGACTCAAGAAGCACCCTTTGGGCAAAGTCATGTCAGGTCCTTTACTTTAGCTTCCTATTTTTTTTTGGATTTGATGACGAACGATCCATCGCTTGTGTAAGCCATCAATTTCTCGCTTGTCGATCTTTTCTTCCCATCAATACCTTTGAAAGACGATGATCCTGGTGTGGTGATAGAATCGCGGTCTTTTGAATTGTGTCTGTTGAGAGTGCCCTTGGAAGACCCGAGGCCCTCTGTGCTCCCAAAGTAGTCATCTCTTCCACCGTTCGAGGCTTGTGGGGTACTTACGTTAGAAGAGGACTGTGCCACTTTCGGACTCGACGATCCGTTTAGCTTTGGGGACAATAAGCCTGATGCCAAAAGATATGGTGACGCAAATCCGCCAGAGCTTACAGAAGCCTGTGGTGTGCTGGGTGCACGATGTGGTTTGACTTGTGTGTCTAGAGTCAATTTCGGCTGCTTCGCTTTTCCAGCGATCGCGGTGTTGCTAGATGACAACGTTGTTTCATCGATGGAGCCAATCACGGGCGATGGCTCTCTCGACGAAACGCTGTCATTGCGAGTGAACACGGGGTTGGGATCGTCATCTATCTCGCCTACCCTTACAAAGCCTCTCGCTCTCAATTCTTCATCCTTGAGCTTTGTTTCCTCGCGTGCCTTCGTTAACAACTCCTGTGCTTTTGCTAAGGTGACGGTTGGGGTATTGCAGCTACTCACCACGGGAACTGAGTCATCAATATCGATGGTCGCAGTCATCAAAGCCTTCATCCATCCTCTCATCTCATCTTGTGTCTCGACAGCAAAGTAATGAGTCTTTGGTTGGGTAAAAGTCAAACCCTTTTTGAATCCAGGTGCTGGAGGAACGAGCTTGAAGCAATACCTTCCAAAACCTGTCAGGGATGCATAGAGAGCAATGTACTTATCATTTGATGTGTTGCTGTCTCCCTCAGTACTAATGGGCAATACTTTGTGGGCAGTTATATCAATCAACCCCTTCTCCCTGCGATCACGTAAGGACGTGTAATACGATAGTCTCGTCCCATGAAGAGTGAAGTAACGAGACCTCCAGCCCAATGAGCTCCCAGACTTTTTGGCCATCCATCCACTGAAGTTGGAAGTTTTGATGGCTTCGTCAGGATTGATTTCTCTGATGCCCTCCGTAAAGGCAGATGTTTTCAGCTTTTTCAGCACAGTCAAATTCCGGAAATTTTGTGTCGAAACCGAGCGTAAGCTCTTCAACTTGCCTTGCGGGTTTTCGCCTTTCGCATCGACAGGTCTCGAAGAGAGTCCAGAGCTAGATTTTTTTGGAGAAATACTTCCATCTGCAATGTCTAAATCGTCCCCAATAATGGTAAGATCTCCATCTTGGAAAAACTTAGATGCACGCTTTTGGCTCTGAAACCTTTCCATATCAATGGCAGGTTCATCAAAATGACCAGACAAGAACAGAAACACAGACGAGTGCCTTCTGTGAGCATTCACACCAGAAGAGTTCTTTCTGTGGTGACCATTGTTAGGCGCATCATATATTGAGGAAGCTGGACGAGAGAGCCCAAGAGAATTTGTCTTGTCCCTCACTGAATATGGGTTGGGGCTTGAGCCTGTGCTACTTTGAGGCATCGTTGGGGAACCGCCAAACTTGAAACTGGTGCTCATCGGGCTCTGTTGAGGAGGCTCGGGTGCTTTCCGGGGAGACAAAAATGTCGTGGTATTGGGACTATCAAGCGCATCATTCACATTTAGATTATCCAACGACTGCGATCTCGTTCTATGATGAGATCTTGAGTTCGCCCGATTCGCGGGTCTATCACTTGTAAGATTGACGGAAGGAGTGCGGAAATCGACAGACGGGAGCAACTGAGTAGAAAACCGCTTTGATGCTCCTGAATCGTCAGTCGGTGCATGTTTAGCACTATTGGCATCCTCGGCATGTTTAAATTCATCAGAATTGTTGAAAGGGGCAGAAGCTTGAGGGTATTGCTCAGACTCTTTCTGACCCAGCTGTTGAGACAGGGAATTGACCCGACTCGAAATTTGTTTGAGCTTTTCGATTTCCTTGAAAATTTCAAAACGAGTGCCAAAAGAGTCGATCTCCAACTCTTTCAAATGAGGCAAGTCGAGCTGAAAAAGGATTTCTCCTGTTATTTTGTGGCGAGCAAACTTGCCAGCTACGCTCATATCAAAGCCGAGCACAATGGCAAAGTATGAGGAAACCTGCTTTGGAGTCCAGCTGCTGGCTTTCAAGGGATTCAAGTCTTGAGTTAACGACAGCGTGCTAGCGCTGCGCAGATGCCCCTTCGAAGAGGTTCTTTGATGACTTTTGTTGATAGATGGGTCCAAACTGGACGCCTGAAGCTCTCTCAAAGCCTGATCGATTTCATTGATTGTGGTTTGCTTGTCATCCAGTGGCTTGCTGGGAGCAGGCGCTGATGGCACTCTCGAAGCGCTTGCACTAGATGCCCCGCTGCCACCTGTGAGCACGCGGCGTGAGCGAGACCGCAATAGTGTCGGCTGTTTTGGGTCTAGCGGCGCCTCCGCCTTTGTGAAGGATTTGGGGAAAAGGCCCACTGCGTTTGATACCGTATTACGGCCCATGTACCAGCCATCGTTGTACTCTGAGTCGTCAGCCAAAATCTCAATCCGGTCGCCAATCTGAAGTGACAACTCATCGCCTAGCCGAGCATTGAACTGCTTGATGCAGACGAAAATAGTTGTCAGGCTCATTTTATCGCGTATATGTTTGCGGATTGGTGGTTATTGCGTGGATCTCTAGTGAAGACGTGAATTCGACGTGAGCGGCGTGGCAAACGCTTTTCTTTATTATCTGTACTTCGTCAGTTACACTGAGAATTACTAAGTTCAGAGGGTATGGAGTTGGATCTGACTTGAGACTGTTTGGCAGCGAAGACTTTCTGTAGTTTCAATGGAAAATGACAACGCGGAAGCACTGGCCTCGTGATGAAAAATGCAGTACAGTCGTGCTTGTCTGAAAAGAAGAGGCGGGTTTGGAAAATGATCCGTACTTTTTTGCTGTTACAACCGAGCCAAATTTTAGGGAATGAGAGGGACGGATGGTTAGTGGTTTCGGAGAGGAAAAGAAAAACAGCTTGTCAGTCAAAAGCGTACGCCATGGACTGCACAGAATCGACTACTAGAGATAGACCCATGGTTCGATTAGTACTGATGATGAGTCCTTCACGGAACCTTTGATCGCGCCCTTTGCAGCTCATAGAACACATAGAGACTGTGTCTCAAGTGAGCTGGACGGCTCGGTTTTATTAATTCAAAAAGCGAGTTTAGACCGATGGCTGGGGCCTGCGTGACAACGGGCATCCTTTCTTATCGCCGCGACCCAGCTCGAGTTCCCGTCTGAGTGAACGGTTTGTGATAAGTCTCGCCAGAATAAAAATGATTTTGTTCAAACTTTACTTCAGATAGCCTCTTACTATATAATATTGAGACCTAGAGAATGTTGAATCTTCACGATCGATCGTTGCCTGAAACCTTGAGATGAAGCGTAGAAGGTCTAGACTCTCTTGCCGATGGCGCGCACGTGACATTCCTTTTCAGGCGCGTGAATTGCGAATGTGCTTGCTTCAAGCCCAAAACGTGCTCCACTCTTGAGATCCTTTGAAGTTCTGGAAATGTCTTCACAGTGCACACTCAAGCAGGCAAAAGTATTGAAGATCGAAAAACACCGTAGTGAGTGGGCAGATTGCAGAAAAGGTTTAATCTTTTTTGTACTTATAAACCGCGTGTTACGTTAATTACATGACGACGCGTTGTGACGATCTCGACATCGGGCCTAATCGGGCGGCGCTCGTCTCGAAACGGAAGTTGCAAATTCGATGAATGCGGCGGCGATCAATATGACAACGCACAAACATCACTTCGAACATTAAATGTCGTAGTTTGATGTTGGAGAACATAATAATGCACGTCATGTTACAGTTTGTGAACTATCTGTTAATTTCGCTACGCGTTGCATCAAACTCCTCATGTAAAAAGCCTGTCAACTATCGTTATAGGTTGAAAGAAAGTAAGGATACAACGTTACACGAAAGGCAATGCTTCATCAACATACATCATTTGAAAAAAAATTCTTTGCCAGCCGACGGCAAATACTTGGTCACGAAGCCCTCGGTATTTTTGTAGAGATAAAGGTAAGCCATTCAGGCTCCCTGGTCTTCAATCAGATGTTTCAAGAGGAAAGAAAAAGCATA
>ERZ794936.957-NODE-957-length-10372-cov-72.070854_pt1 | contig 10372 bp, 7 predicted proteins | sample MGYA00511083_ERZ794936 | MGnify/ENA primary metagenome ERZ794936 (study PRJEB30137, sample SAMN04331409) | food metagenome | isolation source: Y2 must sample point D1 replicate A | place: Australia: South Australia | collected 2014 ... | reverse complement strand
GTAATCAAAACAATATACAATTCAAGATCTGTATCATTTACACTAACACACCCCATTTTAATAGAGCTGAGTACTTCCTACATTTATTTTGCATATGATATCGCCACTGCATCATTTCTGTAGTCGTAAAATTTCCTTCTCATTAAGACACCGAAAATAGCTAAGGATTATAACAAAACAAACAAATGCTCAAACAAAACTTTTAGTAAATCTTTTGAAATGTAAAAGTTACTTAGAATAACTAAAAAAAAAATATTACGCTATACCATATATTTCCATTCCCAATTTTATCGTTTTATAATAATATTCAGTTTCAAGAACAATGAATATATTTCAAACATTACATGCACTCTTGGGAGTAAGCTGCATCATAATAAATTAAAATTAACGCTTTAGAAAAAGAAATTTTGAGGTTAAAGGATGGAGGAAGAAATCGATACCAATTTCAACTTTGATCGACCTGTCTGACTGAAATTATTTCTGCGTTTTTCTTACTACAATTAGTACCATTCTCTTCAACTTCAATAGTTCTAACCATTGATTCTTCATCTGTCTCATCAAATCCCATCTTACCAGTCCAGCCATTGGATACCAAATAGTTGTGAAATTCAACGTCTTGCTTCATTAAATCGCTTTCAAGAGAATGTGGAACAAAGAAATATGTAATAATGATACCAATAAGACCACAAATTGCAGCAATAATAAAAGTCCATCTTGCACCCAAATTATCCCTAATGGGTTGGAAACATTCGACGCCTACTACAGAACCGATTTTACCAGTCACAGCAGATAAACCATAGAAAACACCTCTAACAGCGGTTGCTGACGCTTCACTACTAATAACACCAAGCATATCACCTGGTCCAGCATTACCTAACATATTCATGAATGCGTAGAAGATAATAAACAAGGGGGTGATTTTTTTCAATTGGTCGTACGCACATCCAATGATTAGACCAAAGATGATGTACCCAGAGAAACCAAACATCAACGTATATTTACGACCAATACGATCGGACAGATAAGCACCAATTGGTACACCCAGTACAGCTAAAACTCCCAACAGTAAGTTCCACTCTGCCACTTTTACTAAATCATTTTGGTCCTTGATAACGGAACTGATAATTGTTGAACTGAAAATACCATTTGGGAAGGTAACAAAATCATACATAAACCATGTACCACATGTACCAAGTAACCTTTTCCAATAAAATTTCAATGCTAGGAAATATGGTATATTTCTCTTGATTCTACCTTTTTCATAGACTTCTGTAGTAGCAGTCTTCCATCTAAAATAGAACACACTCAATGGCCAAAAGCACCCTATTGCAAAAACAGTCCTCCAGATCGCCTCTAAATGTTTTGTTCCTGAACAGATTTTGTAGACGATTAAAAAGATGATCGTAGCAAATGGACCACCGAAGGCTAGTGGCAAATTTGTCACCATAACCAGGATACCACCTCTTTTGGTAGTGGTATATTCATTAGCAGACTCATTAGCACTTAATGTACTAGTAGGATATTCTGCACCAACACCAATACCTACCAAACCTCTCATAACTGTTAACATCCAAAACATGCCAGGTACAGTAGTACCGTGAGAGGCAGCACACAGAGCACTACCAATAACCAAGATAGCAGTGGCCACAAGGATACAAGATTTTCTACTATAATAATCAGCAGCGATACCCATAAAGAATTGGCCAAAAATAATACCAACTAAGGCTGCGTTGGAAACTCTAGTCGACACTTTTGAGCTATAGTTTTTCTTACCGTACTCCATAACAAAAACCTTGTTCAGCATGCTCATTGAACCATTTACGTAACCATCACTTATTAGAGCAAAACCGGACGCAATGATTGTAACTATGTTTTTCCATTTATCTTTCTTTGAGGTTTCAGTACGGGTTGCACGCCTCTCGGCATCATATTTTATTATTCTAGAATTAGTGTTCTCGTTCACTTCCTTCTCATTTACCGATGTGATATCTTTATCTTCCATTTTTTATCCTATTCTATTTTTTTGATTATAAGCAAAAAGATCAACTCACGTCTGCGGCTGGTTGACTAGTCACAAGAAACAGATAATAAATACTGTAACGAACATCTGCTACAACTACATTCATCGGGGTTTATATATTCACGAGTTTCCTACTTCATTCAGACACATTCTGGATGTCTTCCAGCAGATGTCCCTCATCAAAGAATTAAGATAGCCAGATTGAAAAACTAGGTTAACCAGAGAACTAAGTTAACTAATGTTGGAAAATAATCGTACGATACAGTGGACGGAATGCGCATATGCCTATATAATCAATCCATGCTAAGGTGGGGGTCCAGTAAGGCAATTCATGAATATGAAGATAAATGTGGCACCAAACGGCAACGCAGAAGACCGTAGGATCCAATCATATAACCCCTATTATTCTAACATCATTGCTGTTGGGTATTGGGTACAACATTCTACGCCGCTATTACTACGTGCTGCTTCTTTTGATTCTTTGCTTTCTTTACCGTCATGCACGTGCGCCGCGAAAAGTGTTAATCATGCGGACACTGTGGCATTTATGGGATACTGTCAAAAAGAATATGCTCAATACTGTCATATTCATATGCACGTTCTCTTTTTAATTTATCTTGGCAAAACGTGGGGCTGGAACTTTTGGAACGCACTGCAACATCTGTGGCTGTGCAGTCAAGAAAAGTAAGTACTCATCGTCATGCTCTAATGTGTATATGGTATTTGTGGTGCAGACACCATTAGAAGTATAGTTCACGAAATGATGACACGATAGCATATGCTTTTCGACGGCTGATAACCTTGTATTCTCTTATTTTTGTATTCTTTTCGTAAGCGGCATTTATTTGCAGAACCTTATCGCAGATATCGATAAACATTTGTTGACAATTCTTTTTCGCTCCCCTTCTTTTTGTTTATCTTCGTTATATTCAATAGTCTACATACACTAACCGTTGAATTGTTGCAAACAAATACTAATAAAAATCTATATATAGTAAATTGAAGATGTACTGATCAGTCTATCATTGCTTAGTGCACCCAGACTCGAATCTTAAATACCACTTTACACATCTACTAAATTTTGTCCTCACAAAATGAAGACAGGATTCAAAACCGATTAATAGTAGCAGAAACTAAAAAAGTACGAATATTAGTAAAATTCATGTTCTTGAATCGAGCTACTATCTTTGTCGGGAGGGTAAACGATTATAACTCAAAATGACTGGAACTGGTGATTATTAATTTTTACGTTTCCTGTGCCAATAAGCGGAAGATAAGAGGATAGAAGAAAAGAAAGGCGGCACTTGGCGAACTACAATGGCGATTATATTCATGGCGATTATATTCATACAAAGGTAATGGAGGCCTCGGATAATGGACAATATTGAGAAAATCCTTATGCTTACTTCTCTTAATAAAAAATAGACACAGCCATTTATTATGCGTAAAAAAGATTACCCACTTGTCTTCGATGCGTGCTGCTGCCAATCAACCTTTTGAGCGGAACTTCGAGCTCGCAATGCGTCTGGAATGTTGCTAGAGACAGTCTTGGTTATCTGTGACATGTGTTTCGTTCAGGCGTGTGAGCATCTTCTTGTTCGATTTCAAAATTACCGCCTTGACTCGTGAAACTGGATAATTCGTTGGCGTTTTCATATAAGTCGTCTGATGGCGAAAACTTTTCCTTTACTTAGCATACAGCAAATATCCCCATTTGACGGATTTTTGAAAAATGAGCCCGCTAACCCAGAATGAACTGCATTACCAAGCATTTATGTAAACGTTCCGCCACCATCTTTGGTAAGGTATACTATTATGTTCTGGATTTAAGGTTGATTCACAATTTTTCATCACCAAAATCTGGTGGCATGCCTAGTTGTCTGGTTTCAGGCAATTTAGCCATCATAGAAAAGCATCCTCTGTCTTGAGTTGAGAAAATGTTACTCATAGAGCCAAACAAATAAACCCTGGAATTAAAATATAGTTTAAACACAACTTCATATTACACTGTAAATACATATCACAATAATAAATTAACGAAATAGTAAGACCTTATGTTTCTATATGACATCAGTCCCAAATAGTGTCAATTTTTTGTCGTCAGTGTCGAACATTTTTACTGTTTATTCATCATATCGTGAGGTATGTAGGCATCTTCTATTGACTTAAGCATGATAAAAGATTCACCCAAAACTGTATCGAAATATTGATAAAATTAAATTTCAAAGTCAAACTTGTTTTCAATGGTTGCTATTTTCTTACCATTCGAGCTCTCCCTCAGGATTTTTTCACATGGAATGTTCATGGCCTCAATTTCCATGGGCTTTTTGCATTTATCTCCTTTAATTAATTGTAATGGCTCTAATGATACAGTTTCGCCATTAGCTTTGTCACATATATCGGAAAGGGCAATCTGATCATAATCTGGTATACAGTCACCCTTTGCATCTCTAACAAATTCAGAAGAGCATTCGTAGTCGGATTCAGTACAACTGTCACAAGGTATTTCATGCAAAATCATATCTTTGAATGTCCTTTTTACCAAACAACGGGCGTCCTGTTTCCTCCTTTTATACATGTATTTGGCGCCATTAAGGCATTTCCCATCTGCCAAATTCCAGTCTTCGAAATCTTCCTCTTCACACGTTTTATAGTCAAAATGCAGCAGAAAAATCGATCGCATACAGGACACTTCTTGCAATATATGAGATGTTGGTGTTGTTTCCTTCTTGACTAGCCGTAGTAATGAGATGTCCGCTTAAAATAAATTTTGAGCCTGATCCATCTGGCGTTGTATTAATCAACTCTAATGGATGGATATAAAATAAAGCGTCAGCAAGCTCATATTGATTCCATGTTCTACCTTGGTCCAAGGAAAAATAAAGTTTGGATTGTACATCACCATCTTTATATGAAGGAGACGGGATATATACAATAATATTTCCCAGATCACCAGTAGCATATAATCCAGAAGAATTATGGGCCACCCTCCATGTTAGACCACCGTCTCTAGAAATGAAAGTTTTTCGGTCCTTCCGATCGAATTCATTGTCATCGCCAACAGAACCTGTCATTAATATGATCCCAGCAGAAGGATTTGAAAGTTTTAGATTGTAAAAATAACCCTGAAGTGAACATCTCTCAGGCCTAGTGATATCACAGCCGAACGAATCGGCATTTTCTTCATCAACAACTTTCAAATTTGACCATGTGAGGCCGTTATCAACGGATATTTTGGTTTCTCCTCCGGCTATATTTTCAGTATAGTTTACTTGGTGATTAGAATAGTCAATGGAAGGATGAAACGATCCAAATATTGTCCCTTTCAAGAAATCAGGAAAAGTGAGCCTAAAATTTCCAAACTGATGGTTTGGTGTCCATTCAACAGGTGAGAATTTCAACCCTTGCGAATCTGATATGAAAATCTCTGAGAGATCTGGATCAGCATTTTCCTCATTTGTGATTTCTGTCGATATAAGAAGGATGATCCTTCCGATAGAATCTTCACGAATTTTAATCACTTTGACGTGCCGTAATTGAGTAGGCAGCTGTGCCTTTTGAAAAGTAGATGCATCATTGGATATCCAGATGTCCGTAGATGACATCTCGTTATGCCCGTCATCTTGCGTTAAAACGACCACATATGACTTCAATATCTTGTATTGAGTAACAATCTTATCTTTAAATTCATCAAAATCTTTAAACGTTTTGCCTCCATCACTACTGAAAGCCAACTGTGTGTAGGTAGCAGTTAAGCGATATTCTTCATCGTATTCACGGTTAGAGAACAAACAGAGTATCGAAGTATCATTACCAGTAAAGTCAGAATCCTTGCTAGACTTAATGAAATGACAGCTTTAAGTTGTTATATCGTCGTCTTTTTTCTTTTCCAAGGAAGGTTTAATTTTAAAAAAGGATTCCCATCATTGCTCAAGTAAATTTCACTTGGGTCATATAAAACGTCTGCGTCTATCATATAGCTATAGCAATTCGCAATAAGAAGTTCTTTGTTTCTAGGATGAGTAGTTATAAAACAGTCGCCATCTAAATATTCTTCTGATGAGGGTATAGTTAAAGCCCTCCATGACTCCCCACGGTCGTCGGTAATGTAGAATTTGGGTGATTCACATATAAAAGCGAAACCTCTTTCCTGTCCATGGAAAGGATCAACAGTAAATCTGAAAATGCGCTCTTCAATTTCTTTGACCGTTTCCCAATTTTCTCCAGCGTCGAAACTTATCCATACAACCCCCCAACCATCTAATCTGATAGAAGTGTTGGAATCATCAAAACTCACTAGATTAAATGATGTTTCTATAGGAGCCTCCGTTACTTTTGGGACAAATTTCTCTGCATTGAGTAACGGAAGTAGTATAATTACCCAAAGAGTATATATGGCATGAAGTAATATCATAATTGAGGATCTCTTACCTTTTCTTAGTTCAAAGTTTTTTTTCAAAGCTCGGAACTTTATGCTACAATTCAATGACTAAAAAAAAGGTAGCGGATAATCTTTTGGTTGCAAATTGGCGGCATTTAAATATATTTTGGGTTGCAAATATTCTAAAAATATTCTCATAATATTCTAAAAATATCCAAGTCTAGGTAATTGCAATTATTTTGAGTCCGGTGACTTTGAGTTGACCATGTTCACTTCCTGTACAGCCATCAAGGTAACGTGTTTACCATCTAATGGAGAAAACCAAGAGATAAGACTAGAAACCTAGTTAGGATACTTGGATTTGCTAATGTCGCCAGTAGTACGATAATACCATAAAGATACGCTGTTGAACCTGATTTGTATATTTAAAGAATGGGAATCTTTAAGGGATCATAGTCTAGAATGGTATTCTGCAGAATAGATTTTAAATGGTGAAAACTTTTCCTCACTATGTCCAATTGATGCTTTTTAGGATGACGTTAGAATTTTATTCTGGTGAAGGCACTTTTAATATGAAGATTCGTTGAAGTATCAATAACCTTTTATTGGCATACCCTTACCTAACTGGTCTCTCTCACCTCGTGATGTTACGAACGCCACGATTATTCTCAAACTAGGTAAAGATTTTTTCTTCAAAATTAGTGGGAAAGACTCGACAGACCCGCTTACCAGGTATTCTTTCTAAACAATAGGGTTTACCAGTACCCCTGAAAATGATAATGCCCATGTGCGGCTGATCGCGTTAACTACGTATGCAGTTGAATCAAAGCCATACCACAGAAAATGGTACAAGAGCCCACTGGATAGAATAGTGCTGGCTATCAAACCAATATTTTCTTTCCAGCTCTTGGGGGACCTCTACTGCGTTATATCGTAGTTTCCATTCAGCCTGCTTATCGCCTTAGGAAAAGGGAATGTAAGAGGCAGAAAAGTGCGGCGCAATCGTTCGGACAGCGAGCCGCTATTATAGGTAAGAATTCTTAAAGAGCTTCGCCGGATATTATTACAGTGTATTAAATTTCGCCAAGTCTTTGCCAATGGAAATGGGTGCATAATTTTATGTGCTTGGTACATATGAGTTCAATAGATATGTAGTAGTTGGATAGTAGATAGTAAGGATATATAATCATGGAAGGGTGACGCACAACAAATCACATAATGAGTTATGATTTTCACTGTTCTCATCTGTTTCCCCTACAAGGCGTGATCAATAACAAACAATTTCATTAAAAAAAAAAAAAACCAAGTCACTCTAACATACGTAATAACTGTGTATACAAAAGAAAAATAATATCTGTTCGTCATCTAGTTTAATACGGCAACTAGTTTTTCACCAGAGTTCTTACCGATTTTAATGTCTTCCAGGATACGAGGAACATCGTAAAGCCCGTTCTTATAGACCCTTGCTGGAATATGGTGAATTTGCCCATCACTAATCTTTGGATTGATGAACTTGACGAATTCGGTGGCAGCTCTCCTGGCTTCTGGGTCAGCAGGGAAAGTAATGCCACCAAATGGTACTTCATGGCCGCCTATTGAATACAGTCTTGTTCTGTCAATAGTGACATTTTGCCTCCTATTCTCCTTTTTGACGTTTTCTTCTGTCAAATTAGTTAATTCGACAACGGTAGCATCCTGTTTATCGGCCGCACATTTGTACACTTGTTGAAGCGTATTTTGATTCGCGACACAGTCGACTAAATACGAGATATTGTTGTACTTGTGTTTAATTTGTTCTACCACGTCAATATCATGGTAATCAAATAGTTCATCAGCACCATATTCTTTCAACAGTTTTTCGTGTTTCCGAGAAGCCACAACAATGATCTTGGTGAAGCCATTCAATTTATTGGCTAATTGGATGAGCGACTGACCTACTGCAGTTGCACCGCCCCATAATAAGATGGGGCCGTTTCTTTGTGGGGTTGATGGCTCCCACTTCAGGTTCAAGCCCAAGTTATAGGTCAACACCAAGCCAGCTGTGGTCAGTGACACTGGGATAGTGGCTGCCCCTTCCAAAGACCTGACAGGGCCGGCAGGTAGAACATCTTCACCCAAAAATTTGAGTTCATTGGGTGATTTGTAGGCAACCACAGTTGAAATAGCAGAATATTCAGCAAAAGCACCATTGGAAGGAAACCTTACGGAAGATCCGTGAATGAACCCATAAATATAATCACCAATAGAAAAGTCTTTAGGATCGACGGCTGGGCCCAATTTGACAATTTGGCCGGCAGCGTCACATCCCAGAATAGATCCTTGAGGCCCGACCTTGTAGTCAATGTGTGCCCAATCAGTCGGGTTACCAGCAACAGCGAGTGTCTTAATCAATACGAATCCTTCTTCCAATTCAGGAATGGGAACGCCCTCTTTGACAACCGCTTTACCGTCTTCAATGACGACAGCCTTCATGGTTTCTGGAATTGCAACTTGCCTGTTTGTAGGTTATATGTAATTGTCGTTGATAATCTGTATTCAGCTTGCCATTTTATAGAATATGGTTAGAAGGATCTTAAGCTAGATAAAGAAAAAGAAAAAAATAGAAAAAAGCCTGCCCGCTTTATAAGAACTTTTCTCAATATCTGTTGAGGAACACTTAGTAATATTGTCTATCATGGTTGCTTTATTCTTGGTGATATTACTCTCTGGGATTCGATGTGTTCTCATCATCTGAAGGGTTTCCTATGTGTTGAAAGCCTATCCCACTAGACGGAGCCGCGCGCCAGCCGGGCGGATCCGAGACATCTTAGTCAGCTGAGACAAGAAAGGCACAGCTCTCGGACAGGAACTGCTGTCATATGAAAACCTAAAAATGTTTCCTGGAAATTCCATGACTGCGCAAAGTTTGATACGTTTATTGTTCTTCTCTACTACCGCACTTTCTATCTCGGAAACCTTTCAACTGAATGAACTATTGTTAATTGTATGGCGTGTGGCCTTGCTATTTCAGCAAATTTAGAGTAAAGTAAACTCCGTCGGACCAGTATAGTAACGAAACAAGCCATTGATTCTGCAGCATATTGCGACCAAAACCTGGAAATTGGTGGCTATGAGTTTTAATTTATAATTATATGAAGACAAAGCTTGGAATGCTGAGTACTTTTTCTTCAATGCTGCTCACTGCCCAGAAGCGTTCAGAACAACTCTACTGGAGCCATTCTGCTTGAAGGAGGATAAAAATGCCAAGATCAAGTCTTTTAAAGACTCTATCCCTTTTCATCGGAAAAGCACTACAAGTTTATTCTACAGAAGTGGACAAACTGTGGAACTTGATCCATACTGAGTAAGTATGGAAGACTGTTAACTTGGAGGATTTTTCTCTGCTTTCTAAAGAAGGTTCACTGCTTTACACTCACCTAGGTTCTCATGAGTATTGCTAGCTAGTGCGAGTTTGATCTATACTTCACAGACTTTTAACACCCCGTTCTTTAAGTTTTCCCTGATTATCAAGCGGATTTCCAATTCTTATTCCCCACTATCGCACCTTTCTTATCTGAATTGTATTTTTGAGTGGCCTAATTGTAATCTTTTATTTTGTTTTCTAATTATTGAAGGCGGTTTCTCGAAACATTTCACGATTTCCAAAATTCAAGAATTGAAATTATGAACATAGAAGACAAAATGCCTTTTTTATCAACTATTATGAATTCTCTAGAAAGTGGTTGCAAAGGAAATAAATATGTATTTGCTGAGAGGAAAAGTTTGGAAGAACAAAAAGTATTTCTTTAATGGAGCTGATTATCAAGCATTCTTTACGGGGAGCTTTCGAAATTTTTTATATTCAAGGACATTTATGTTGTGTGGGTTATTAAACGTGGGACTTTGGAAATACATCCAAGAAGCACAATTGAGCTCTAACGATGAACCGTTACCATAAAGATAGAGACATTTCTTTTGACTTAGAAGCTACA
>ERZ794936.956-NODE-956-length-10376-cov-33.582308_pt1 | contig 10376 bp, 5 predicted proteins | sample MGYA00511083_ERZ794936 | MGnify/ENA primary metagenome ERZ794936 (study PRJEB30137, sample SAMN04331409) | food metagenome | isolation source: Y2 must sample point D1 replicate A | place: Australia: South Australia | collected 2014 ... | reverse complement strand
TTTACAGCCTCACACAGCTTAGCTTATCAACATTTTTCTCAAATGCGATTTACAAGAAGTGAGTCAACATTAAAATGTATATAAATATACACAAAACAAAACTAAAAAAATATAATATTTGGAAAAGTACAATTGCATCCCGCATTTTATCACGTAACACTAAATGTAGAATAACATTTTAACATTTTGGAGGGCCCAAGTACAACAGTTGACGCAGCACTAATTTTTAATGTTTACCTTGAGAGTAGCTCTTGAAAATTTTCGTATTCTTTTCTTATCGTTTTTGAGTGCTTCAATATAGAGCTAATGCTTAGATATTAATTAGGTATAAGTTAGATATAAATTAGATATTAGTTAGATATAGGTCACTCAGACTAACAATAAAAGAGCGAAGTAACTGAATCGAACTTCTCTGCTCGAAAAAGTCATTATTCACAAGCAAAATCCCCATAGCAAGCTTTAAAAAAAAAATCCATTTCCGGCATAGTCAATCGAAAATGATCACTCTACTCCAATATTTTTACGCTCTCCTTTTTGTGAAAATAACGTTTGCTCAAAGCAGCACTTTTGCCGAGGGAAATTATTCTCTTGAAACCAAGACTGTTACAGTTACTTCTGTCGACACAGAGTACCGGACATACAGGTTTACCAAATACACCACAAAAACAGTTCCTTACGTGGAAGTGCCCACCACGTTGCCTTCTGTACAGCAGGTTGATTCTCTTTTTAAAGCGAAAGCTCTAAATGCTCACAACGCCTTACGGAAATTACATAATGTCCCATCGCTGGTTTGGTCAGATGAACTATATGCAAAGGCACAGAGCTTTGCAAACAACGAGTTTATTTGTAACGGAACATTAAATCATAGTTTGGATTTCAAAACTGAAACAGTGGGCGAAAATTTGGCTTTGGGATATGATGAGATTGAACAAGCCGTTGATGCCTTTTACAATGGAATCAAGTTTTACAACTTCAACTCACCACAAACACAGGACCAAAAAAGCGCACATTTTTCACAAGTGGTTTGGAACGCTACCGAGTCCTTGGGGTGCGGGTTCATTAGTTGTGGTGATTACTACAGAAAGTTTTTCATCTGTCAGTATGCCCAAAGAGGCAATGTTTTTGGTGAATACAAAACCAACGTGTTTGAACCTGTTTTGTAGCCAAGCCAACATGATTATACATTAACTTTATAGACTTTTCGTAATTACTCTTCATAAAAAAAATTAAGAATATTTCAACTCATTTTCAGTTTACTTCAACAAACCTTTTATCTCTTGTTTTTAACATCTTAACGCCGTTTTTTTTTTTTTTTTTTTTTTTTTTTTTTTGTGCCTTAGTTTTTTTTTTTCCTCCGGGACTAAAATTCAAATAGCAAAGTGCGCGTGCGCTTAGAGGCAAATGCTGATTTGCTGCAAACACAAATTTGCAAACACCCTTTATTTAAAACTACTCTTTGACCACTACCCTTTGACAACTACGAGAAAACTTGCACCATCACAAAAATAGAAGCAACATGGACTACCTTGACGACAGCGAGTACGAAGAAGTGGAAATCGAATTCGAATCTGATGAGGATGAGGCAGATATTTACTTGTCTCCCCCACCAACAACAACAACAGATACAGATAATATAGCTCTGGAGAAGTCTGGAGTACAGGTCATTTCTGATGGAATCAACTCAATGGAACTTATAGCTAAAAAGTTTAAAATCCCAATAGACAGCAAACTGCACACAGCAGCAACATACTCTGTTTTCTCGGAAACAGAGCTCATAGATTACAAGTTGAAAGAACTAAGTTCCTCGTACTTTAATCAGGTGGATGAAGTGGAACTGAAACAGCTTCTCATGAGTTATGACTGGAATATAGCTGAAATATTGAAGGAAAAGAAAAAATTCGGTGATCAAAAAGTGCTTGCAAGGGCTGGGTTGTTGCCGGGAAACAAAGGTCGCATTTACACTAAAATGAAAGAGTACACATGTATGATTTGTTGTGAAACACGAAACGAAACTGAGATTTACGCCTTAGAACTATGCGGTCACGAGTTTTGCACAGACTGCTACAAGCAATACCTACTGGCAACCACGAGCAACTCCAGTGGACCTCCTAAATGCATGGGAAATTGCGAAACGCTTATTCCGTATAAAGACTTGCAGAGTCTCATGGGCCCAAGCTATTTGGATAAGCTCTTTGTATTTTCCATCAAGTCATATATCAACAAAAACACAGAGCATTATAAACACTGTCCTTCCAACAATTGCCAAGAAGTCATTGCTGTGTATGACTCTTTGGAACCATATTTAAAGCACCATGTTGCTCCTATTGTGAGCTGCAACGATAACCATATTTTTTGTTTCGGTTGCCGAAAAGAGGACCATTCTCCTTGTGATTGTGCAATAAGCCAAGAATGGGTGAAAAAAACATCAAAAGAGTCCAAAGCTTTGAATTGGGTGTTGGCTAACACAAAAGAGTGCCCCAAATGTTCTGTAAATATTGAAAAAAATGGGGGTTGTAACCATATGACTTGTCAAAATTGTGAGTACCAATTTTGTTGGGTTTGTGACTCCAACTGGGATTCGCATAAGGGCTCTAATTTTACATGTGTGGTTTATAGAAATAACGTGGCTCCTGAAAATGGGAAAACCGGGAAGAAAAATTTAAAAGCAAAAGAAAACATCAAATACAGTTTCCAAAGATTCAGACATTACTATAGGCTTTTTTCGGACTGTGAGCAATCATCAACGTTAGATTTGAAACTATACTCGGAAATTGAAAAAAGAATAACAAAACTACAAGAAAACGTTGGTATCTCTTGGATAGAAGGTCAATTCTTGGACGAATGCATGAAAGAGATGATTGAGGCCAGAAAAGTTTTGAAGTGGTCTTTTGTATTGATATTTTATTCCGATCCGTCTCAAAATTTCACCAAACTATTCGAAGATCATCAAATGCATTTGATGAGTTCCATTGACAAATTAGCTGAGTTGTTTGCAGTGACTGATCCAGAAAAGGTCTTTTCAAAAAAAAGTGAATATTTGAACTTGAGTGCTTTTATTAAAACAAGGAAAAGAGCTACAACTGAAGCAGGCAGAGATTTAATCAAATTGAAAGTTGCAAAAATATAGAGTAAAGGACAGTTTTTTATCAATTATTAAATTACATACAAATAAACTTAACCCAAATTCAAAACACTGGCTATATCATCCTTAGTGGGGTTGACTTTTTTTTTTTTTTTTTTTTTTTTTTTTTTTTTTTTGCGACAACCTTATCTAAATCTTGACTTCAACAGTCTGTCTGGTCCCACTTCTTGATACTCTTCTTTTCCTACATACAACTGGTGAAAAGTTCCAAGAGAAGATAGAATTGAACCACCAAGCCAGGACTGATACTGTCTTTCTTTCAGCATCCCGCTGGTTAGAGTTCTTATTTTCATGGATGGCAACATTTTTGTTATTTCTGCTTGCAACCTGTCTACAAGACCTGGAATATAAGATGAACCACCAGTTACAACAATGTTGTTTGTAAGAAGTGGTCTGATATCGATGTCCGAGGACATAATGGCCCCGTAGACCAGATCCGCTAAACCCGCAACTTCAGGAGACCCCTGCTGCAACAACTCGTCCGTTGTTGCGTTTGTGGTGTCAACGGAACCATCCAAGTTGGGTGTGTTTTCATTTGTGTTTCCAGCCGTGGTGTTAAGTGTGCTGTTAGCTGCATTGGCACCTGCATTGTTTCTTTTTGCGGGCGTGTAGTCATTGTGAAACGTTTCCATTATGCCACCGGGGCTGGATTCCCATGTTTTGACAACCTCATGATCTGGTTTGAACAACTGCTCCGCAATTGCATGTCTCTCATCTGCAGTGAATTCCAAATCTTCGCCCCATGGAGATTCTATTGTTCTTGCTGAGCTCGGCAAAGTGTCTGTTTTCAGAGCTGGTTGAGTTTGCAAAAGTGTTTCTTTGCATTCTTGCAAAAAAAACCTTTCGTTATAAAAGTTTTTCAAGTTTGCCGACCACGATTTTCCTTGTTTCAAAACAAGTTCTGGCCTTTTCTTGGATATTTCAAAGAGTGGGATGATGTGGTCTTGTTTCGATTTTTCTTGTACTTTCAGTTCCACAAGTTTATTCAAAAATTTCCCAGCATAAAAGTTTCTTCTCGAAGATTTGGATAGTGTCAAACCGTCGTAGACTGGAGATACACTACAACAGTCATGCCCTATGTCCACCACCAAACAATGTGGTCTGCCCATTGCAAAAGAAACGGTTGTTGGTTGGGGCACTATGTACATGGCTCCAAACTCCATTTTTTCCAAAAGGATTTCCAAAGATTTTTTTCTATGCTCAACATCATTCCAAATAGGCTCTGTTAAAAGACAGGGCATGTCCTTGTTGGTTTCTAAACTCAACCGGGTTTTCAGAAAATATTCCCACTGATCAGATGCTAGATCGTAGTCTTTGATGACTCCATTCTCCACAATTCTTTCCACATCGTAAGGTGACTCTCTTGGGTAGAAAATGGACTGCTCTTCAAATATTTTCGGTTGAGATTCTTTGATGCCGTACAAAGACGGCGTCATGATTTGTGGATAGTCTGACCCAGACATTCCAATCCTTGTGTTGTAGGAACCAGGGTCAATGACAACAGACGTGATTTCGTCTCCTGCGTAAACTTGCAATTGTGAGTTAGACATTAAAACGTCGATATTGGGTAGGTTCCTGTTTCCTGAGCTGCTTGGACTTTGCTTGGTTCCGTCTTTTTTGTTTGGTTTCCAGATTCTTCAGAATCGTGTTTTGTATCCTAAAAGATTTTTATTTTCAAGTTGCAAGAATTTTCGTGTGTGTGTGTGTGTATTTTTTTTTTTTTTCGCCGGTTTTCCAGGTTTACGAACACGCGGAGTTAAATCAACATGCGCGTTACTTGAGAAAATATCAATGAATATGAAGGTTTGGAATATTTACAAATTTACATAAATGTATTTCCAGATACAGTCAATCTGCATCTGTAGCACATCAAACTTATAAACTTTTAGCGTCCGAGTCAATAACATCGATCAAAGTCTGCACTTCCAATTTCAGTCTGGCACTTTGTAACCAGTCGTCTACAACGATTCTGGACCATCCTTGTAGTTGGGTGACTTCTTCCACTGCTGCGTCTAGTTTGCTCAGTTTCAAATGTTCGCCAACTCTTGCAATGACGTCTTCCATCGATTCGCCGTTTGACACCGCCCCGGATTTTGTGAATAGCAATTTAGAGAAAATTTTAGCACTAAATTGTCCTAATATACCTGCGTTTTCAGGTAGCAACGATGCCGTTTGCAATTGTTCAGAAATCATGAACCATCTGTTGTATAGCTGTTCATTAGACAAGACAGCTTTTTGAGCTTCTTCCAATGTTTGGGATTTTTCGATGGATGGAGCAGAAACGGCCAATTCTAGTTCAGAAATAGCGATATCCATCAATTTTGTTTTTCTTGAACATCCACATTCGCAGATTCCGTTTGCTTTACAGTTTTTGCAGTTACACATCATTCTCGATGGGATTATGGAAGACAAAAGTTTCAAGTTGGCGATGTTTTTGTTCAATTCTTCAAATGTAATTTCTTTATTCGTTAGCAATTTTTTTTGCAATTTGCCAATCAACTGCATTAATTTATTGGATGCTTCTCTTGTGATGACGTATTTGTCTAGTTTATGCACGACTTGGGACAAGTCTTTGACCGAGTCGTTCAATTCGTTCAACTTGGACAATCTGCCGTCTCTTTCCAGGTCTAATTTCTCTTTTAAGATCTTGTTGAATTGCTCAACTTGTTTGATCGATAGTAGCGTGATTTGGTTTGCTTGTTTTGCTTTCAAAGCTTCTTCGTTGGTCTTGATGGATGAATTTAGCAACAGTTCGGATTGTTCAGTCAAAGTTTTCTCAAAACTGTTTAATTTTTCAATAAATTCTGTAGTCAATTTTTTTTGCAATTCCACAGCTTTCAAACCAAACTCTTTTTCCAATTCGGCACGCTTTTCTTCTGAGTTGGTTGTTGAGGAAGTGAACTTGCCGAATTTATGCAAGGTGTCTTGCACTTGTTTAAAGCCGGAAATAATTGGGCCAATGGCCTCTTTAGCAGTTTGGACGTCTGACTTGTTGATGGTGTCAATAGTGGTATTGAAAACACTAACCAATTCAGCAAGTTCCGGGACCTGAGCCTGGGATGCAGGCAACTCGAATTGACTCAAGTTCAACTGTTCTAAAGAAGGCAAGTTTTTTTTCGGTTCCAAAACAACAATAGCTGGTGTATCTGAGGTCTTTTTGGCCGAACTTTCAAGGGTGGCGGATTTTGCTTGAACTCCGTTGTTCTGAGAGATCTTTTTAGCTTCCATCTCTTGGATCTTCTCACCCAGAGTCTTTGCATCTGTGCTGTCACCTTTCGAACGCATCAGCTCGGTCAAGTTGTCATACATGGTGACAATTTCTTCACCGAAGGGAACGTGGTCAACAAACATCTCTTCCACTTGGTCGTTGTAGTGGGATGCAACGGTTCCTACGGCATAGGTCGTGGCAGTGACCAAAAGGGCTTTACCGACAAAACTTTTAAAACCCCCGCCCTGTTTCACTGGTTGTGGGATTTTTGCTGGGAGTTGGGTCGAGACAAACCTTTTGCTCGACTGGATGACTGCTCTGGATCTCAACATATGTGTTTTTAAAAGGGGTTTACAGGCAGCTCTTGCTTTTCGCTTGTTCTTGTTCTTCTTCTTCTTCTTTTTGTTTAAACTTTTGCAATGGCTAAATCCGAAAGAACCATACCAAAATAGCAGTCAGATAATGTGCTTACAGTACTGGAAAGAAAATTATTTAAAAAACGATGCAAGGCAAAATAATGCTGTATCTTTTTTTTTTTTTTTTGGCCTCGCACAACGTAAACCAATCAAAAGAAGCAAGAGGTACAATTTTTTGTAGGCCCGAAGAAAAAAAAAAACCAGAACAAAACAAAACAAAACCGGGCACCCAAGTGTTTTGTCATGTGACTGCAGTTTTATGCCGTTGATTAATTTAATGTCGTGATTATTTGCTCGCTATTGCGTGTGTAGTTGTATTAAAACTGTGCTTCAGCTCACATTTATAGTTTATTTATGCTATTTATAATGTACATAATCAAAAATTCATGGTCTTTTTGTTTGTTTTGTGACAAAATTTTTCAGACTGTTGCAAACGTCGTTTTGGTCTAACACTAACTCTGCCATTTTGATTTTATTATTGAACTCTTGGTTATTCATCACATTTTCATGGAACTCATTCAATTCTTTGTAATTTGTAATTTTACGGGCAACATGTTTTTCTTCTTTTTTGTCACCAAATGTTTTGAAAATGTTGCACCAGTCCCAATTACAAAGGATATCATTGTACGATTTGAATCTACCCATGATCTCCCTTTCAATGGTGTATCCCGAGTTGTTAAACATAAAAATGGTTGGACAAACGTCATAGGTTAAAAAACATCCCAACTCTTGCAATGTCATCTGTGCTGATCCGTCACCTTGCAACAAAACAACCCTGTGTTTGTCGGCAATTTCCAAATCTTTTAGTGCCATGCACACTCCTAAAGTGCAAGGCAATGCGTATCCAATGGAAGCGTAAAACATTTGGTTCACTGTTCTGCTCAATTCCGGGATCTTGACATTTTCCATTTCAAATAGAAAAGAGGATAACTCATTTATGATGATGTCACCTTTTTGAAGAAAACCCATGGTGGACAATTTTTTGGAAAACCCTTGTTGTGTGATGTTGTTGTTTGTTGTTGATGAGATGTCTAAATTGTAAGAATCGCTCCATTGTGGCAACAACACTTTCTTACCATTTGATAATTGATTTAGTTCTGATCTGGTTTGAATTTCACTTAATTTTGTAAAATCCAAGTTTTTAACATATTCGTTGAATATTCTACTACAATTGACATTATCCGTGTAAAGTTTAAAATTGGAAGTGCCATTTGTAGTGTTATAACCAATTTGCACATAGTCTTTCCCCAAATAAACAATATTCAAACCTTCCAACCATTTTTCGTTGCAGTTTGATCTGATTTTGAAATTCATTTCGTTAATGTTGGCACCCCAATGCATGATGAAATCGTTGGTGTCCATAATACTCAATGTATTCAGTGTGCTTGATTCATTACAAAACACCCCTTGGAAATTTTGCAAACTTTCGTCTAGTGCAAATCCTCTGGACCCCGGTGTGGAATAACAGTACCAATTTGTTTTTTGCAACAATTGGCAAATGGTCAACTTGTCATTTTTCATGAAATAATCACTAATGAAACCTGGGTTTGAAGCAGAATAAGTTTCGTTTAACAAGTATTGAACAATTTCTGTTTCCACTGAGGAAACCGGTTTGTAAAGTGGATTGGTTGTAATTGTTGTATTTGTGTTAATGTTCAATTGTTTATTCAAGTTTTCTTCAAAATCCATATCTGGCAAATCACAAGGAATAAACAAATATCCTGGTTTCATTTGGTGTATGATCTGTTCAATGACATTATCAATTTTTGCTTGAAGTTTAGTAACTTTACCACAAGTGGAAGCAAATGTTTTGTTTGAATAATTTGTTTTGTCACTATCCATATCAATCATGCTTGTTAGATCATCTAATGTCAAAATTTCTTTACAACAACTCAAAGAATCAACCATTTCTGTATAAACCATATGGTTTTGTTTTTTGTAAGTATTCTTGTTTGGTAGTAAATGATGCAAAGAGTGAAACAAATTGGTATTATCAATATTATCATTATCATCATTACTGTGATTATCATTATGCATAAAACTAGGAGACATACCAACAATATGCAATACCCCAACGTTTTCTGTAAATGCACCAGCAATGGCATTCATTGCACTCAATTCTCCAACTCCAAATGTCGTTATCAAACACCCAAACCCATTATTGATTCTAGCATACCCATCTGCACAATACCCTGCATTTAGTTCGTTGTTGTTCCCACAGCACTTGACCTGGGTTTTGAACTGACTTTTATTCCCATTAGAATCATTAGAGTCATTAGAGTCTGTAGTATCGTTATACATATGTTCTAACAAACTCAAATTAAAATCTCCTGGTACACCAAACACAGTTTTTGTTACTTGACTTAATCTTTCGAAAACATAATCACCAACATTGTTTTTTTGGTAGTTTGTACTACTACTACTACTACTACTACTACTACTCATATCATCTACCATCTTATTAATCATATATTTTGGTTACTAATCACCTTTTCTTGTGTGGTCTTCTTCTCTACATCTTTTTTTTTTTTCTGTTTGTAAATATACATTTATTCAGATTTGAATCAAAATACAAAACTTAATAATCTCATCGCTTACTCTTATATACAAAGCATTCTGCTAAATCAATTTTTATAACCTTTACGAGAAATAACACACATCTAGTAATAATAATAATAATAGTAATAGTAATAAGATATAAGATATAAGATATATATAACCGTGATTCACCGTTATTAACCGCTGTTCTTGTATATTGTTAAATTACACACCCTTATAATTTACGCCTACAAATGATGCAAAATAACACTTTAAAAATCACAAATTACAAAACACAAAAACACAAAACAAGTTTCAATTTGAATCTCAGTTCAGTTACAAGTTTTCAGTTCAAAAATTGTTTTCTTTTTTTTTGTTTCCCTAATTTCTTGTTCCTTTTTCATTCTCATCAGATCAATCAGATCAAATATATCTATTCTTTCAAATGCCACGGGTAGATTCAAAAGAAAAAACATGAAACAATAATAATAACAATAAAAAATATAAAACAAAGTCATCACTGTTCCGATTTATACCGACATATTGCGCACCTCCATATTGTTTATATACTTGACCCGGGTATATAAATATATATATATATATACACACCTTGTAATGCCGCACATACAAACCGTGTATAATTCAATAACAACTGCTTAACCCGTGACCTACTGTGACCTACTGTGACTCGCCGTAACCTACCGTGACCTACCGTAACCTACCGCAACCCACCGCAACCTACCATGACCTACCGCAACTTACCATGTTTTTTCTCTTTGTGTTTTCTGATATACCAATGTAAACCCCATGGGGTCATATGACTTGAGTAAATTACTTACATACTTACACAAGTCACATGACTCTAAAGTGTACGTGTGTTACCCGTCACGCATTCTTGTTTTCAAACCTTTTTATTTTTCTCGATCTAGCACACCCCTTGATTTCATTGTTTATATTGAGTGTATGGGTGTGTTTGTTCCAATTATAAAGTGTATGGGTGATGTGCTTATAAGTTTTTCATTTGTGATATATATGATATTTGAGTGTGTGTGATAATGTTTTTGGTAACTTA
>ERZ794936.955-NODE-955-length-10379-cov-33.998741_pt1 | contig 10379 bp, 3 predicted proteins | sample MGYA00511083_ERZ794936 | MGnify/ENA primary metagenome ERZ794936 (study PRJEB30137, sample SAMN04331409) | food metagenome | isolation source: Y2 must sample point D1 replicate A | place: Australia: South Australia | collected 2014 ... | reverse complement strand
ATATATATATATATATATATACATGGTCAATTTTATTCTATATCACCAATTCATCAATCTTTAAGTGTATCAAAAAAAAAAAATCAAAAACCCATCAACAAAACGATTTTTCACGTATCACCAAAACCGAACCAATCAATTATCATGCGTCATTTAATTTCCATCAAAGATCTATCCGATGAAGAGTTTTTGACTTTAGTTCAAAAAGCTGAAGAATTCAAAAAAATCTTCAAGTCGAACGATAAAAAAGCTTTCCAAGAACAAAACTTGAAGCTGCTGGGAAAAACAGTTTCTCTTATTTTTTCCAAAAGATCTACAAGAACCAGAATCTCTAGTGAGGGTGCAGCTGCCTTTTTCGGTGGTTCGCCAATGTTTCTAGGCAAAGATGACATTCAGCTGGGTGTTAATGAATCTTTTTACGACACCATCAATGTCGTATCTTCCATGACTTCTTGTATTTTTGCAAGAGTAAATAAACATTCTGAAATCCAAGAGTTGTGCAAGTACTCCAACGTACCAATAATTAACTCGTTGTGTGATAAATACCATCCTTTACAAGCTATTTGTGATATGCTGACTATCAAAGAACATCTAGATTACACAAAAAACAAATTGAAAATGGCTTGGATAGGTGATGCTAACAATGTGATCAACGATATGTGCATTGCTGCTTTGAAGTGTGGTATTGATGTTGCTATTGCCACACCAAGCGATATTGAAATGGAACAATTCATAGTCGAGGAAGCAGAGAAAATTGCCAAAAAAAACAACTGTACGTTTGAAGTGACTCACGATTCCAAAAAAGCCTCTGAAAAAGCACATATTTTAGTGACGGACACATTTGTGTCAATGGGTGAAGAATATCAGAAAATAGCAAAATTAAAACAATTTGAAGGCTTTCAAATCAACCAAGACTTGTGCGCTGTCGCTGATCCAAATTTCAAGTTTATGCATTGTTTACCAAGACACCACGAAGAAGTCACTGATGAGGTTTTTTACGACAAAGAGCATTCCATTGTGTTTGAAGAAGCAGAAAACAGATTGTATGCAGCAATTGCAGCTATTGAAGTTTTCGTAAATAATGGAGGTGACTTTACAAAGTAAATTGACAAAAAGATTTTGGCATTACCCTATTTGGTATAGGTGTTATATAAAAATAATGAAAAAAAAAAAACACAACCTACAGTGGCTTTATTAATCTTAACTTAGCGATCAATAATAAGCATACAACTGTCCTTTTAAACATATGCCGTTTGCTAAACTAGTAGATTTAATATCTCCTTCATCTGTAATTTTCAACTTGTAACTTTCCGCTAAAGTATTTGAGTAAAAAGGCTTTGTCTTACCATCTAGAACACTCAAAGAAACGTGAGGAAAGTTATTTGCACATGACACACTGTCTTCTAAATCTACTAGCACGGTGGCAATTCTTTTATTCCAAATAATTTCCTTTGGATAAACGCTATAAGTTTTGTGTAATGAAAGCTCTTTAACATTTTTGTTTTGGCCGTTGGATGGTATATTAGCTTTATTCACATATTCCATGTATTTCTCGTAAAGTTCTCGAGATTCAGGATCGTTCTTGACTTGGTTGGTATGACACAATGTTACGTGGGATTCAGAAATCAAGCCCCGTTCAACTTTCAAACGCAAATCGTTGTAATCTACACATTCCAAAAGTTTGCTTACCATTTCCTGCATTATCTCAGCTTTGTTCATTTTCAAACCAAAGTATACCGGTTTCGCAGCTTTCTTTTTCTTCTCATTGTTTTTGACTATTTTCACCACAGTTGGTTTGTAATCCATGGCCGCATCAAAAGCTTTCAAAAACTCAGCCTCAGTTGGGATTTCGGGCACCAAACTAAAATACTCTTTGTTCAAAGCTTTGATTATAATTTTTGCGTTGAGTAAAGAAGAGTTTTTCTTATTCGTGACATCCAAACCTTGGATCACGTTATCAAATTGCGAGTCTGGTAACTTGTTTAAATCCAGCTTTTGGAAGTGCTTCAAAAATCCATTCATGATCCCCAATACCTTTTTCTCGCCCTCGGATGACAGCTTGATACTTTGATGATTGTCACCTCTGTCCAGCACTCTCTGGGTAGTGATCTTGAAAATTCTATCAATGTGAGAATAATCAAAAAACGGAACCGCAATGATTTGTATGTTGGTATCATAAGGAAGATATTCTTCTTTGTGCTGTTGAACCCATTGAAATATCTGCTTTCTGTGCAAATACTGGTGATTGTTTCTGTCCACAACAACACATTTTTTAGATTTTAACAGCTCCAAAGATCTTTTGATCAGCTGCGCTTTATCTTTTCCCGTGATATCGTCGTTTTGAACATGCCCAAAAGTTTCTGGAAACAAGTTGCACAAAACAAGAGATGTTGTTGTTTTTCCACATCCAATTGTCGAAATAGGCACCAGCAAAAATTTCGTGTCCTGATCAATTTTTTCGTAGTCAATAGAATTTTTTTCTTCCAACTCCTTAATTTTACCCAAGTTCAAAATTTCCATACCGGACATTCCATATTTTGTAAGGAAAAGCTTTCTCAATTTGATGATACCGAACCCGTTCAAATAGTCTTCACAAAGTTGTGGATCTTCTTCAAGCATAGGAATGACAAAGTCCAAATACTGATTCGTGATAAATTTATGCCTATTAAACTTGAACACTCTTTGTCTCGTTTTTATGTATTCTTTGGTAACTTCTCTCCATTGTCTATACATAAGGTAAGGTTCTTCAAATTTGAATTTGAAAAAAAACGGTTGAGATTTGTCTTTAAGCTGCGATCTTATCACAAATCCTTCAATTTCTTGATTGTTGTAACATCCCGTTTCGGCACACTTCTCGACAAACTGTTTCAAAGTGTTTAGTTTTTCAAAATTGAAAAACTCTATTTTTTGAAATTCCCAAACTTTAGCAAACTCATCAACCTCACTCATAGGCAAGGTTTGAAAGTCCTTTGTGTTTTTATTAAGACCATGCAAGTACAAGCCTGCTTTATTCGTAGAATACTCCAAAACATGCTCTTCGAAAGAGTCATCGCAGTACTCAGCCACAGCTGTGCAATTCATTGAATACAGTTGTTTAGCCAACGCCTGGATTTTATCCTCATTGTTTCCCAGCTGTTTTCTCAAAAAGTTTTCGCCCGCAATAGCATGATTCTTGTTTACATCATCTCTCACTCCAACAGAATGCTTGCTGCAAACAACCAATGTTCCATCTTCAAGCCCAGTAATAAAAATAATGCAACCGTTTTCTTTCAAACTAACCTCATAGGGTCCTGTTGTATGTTGCTCAATAGCTTCCCATTTAGTAAACGGCATTTCATCGATACTGAAAAATTTGTCATACCCTCTTGTAACAATATATGGCTTTCCCTCAGAGTTAATACTGGTGAACAAACCTCTAGCTTTACAAGGAAGCTTTATTTTGTGGTCTTTTCCATAGTCCCATTCATTGAATCTCCAACTATCAATTTGGACCGGTTTTTTCGACAAATTTTGAATGACGAATTCAGTTTTGAACGCTTTTCCTCTTCGATCACTTTGCGTGGAAGCGGTGTCTAATTGGCTTATTAGTTCCTGAACGGCATCTGCCATCATTCCTAAACTTAAAGCAACGTGATTTTTTTTTTTGAGAGCCTTTCTTCTTCTTGTTAAAGGCGTGCTCGGAATTAAGTTTCACACAATTCACCCATGATGATCTCCATATGTTGAGCGGGAATTAAAATTATACAGCTCATCACCAGAAGTGATGCCTGAAAAGCGTGTGTTTGAAATTCTACATCTTGGTTTTCAAAAGTCGGGTATGTTTATTGAAAATGTCATAAAGCACAATATTCTGCTCACCTTTTTTTTTTTGTTTTTGTTTTCAGTTACGCTGTACAAGAGACCTGATATAAAAGCAGTTTGATGTAGACAAGGAGCACAAGAAGCTGGCAAAAAGCAAGAGATTTCCATTCAAATCACAAGACCATTAAAATTTTCAACACCAAAATGATTGACCCAGACGAAGCTGACATTTTAATTTACGAAAGGGGGTTGCAAAATGCGCAGAAACTGACTACAAACATCACCAAGTCAATAACGTCCATTCAAGAATCAACATACACTTGTCAAAAGCTTTTTGAGCCTATTCTATTGACAAATCAACGCTTAGCTACATTGAGCAGGAACATTGAGGAAGTTGCTGACTCAATTGCATCCATTAAAGATGTAGCCACAGATGCATCAAAGCATGATATGAATTTGTCTCAACCAATCGAAAAAATAGGGTTACAAAAATATTTTAAATCTATTTATAAATTAGAGGATGTCCTTGAGAACTTGGCAGAGTCCGCAAACAAATCGAACTATTTGCCAAGAGAAAGAATCCTGTCCAATCCAAATGAGTTTCAAGGAATGAGTACCAATTTACAAGCATCGGTCATGAACGCTGAGAAAAAATTGCAACAGTATTTTTTACGTACGCTTAACACCCTTGAGCCGTTTGATCCCCAAATAAACATGAATAAAAGATCAGCTTTCCCATATTTTGAAGATGCAGCTTTGGAAAGACTTAACGAGATAATGACTTTTTTCCATGGACAAAATAAGTATCCGGAACTGGTTGAAGTATTGATTCAGCAAAGAAGCGAATATATTATGAAGTGTATGGCGTTTTGCGAGCAATTCACGAAGTCATTGACCCAGTCGGAACAGTCACCCTACGAAAAGGGAGAAAGTGGTGTCATCAGTTACTGTGAAGCACTAACAGGCTTTATTAGTAACGAGCAGAACCTCTTGGAGGATTTGAATATTCAAAATTACGATGCAGACTCCTTAAGCAACGTGAGAACCACTCTCATAAAAATTTTGTCCCCTGTCATCACAAGTTTTATCAGGGTGGTTCATCACAACATGTCATTGGTTAAAAGAAAACCTATGTTGTTGGGGAATTTTACCTTTGAGTTGAATGGCTGCATAACCAAAGTGATCAAGTCTTTGAACAAAATCTCTTTTTTGCAACAAGAACTAGAGCCACTTTTAAAAGAAAGCGAAAAGTTTTCTCTGGAAATTCTCACCAGTTTTATCACATATATTTCCCAAAAAGCTTCTGCTCTCAGCTCTTTACCAACCGATTTTGGTATTACCGAAGTGAGTGTGGACATTATGTCTAAGTTAAGGAAACTAAGTGACTATTCAAAGGAAATTTCTGAACTGTTCAAAAAGCTAAATCCACCTTTGCAAAGCTGGCTTGGAAAACCGGAACCCAATTGGTACAAAAAATACTCAAGTTTGAGTAAACAGGAATTGACAGATCCTCAAAATCCAAATGTTCTTTTAGGCTGCTACTATGGGGACTGCTTGGACGACTTGTGTGTTTCTTTGGATCTAAGAGCAACATCTATTTTGTCGTCTTCCAACCACAAAACGCATCCCTATTTTCAACTCTATCAACCCGAGCATAATCTGCTCAACGGTCCATCCGGCTCCTCAAGTGCTTCTTCAAGCGCAGATGGTTCTGGCAGCAACCATGGAATCAGTAACAATGAAGTGAAGAGTTTGGTTGGCTTTTTTTTGTTTTCGAACATTTTTTTGATTGATCAAATTGTTTCAAGATCACCAGAACTAACCGAACTGTTAAACTCGGTGAAACAACGCTCTCCAAGGTTGAAAAAACTAAAAAAATACTATACGGAGCAATACTTGATCAAATGGAAAAAATGCGTTCAGACAATAATGTCATTAGTTTCAAACAACATGATGAACTCGCAAACGGCTGCTCCACAGCAAGCGAAAAAGCAAAAAGAACAAGCAAAAGAATTGCTCAAAAATTTCAACGCAGTTTTTGAAATTTTGTGCTCGAATTTCAAAAATCTAAGAATCACTGATCCTGCTTTAAGAAAAGAGCTTGTGCATGAGATCACCGGTTTGGTTTCACCAGTTTACAAACTTGTGTGGAATAAGTATCAAGATACCTTCAAAAACAGAGAAAAATATTTGAAGTACACGCCAGACCAAATGAACTCAATGCTAAGTGGCCTAAATAAATGAACATACCATAGATTTTTTGTAGGTAAAATAAAAATATCTTACATAATGTTTATAGGCGACTTGTTGATCTCACGATCACAAAGATCCCCTCTTTTCAAAGTGCGCCTGTTTCGGGGTCTGTATGTTTCTCTGCACTAAGGTTTTCAGGTCGATATCAGTGTTTTGAGCCTTGAAATTACTCAACAAAACACTTTCTTTTGACTCAGAGAAAACGTTGGAAAACGGGTTGTTTGTGCTTTGTTGAGTGTTTTGTCTAGACAATCCGTTCAACAATGGCACTCTTAATTGTAAATCTGTTGATGTTCTGAGAGGCATGATGTCTTTTGTTAGGCCATCTCCTTCGTAATCGTCCACATCATCGTCGCCCAACTCACTCGATGAAGTAAAACTTTCATCGGGATTTTTTGTATTCCCATTCAAAGTATTTCGCGTCTTCTCAGTAAAGGGAGAAGCATTAGCAGAATTCGACATATCCTTTTTTTTTTTAGCTGGTGTATTTGTGGTCTCATGATTATCTTGCAGAAGGCTTCTAACAGGCGACGAACTTGAAGATCTGACTCGTATATCTGCAATATCGTCACCAAACTCGTTTCTATCATGCTTTTCCTGTGAAGATCTTTTCATGTGAGAGTCTTCACCTTCATATTTCAAAGAAGGAATAGCAGTCGAACCTTTGTTAACACTCAAAAGATGAGGACTGCTTTTAGGTGAAAGTGGTTGTTTTGGATCGATTTCGTCATTTTCTTGATCATCTAACAACAAAGCGCTGATATCGTTGTATCCATTTTGTTGAGAGGGATTGGGCAATAATTTTCTGAACATAAATGCTGAACCAAAGTCTTCTTCCTGCGGAGTAGCTGGATCAACGTTTTCTTTTCTGTTCAAATGTGGGACTTGGTGCTTACTGTTGCTGATCACGTTGTTTTTGCTATCTCCATCACTGGTAAACTTCAAGGCTGGAATGGAGGTATTTCCAGCGGTTGGCTTCCCCTGAGGCACATTTTTATGGTGTTCATGGTGATTTCTTTCACTATGAATGCCCCTAGGATGAGATGCATGTTCGGAAGTTTGATTATTGTTCAATGATGAATCATCTACAATTCCATCATTTTTTAAAACCTGCATATAAGAAGGTGGGTGATTTTTCATGTGGCTTTCCAGCGATCCATGGCTGCCCGCAGCACTTTCTGGCAGTTGTGAAAACCCCACAATACTCGAATTTCTTGAATCCTTTCTTTTCGTTTTGTTTTTAGATTCCCTTTCTTCAAAAGGAGGTGGCGGAACATCGCTGTGAATAAGATCTTCGTTCAAGTTGACAAAGCTGGCTGAAGGAGACAAATACTTGTTATTGAACTGGATAGGCCCCATTACTGGAGAAGACAACGGTGATCCAAATGGTAATGCTTGAGGAGACATGAACTCAGGCATCAATTTGTCTGGAGAGTAAATATTCGACTGCATTTCCGGGATCTGATTCATCTGTTCCAAAGACATACTTTTGTTCATTGGAGCGGCAAAGGTATTTGCATGCTTAAATGTGGGCTGGTGATTTGAAGTCAGAGTTTTCGATCTGGTTTTTCTCAGCGGAATGATAGCTGATGTTGTTTCACTGCGTAATGGCCTTACAGCAGGCGATGTGGCATCCATCCCAGTATGAACGCTGTTTCTGCGGTGATTGTCTGCGTGGTGATGAGCAGAAGTTTCGTTCAATGGCTCCACATTTGGAGACATCATTGGAGAGTTGACGATTTCTTTTGGAAAATAGATGTTTGAGGTATGATACCCCAGGTTGATGGTGTTTGATGTATTTGAGTCGGATAAAATGTCAGTCGCTACACTTCCTCTACGGCTGACATTGAGCGTTCCAAAATTTTCTAACCCAGAAAGAGCATTTGCCGCATTGTTACTGAAAGAAGATGATTCGTCATCTTGGTGATTGTCCAGGTGCATGCTGTTCATATCATACAAATTGTAGCTCACATCGTCATTTTGGTTGAACAAGGTTGAAGGTGGTGGTGGAGGACCCAAAGCCTCGGCAAAGGCCATGTGTGATTCATAGCTCGGTAAAAGTGTGTTCCCATGGGTACAGTATTTGCCCAACACGTGGATAGGAGAGTCGATGGAGATTTCAAAATGTTTTAGCTTGCCGTCAACATATCTTGACAATCTTAATCCCAGTTTGATCCAATGGTTCGATTTGATTTGTTGACACGCTGTATCTGGATGAATTCTTGTGTTTGCATTCAGAAACTCCGGAATGTACACTTGTAAATCAATTTCTTTGTATGCAATGTACCCATTTTTTGGATCTGCCGGATTATCACTCAAAATATTTCCTAAGTTTTTGGCTTTAGTTTTTGGTGCTTCAGGAGACAACCCTTTCAGTGGTGGAGCCTTGTACTCTGATAACAATATTTTTTTAGTTGGTTCCAACCTATGAACTTTTTTCCCCTTTGCATAATATTCCATTGTTTCAGTCAAATACACTCTTATTCTGTGGAGGTTAACTTTATCGATTGGAGTGAAACAGAAACTGATTGGTAAAAAAGCATTCAACACAATGTCCTTTGATGCAATCAGAATGTCGTAATGCAAAGCATTTTCCCAATCTCTGACAATGGAGATGGGCTCGGTTTCTTCTACAGAAGAATCAGATGGTGTCCTTATCAACTGGATTTCTCTTTTTGCATGAATATTTGATTTGAATGCACCAACTCTTTCAACGTCCAAATTCAAATAGTACGAGACGTGGCCAAAAGTGGATTGAATAGATTCTGGATAAGACAAAGGAACACACTGCTCAAATGAGTAGACATAGTATCCCGGTTGAAAAATAAAATTGGGTCCAACACCGTTGGTAGAACTGATAAGCTGGTTAGCAATTGCTCCTGAACTAGAGTTTCCTCCCTGTAACCCATTGACCAGAGTATCATTTCCTCCGGTAGAATTATTTGATAAAGTTGAAGAGAGCATTTCGGACAAATTGAACGAGTCCATGGATGTTACAGTGCTAGTTCTTCTTCTAGTCATCCCTCCGAAAAATCCGCCAAGTGGAGACAAAGACCTGTGCGACTGCTGTTGGTGTTTATTCTGGTGGCTACCATTGTTGTTGCTGGCTAAGTGGTTTCCACTGGAGTTGTTGTTGTTGTTGTTGTTGTTGTTGTTATCAGCAAGGCCATGTTGATTGAAATCGTCTCCAATTGAAGAAGCATTGGATAATGTTCTTGACAAGCGCACGTTGGATCCGTTAGACTCGATTATGTCTAGCGGGTAAAACATATTACATCCACTGCAACTTTTCAAAAAAGAAGCACTGTTTACCGTTTTGTGGTGTTTTGTAGGCATATCATCGTGTTTGTAAAAAGGCCAAGCATGGTGCACAATATCCTTCATTTCCGAATACTCGCCAGACGGTTTCTTGCTGTTGTGAAGTGACGGCATGCCCTCTGGCCATTCAGTGATGGAATACCCATCAAATTTCAAAGTGACACTTTTCAATTTTATTGGTTTCATGATTTTCACAATCAAATCTCCTCTAAGCATTGCTGGGTTTTTCTGTTCCCATTGAGACTTGTTGAAACCTTGAAGAAACACTTTGTCTTCCGCCAAAACTAGAAATATTTTCAATGACGCAGAAGAGTGCAAAGTTTGCAAATTTTTTTCTTTTTTCAACAGCTCCAAAATGTTTCTGTCCCTTGGTAAAACGGGAGCATCTTTGAGTTCGTTGCTTTCAAAGCTTTGCATGCTTTGTTTGCGATTTAAGTTTTGTTTACGATCTGGGAAAGTTGTTGGCATTGTGCAGGAGGCCTTGTTATATTAGTCTCAGTCTCAGTCTCAGTCTCAGTCTCAGTTTCAGTGTCTAGTTGTTTGTTATAGGGCGTCGTACTGATATCTATACTATCCTATAATGACACGGTTCTTACCTTGTCTTCTATAAAGTTTGGGATCTGTCTTGGCAGTATTGTAACTAACGATTTTTTATTTTTATTTTTATTTTTATTTTTATTTTTCTAGCAACAACGATTTTTGAAATAATTGGAACTAGATAAAGCTCGTTAAGATGACAATATGGGTTTGTGGAATTTTCCTACTCACGTTTTTTTTTTTTTTTCCTGCTTTTTTTGTAATCTTCTTTAATATTACGTTCTGGCTTAGGTCTTTGTTGCCTAAATCTTATAATCTTCTTCTTATCTACACGGCGTTTACTTGTATGTAATTTATTCGCTCAAAAATTAGTTTCCAATATTTTGTTTTTTCGATTTATTAAAATTTTTATTTTTTTATTGCCTCTTTTTTTTTTTTTTTTTTTTTTTTTTTTTTTTTTTTTTTTAAAA
>ERZ794936.954-NODE-954-length-10382-cov-33.007844_pt1 | contig 10382 bp, 2 predicted proteins | sample MGYA00511083_ERZ794936 | MGnify/ENA primary metagenome ERZ794936 (study PRJEB30137, sample SAMN04331409) | food metagenome | isolation source: Y2 must sample point D1 replicate A | place: Australia: South Australia | collected 2014 ... | reverse complement strand
TTACCAGAAACGTGTTTTCTTCTGGCTTCTTCGTGGTCCATGATACCAGCAGAAGTGGTCAAGATAACGTAACCAAATTGTCTGGCTGGCAACAAGTTGTCGGTCCATTTTTCAATGTCAGCAATTTTGACGTTGAATCTTGGAGAGATAACACCACATTTGTTCAATCTACCGTTCAATTGAACAACAATTTTCCCGGATCTGTGGTCATCGATGTATTCAAATTCACCAATGTAACCGTGTTTTTGCATAACTTGCAAAAATCTGACGATGACTTTAGAAGATGGTCTGATCAAAACTTGTCTTTTACCGGTTTTTTCAGCATTGTTAATGGCGTTCAAGGCATCAGCTAAAACAGAAGCTCTGGTCATCTTGTATGTATGTTGGGTGTGGTTGTTGAGAGGTTTTGTTTTTTAAAATTTTACTAGTATATAGAGGACGGAGAGGACCGATGTAATTTAACAACCACAGTTGTAATGGGCGTCGAAACAGATTGACCCCTTGCACGTACACGTATCATGCGACAACACAAGTTCACCATGAGAAATGTCACTGGCGGCAATGCAAGATCTAAGCAAACCTCAATCAGTAGATATTAGAAACTTTCGGATTTCGATCATATATTTTGGTAGCTTGACCATTAAAAAATATAAATCTTTGAAGAAACTTTGGCCATTATAATAGTGAAAAAAAATAAAACATATATTTTATTTCATCCTGATCATTTGTGTGTTTCTTTTTTTTTTTTTTTTTTTTTGGGCTTTTCTGTGTTTTTCTTTGTCAACCAAGTCAATTCATACACAGAGTTTAAAGAAGAAAATAATTAATTTTTATAATTTCAATCTGGATTTTTGTGACATCGGTTTAAAGTAATTTTTCCTAGCCACAACAGTATCCTCTGCCTTGTTGTACCTAGAATTTTTCACTTTCTAATTTATATACTATAGTTTAGTTATGTGGTGTATGGGTTCACAATTTTTTTAAGCTTTTTATGTTTGGTTTTTCTTAGAACTGATAAACTTAATGTTTTTTTTTTTTTTAGTTTTTTGTGTTTTGATCACAAACAAAAAGATCAAATTGTTTGGGTGCAACCTTTGCTAAGCCCGTTTGAGCGTAGACAACTTGGCCTATCAAAAGTGCTACAGGCAATATTTGGCTCTAAAGATATTAAATCTAATCCAACTGATGCCAATGTTCATTAGTTAAACAGTACCACTTGAAGTGAAAAATATAAAATAATAACAACTTTTTGCTCCACGATGTTTGTCAAGTGCAGTAAGTGTCACTTTCGACGAATAAACCAGGATAAACAACAATCATTAGTCACGGCATAACGAAAGTATTCAGGTGTTATTTATTCCCATAAACAAAAAGTTTCAAATTCTGGTTTTGTTCCGGGTACGCAAGTGTTTTTTTTTTGTTGAGTATTGTTTTTGTTTAATTGCTTTTTCCGATTTGCATTCAACTCCATCTTACAAGTGTATAATCCTTGTGCTCTTGACAATGTGGTAGCAATACACGTTGATGTAGTGAATTAATGACCACTTAGATGTGGATGTTGTGAGTGGTATGCTTACTGATGGAAGATATTGCTGCCTGATGTTATACTGCAGTTGCACACAAGTGCCTTGTTTCGATATTTTTTAACCTTGATGATATTATCTCTAATGTCATTAGATCAAAGGCTTGAAGAAAAGTAGAAGAAACATCCCAAAGAAATACAAAGATGGCTGTATGTATAAACAGTGCAATATAGATCGAAAGAACCTCGTGAAAAGCATGATGGTTCTGAATTATTGGAAATTGGATAATTGGAATATAAGAATGAGAACATCAACCAGAGTAAACGAGTGCAAGCGGTGCGTCATGGGATAGGACTTTTTTTTTGGGGCGGGGCATGTTTTGGATGTACAACTGAATGAGTTGTGAACTTGAAAACTAATATGACCGTTGCGATACCGTCAGGAGATAGAACGGCTCACCGCAATACTGGGCGTATTTACATAAGGACGAGCTACAAAATACAAGGAAATTGTTGTCAAAGTAAGATGAGTCGTGTGAGTATTAAAAATGTTTATGACACTAAAAAGTATCAGTATACTTTGAATAATCAACGAATCTAGTCCATACCGTTATAGCCAGTCATCAAGAAAGCTCATACAGTGAATACTGCATCAGAACGATGTGCATGAAAAACTCTGCATCGCCGGATAATTGCTCATAAATGTTTATGGACAACACACATGCAGAAATGATAGATTTCAATTGTACGCAGTATGTGTGACAACACTACGATTTTCCGCAAAAATCAAGACAAAAGCTATCCTACCATGTAAGGTCAATCCAGGTACGAATATCTCCATACATGTCAGTACTCAGCTACTGGCATCAACATACTCGTATCCATTGGTATAATATCTTCCTGGTAAACTTTTGTTCAGATGTACAAACTGTTTTTGTTTTTGTTTTTTTGTTTCCTTTTCTTTCGCTTTCCAATTACTTACAAAGAACTTATTTTTACTAACGTGTTACTATATTTTTACAATTGGTTATTGCCATTTTTTCAAATACACATCAATTTTTTCCACAGGCTCAAAAATCTTTCAAGATCAAACAAAGATTGGCTAAAGCTCAAAAACAAAACAGACCATTGCCTCAATGGGTCAGATTGAGAACTGGTAACACTATCAGATACAACGCCAAAAGAAGACACTGGAGAAGAACAAAGTTGGGTTTGTAATCTTTGATATCAAGAAACTATTGTTACATGACATTTTTTTCCTCTCTTATCAAGCATACATATACATATATAAATGATTTAACCTGACTTCTAGTCCACAAACGCTTCATTTATTCTATTTTATTTTATGTAGATGCGTGACCTGCCTTTGGGTCGCAGCTTATAGAAACACACCATAACGTTTTGTGTTTTGTATAATTATAAACAAAAATTAAAATAAAAATAAAAACAAAAAAAAGCAACAGAAATGATCACAACTTGCTTGCTCATGACTATTTCTGTTGTGGTTTGGTAAGAAGAATACCACGGCAAGAGACACGGATGAATTGTAAGATACAAATCAGAGATGTTATTAACGTTCAAATACACTGAAATCATAAACACTCGGGATATTAACCCAAACGTTTTCAGATACTATCTAGCTTTGAAAATGTGTTCGAATACTCATCATATATGTATATTCTCCGTGCTTTACGAAAAAAACCAATTCATTTTGGCTGTTGTAAATGCAAAACTGTTTCAGCCAACTGAAGAAAAAAACGCTCTTACACGCTGCCCCCAAAATCACAAATGAACTGCAAACAACGCCAATCGACCTCGATTGGCTCACAAAAAGAAAGTTGCTTTCACAGGTGTTTCTTGGTTGCTTTTGTGTGAGTATGTCTTTTTCCTTTTGGAAGTGGACACTAATTGTTGAAGTAAAAGCAGGCAAAGCTGAAAACAAAAGTTTTTTCAAATAATCAAACACAACACCTCAGGAACAAAACCTATAAGAAAATGGGTATTTGTACTGCTCTGACATATCACGTGCAGAGTTAAAATTGAAAGGGCATTTTTTGAGCACAAGCGGTTGGAGTAATGCCGCCAACCTCAGTTCCACAAGACTCTGTGTTGAGCGATATTAAAAAGACAGTTCAGCCGTCTTACAACGAAGATCAAACTTGAAGTTTAAAAAAAAAATATATATAATCCTAGGTTTAAAATAATTGGTTCCAGCATCTCACATGAAAAAATCAGGTTTAGGTCCAAAATGGTCTTCATGAATGGTGGCTCCGCTTTGTTTTGTCATTTCCACGTATTCGCACTCTTCTGTTTTCAAAAGATCATCGGCAGAAGGTCTCAAGCGATAGTCCGGCTCAATCATCCACTTGACAATCTTGTTCAAGCTTTGTCCATCGATCAAAAACTTCGGCACCCATGCTGGAACTTTTGTGCCCGTTTGCGATTCCAGCTCCTGGAGTTTACTTTGACCTAAATAATTTGATGCCGACGACAACTGTGTGATTTTAGACAGTTTTGTAGAAAAAATAGCGCTTGTTGTGTTTGTTGTTGTGTTGGAGAACTCGGACTGAATATCTGTGGAAGACAACTTTCCGGCATCGCTCAGATCTCCAGATCTCAGTTTATGCCACGCAGTACCGTTATCTGGTAAACAAACGTTGCATGCAATCTCAACAATCATCAACCCCAACGAAAAAATGTCTGCTCTGAAATCATAGATCCCCTCGGAGATAATCTCGGGAGCAATGTACTCTCTATCACCTTCGTTTTCAAATGCTTTGCTTTCTAGAGGCAGCTTGGTAGACATCCCAAAATCCCCAATCTTCAAACACCCTTCAAAAGTAACAAAAACATTACAAGGTTTGATGTCCAAGTGCACGATTTTGCAAACTTCATGCAAAAAACGCAACCCTTGAGCAATTTCAACAATAATCTTCCAAACCCTCCAGTCCTCCAGTCTCGTTTTTTTGTCAATGACATTTGTTTGGATGAAATCGTCTAGTGTTCCGTTTTCATAATACTCGGAAACAATAAAGAAATTACTGGAATGTTTCCAGGATGTGATGAAATCAAACACGTATTCTTTTCCTTCCACTATTTGCCTTTCATTAACCAGGTTTTGCTGCAAAACATTCTCGCGACTACCAACATGTTCACGCTTCACTTCTTCGTAATCACCTCCATCAAATGAAGAAATCCATTTTGCATTTTCCCCAGTTTTCGTGATGATTGCTTTTTGCTTTTGTTCTTGGATGAATTGTAAAACGCTTATTTCATTCAAAACAATATGTTTCATCGTACTTTTTGGAACAATACACTTGACAGCAAAAAAATTTCTATTTTGACCATCCTTCACTTTGTAAACTGTGGAAAATGCTCCTTGGCCCATAAGCTCAACATGAGAAAATTTGGTCAGCAAGTACGAAGCTTCGCTTTTGGATTCGTTGTTGTACAACGACCCGAGCCCAACAAAATTGTTTCCTGAAGCATCTCTTTGAGAGTTCAATCTCAGCGGCGAATCAAATCCAATTTCATGATAATCTAGTTTACTATCGTGCATCAAAGAGGTTTGGTGACCGGCACGCACATTGTAATCTGGCTGATGATTGTCATATTGTGATTTGAAAATTGTCTTTCCCGTTTGTTGCGGGGCGTTGTCGTAGTTGTTTGTGTACGAATGGTGGTGGACCCATTCTTTTGAAGTCGTGTTTGGTAAGGGCGGTAAAAGTCCTGTTTGATTAGCTTGTTGTTGCTGAGGAGTGTTTCTCAACTTGTTGATTCTTTTAGTTGGCGTTTGAATAGGAGAACTATTGTTAAACAATGACTCTGTAGCACTTTCTGTTGTTCCATACAAATCATCTTTGAATTTTTGCAAAGTGTTTGACAGCTCATTATTATTCAATACTGTGGACTGTCTGTTCATTTTCTTGGTTCCAGAATTTGAACTATTGAAAGGCGTTCTCATAACAACTCTACTGCTGGATTTCACTCTATGTTGTTGTTGTTGTTGTTGTTGTTGCATTTTCATTGGAGAAGTTGCAAACAAGTTCATATCGTCATCATGAAAATTATCGTAACCGGAAAAAATATTTCCGCTTTGACAAGGGTCTGTGATTGTATTTTCTTGTATGGTGAAAGTGGAATGCTTTGGGTGACCAGTTTTGGAGTCCAAGCGTTTATTGAAAGGTGTCTCGCCAAAATCTTGATGTGAAACATTTTGCTTTTGCCATGTTGCTTTGTTTAAAAAGGGCAGTTTCTTCATTGGTGTATTGGGAAAGACTGAGGAGTTTTCATTACTGACCCAATTCAAATTTTTCTCGTTGTGAGCATTAGTTTTCTTTAGTTTTGAGACCAGGCCTTGTGATGCAAATGCCGATTGATCTGGTTTGGCATTGATAAAAGACAATTTGTTTCCCGGGTCTTGTTCTGATTTTTTCCTTATTTTGGCAGCGTGTTGTTGATGTACACTCGAACCTGGATTGGATGAATTTATTTTAGAAAAATATTCCGAATAAGTGTTTGGATTGCGCCCTTCATCAAGTGAACTGTAATCTTTTATTCTGTGTCCATTTTGCGATTGTTTAATAGGGCCTGGGTGTTGGTATTCAGAATCGCAGTCTTTGCCCAATGTTAACGAAAGCCCATTCCTATTTTTCAAAGTTTTATGTTTGGGTTTCTCCGAATTCCATTTTTTCAGCACATCGCTAATCTCTTTTTGACTTTTCAACTTTTCCTCCGCCATAAAATTTGACAGCTTCAGTGCTTTTCTTTTCACTGAGAAATCTTTATCTTCCTCTTCTTCTTCAACTTCATATTCTTCCTCTTCCTCTTCCTCTTCCTCTTCTTCTTCTTCTTCAAATGGTATTTGCTTGTCATGCTGATGATGATGGTGATGGTGTCGCTGGTCTTGTTCTGTTGAGTTACTCGTATTCTGAGTGTAATCATTAAAAGGACTCCAAGTTGCTATTTTTTCATTGATAGAATGGTGTTTTTGTTCTATATCATTTGAAGTCACCAAAATATCGGGACTTGGTGGTCTTGATGACAAAGACAAATTCAAATGGCCAACACTTCTTGTGATACCAACCGAATTGCTATCAAACAAATTGTCACAAAACATTCTTTTACTTCTTGTTGTGTTGGAAGACGATATAAGAAAAGCCAATCCAAAAGCACCTTGTTTTGAGCTTCCGCTATTTGTTCTTGCCCTATTTTGTACCGCACTGCCAAATTCTTGAGGAACCATGTAAAACGGAGTGCTCGCTTCGTCATCTAGCATATAATCTTCGTCATCGTCCAAGAAAAGCTCTTGAGCTTCAATCCGATTGTCCATGCTCTGGTGTGGTGTGAATGTTAAGTTGTTGTTGCTGGTAGAAGTGTTACTAAAAGTGTTTGTTTGGCATCCACTCGCTGCAGACCCCTTGCGCTTTTTAGCATCAGCAGTGGGACTTGTTACAAAAATGTTTGTTGCTGACATCTCAGTTCAACTTTGGTGTTTTCTTTTTTGTTTTTTTTTTTTTGTTTTTTGGTTACAGCTAGGAAAGTAGCTATTTGTAAACTGTCTTTGGAGAAAGTGTTTAGCCTTTGTTTCCTCTGTTTTATTGAATTTGTGGTTATGGTGACTTTTATTATGTTATTGGTGTCTTTGTTTTAGTCTCTCGAGCAATTCTAGCTCAAAGTCGAAATGCAAAGACTTTATGATTTAAAATGAATAGAATTCAATAATTTGTTCAATGACCCTTTGGCCAAATTGTGTAAATAATGGGAAAAACACCAAGAGACGTAAACAAACAAATAAACAAAAGAAGCACGAAAAAACTTGTACATACACGTAACCTCCAAATGACTCTGACGTTCTTGATTGATAAACAACAACAACAACAACAACAACAACAACAACAACAAGTTGTGGAAAAGATCTTGCTCGACATGTCAGACGACGAAGCTGGAGAAAATCAAAAGTTTACGTTCGACACATTTCAAAAACGACAATCTGACTGCTTTTCCAAACAAAAAACAACACAAGCTGCATGACTTGACTTTGCATTGCGTTAATATAATTATTATTATTATTATTATTATTATTATTATTAATATGCTTTTTTCGAACCGGCATTCATCAACCGTTCCCAAAAGAAACCTATGATGACACGGCAGACATTAGAAAAGTATAGATTAAACCGTTTTAGGAAAAATAAAAAAAAGAATTGTTGGAAAAAAATAAAAAAAGATCTGCTATGACACAGATCACAACGCATAAAATAGACGTGAGGAGTTTTTGATGGTGTTTTTTTTTTTTCTATGCTCTTTTTGTTTGCAGACGGCGCTAATTTTATTTCCTATTTGAAATAAAAAAAAAAATTTGCTTTTTTCAAAACCGCAAGGCAAGCAAACCTAATTAGGATACATAATTCTTAAGATAATAGGCTAAGATGCAAGAAGAAAAAAAACAGCAACCTCACGTGATAAGATTGAAGCTCTGTTTTTTTCTTTTTTACATTCTTAGCACACATTGATTTTTTAATCAAAAAGTATGTTTGCTGAAGTATGTTCCTTGTAGTTTTCAATGAATCAGATTGACTTAGGAAAAAAAGAGGAAAGAGGAAGACATGGGAGGAAAACATGGGAGGAAAACATGGGAGGAATGCCCGAAAGGAAGACTGGAACTTTAAGGCATTACAATCCACACACAACTACGTGTATTTTTTGACAATGAATTTAGAGACATAAACTGCATGGCGGTTAATTAATGGGTCTTTTGGCATAAAACAAAGTTAAGACTTATGTGGTGCCTCGGTGTTAATTGCATTTGCGGTTTTCCTAACCGGAAGCTTGCGTTGGTGTGGGACTCACAAACAAATTGAAGAGATGGCCTGGCAGAATGCAAATCCACTGGTGCCATTTCTAAGTTTCCAACAAAACAAACCCCGTGATAATTTGTGTTTAATTAATGCAAAGTCCAACATGTTACCCGGTGCGCGTGGATTTTTTTTGCAGATCACACCTTTTTTTTTGTTTTTTTGCCGTTATTTTCTCTCTATACATGGCTTTCGGAATAACAAACAATCTCCGGAACGGACAACAGGTGGGATAAAAATTCCAGAGCTAAGTCAACTAGATTGTATTTTTTTTTTTTTGAGGTGTTTTTGTTCAAACTAATTTGGAAAACATGGGTTCATTAATTCCATGTTTGTAAGTATGTCAACACTTTCGACAATTAACGAGAAAGTTAAACTATTTACAAGCTTCCCAAGCATATATACTTTTCTTCAAGAAAGAAAAACAAAGGAGCAACAACGCCAACTAAGCAAAATAAGCTACTGGTGAGCAACAACATGAGTCAAACAGCACCAATAACAGACGACAAAACCACATACGCCGACACCATTCTTTTTGAAAAATCTGCCAAAGACTCTTGTGAGATTGTGCGTTACAGATTGTCTGAAGCAAAAATTGTCAACGAACAATTCCAAAACTTGTTTAATGAAATAGCACTCCTTAAAAAATCATATGCCAACCAATTGAGAAAAGTGATTGCTGAAAATGAAAATTTAAGACAAAACATTGCCAACCAATTGTTGTCCAAGCAAGTTTTGTCGCAAGAAGAGTTGGCATCTTTAAGAGGGTTCAATTCTTTAGGAACGGATGTCCCAAAAATTCACAGTGATTTAATTGAAAGCTTGAAAATCGACTTGCAAAATAACGTGAATTTGATGAAAACTTTGCAAAATGAAGTCATTCCTGCTATTAGTAATTTCAATGCAAACGATACGCAATGGAATGAAACCAAACGTTTGCATTCAAAAGTATCCAAATCTGTTGGAACCACTTCTACTAATGTGTCATGGGAATCAACAGGTCCCTTGTTGTTCCAAATGTTCGAAACAACAGATTACGAAAGATTGCAATTTCTAAAATCGATTTTGTTAGAGGTTGGATTGTTAAGCAGAACAAACTCAGATCAAAAATTGCAGAAAGACTTGACCGTTTTGAAAAGTATTGACAGTTTGAACGCAAATAATGAAATCAAAAGATTTGCTAATGAAGTAGCCAACTATCAATTCCATTTTACTGGCCCAAAACACCAGGAACAACAACAACAACAACAACAACAACAACAACAACAAGGTGCAAACAAACAAAAGAATGAAAAGGATGCGAAAACTCTAAGACACACTTCTAGTACCACCGTTTTGAAACACGATTTGATGAATGACATTTTCACTGGTTCGAAAAACAAGCACTCTGAAAGTGACTCTGGTTCAAAGAAAACTGGTAGTAAATTGAAAAGCAAGTTTGGCTCCGTTTTTGGAAGAAGAAAAAAGGATGAGAATAAACAAAAAAATGCAAGTAACAACAATACTTCCAAGTTTTCCACAAGCAACAACTCAGCTTCGTCTTCAAGAGCTTCTTTATCTTCAGCTGCAAGAGCAAACTTTGTGGAAACATCTGCACACTCGGTGTCTTCTACCCCATCTTCTGCTAGAACACCAGATCCTCATGCCAATAACTATTCCCAATGGAAAGCCAGAAATCCAAGTGTTTCCAACCCCGTGAGAAATAGTCGTGCCAGTACTTTTGTTTCTACCTCTGACACCATGCATCAAAATGTATCCTCACAAGGCGAACAACATTCTGTTGTGACCCAAACTTCTCAAAGCAGTGAGGATATTTATGCTCCTTCATCTGCTAAGCAGTTGGCACCCCAACATTTTGAACCACAGACTTTGCCACAAAATATGCCGGCAATGCAACCACAACAACAGTACCAACCACAACAACAACAACACCAACCACAACAACAGTACCAACCACAACAACAGTACCAACCACAACAACAGTACCAACCACAACAACAGTA
>ERZ794936.952-NODE-952-length-10394-cov-2.355450_pt1 | contig 10394 bp, 6 predicted proteins | sample MGYA00511083_ERZ794936 | MGnify/ENA primary metagenome ERZ794936 (study PRJEB30137, sample SAMN04331409) | food metagenome | isolation source: Y2 must sample point D1 replicate A | place: Australia: South Australia | collected 2014 ... | reverse complement strand
AGACAGGCATGTAAAGCTTCTGGAACGTATTGACCACCAAACTCACCAAACCTGCTTGGGTGCTTGTGAATTTCATTGAATCTGTTTAAAAGAGCAACTGTCTGTTTTGCTTCTTCAATGGAAGTTGTCTGCAACTTGTAGTATTCGTCCTTCGTTAAAACTTTATGTTTTTGGCCAGCCAAGATGCCTTCAACGTATTCCTTAGCTACGTTGTAAGCAGTACCCTTTGGTGCTTCACCGCACAATGTGACAATTTTTGAGCCAATGACCACACCATCTGATAGAGAGCCAACGTCTTTGAAATGCTCTCTAGTCGATACACCAAATCCGACAGCCAGAGGTGTATCTCCGGTGTATTTACGTACTCTGGTAACCAACTGCCCCAAATCACTGGCAACAGAAGTCTGAGCGCCAGTAGTACCCATTCTCGAGACAACATAAACGAAAGAATCTGCGATTTCTGACAGTAATTCCAAACGTTCATCAGTGGTAGATGGCGCAACCAATGGGATCAAACTTAGGCCAGACTCTCTTACATAGTTTCTGACCTTGAGTGCTTCTTCAGGTGGCAAATCCACAATGATGAATCCGTTAACGCCAGCAATAGCGGCGTCTTTGATAAATTGCTCTTCGCCGTAGTTCAAAACTGGATTGTAGTAACCCATAAGGATAATAGGAACCGTGACACCTGATTCTCTGGCTTGACGCACTAGATCTAAAGTTTGCTTCAATGTGACACCGTTTTGCAATGCAACAGTGTTGGACACCTGGATAGTAGGACCATCTGCAATTGGATCAGAGAATGGCATACCCAATTCAATGACATCGACACCACCATCTTGAAAACCTTTCAGAATTGGGATAGTGTCATCGACCGTAGGATAACCTGCCGTCATAAAAGTGACTAGCGCATGACGACCTTCACTCTTGGCATCTGCGAACGTCTGTCTCAGCTGTTTCGACATTTTTATCAATTCTTTAGTTGACAATTTCTAGTTTTGAAAGAAAGTACGAAAGCCAACCAAGTAAAACCTCGAATGAACCTTATTTGACGATAGTTGGGCTAAAGTAGATCAATTTATTGCCGATTAGAAAGAATTTCCAATTAGGTGACTCACTCAACCAAGTGAAAAATAATTCGATACGGCCCACCGTAAGCTTTAATGAGAATTATGACTATTCATCGATAAGTCTCTTGACAGGTCTGACTCTAACGCATGGCAATGGACGGTGTCCTCTGCCCAGAAACTCTCCGATTGATACTATAAGAACTGTCTGGGCAAACAGCTTTCTTACCTGCAGGTATTCCCCCTCGAGCGCTGTCAGGCCCCGCAATTGGTCATTTATTTAGACAACGAAGGATGACTATGAGTAGCTGGGCCTAATGGCAAACTCTCCAGGACCTGAGTAGTATTTCGTAGTCATTGTCTCTTTCTTGACTCTCAAGGAAGCTCCTCTCACTAAGCAATCATTCATTCCATCTCAATGCTAACCAAGTTGCGAAACGTTTGGTACTGTGTCATATCTCTATCTCTATATTATCTTGTTGTTGTGAAAGGGAAGAAAAAACAACTTTTCTGACTTGGCCTTATTAATATGGGCGAGACGAGCTCGGCGGCTAAAATCTTGCCTGATGAAAACTTACTCTTGAATTAACTATATGACGATCCTAGATTAATTAAAGCCCACTAAACTCCTCGCTTCGCAGTCATATCATGTCCATGTTTAGATTACCGAAATCCAGGTTGTTAAAGTCCAATGGATCAAATTCCTTCTTGTTCTGTTGTTGTTGCTGGTGAAGAGGGTCTCCAGTCATGCTCATACTCAAAATGTTTGCTGGAGTAATACTGTTTAGGTTCATTGGCTGCGATTGGGGCATTGTGCTGTTCTTAGTCGCAGAATTGTACTGTTGTCGCTGTTGCTGTTGTGGAGTTGGCTGCTGCTGCGACTGTTGTTGTGAGAAACCATAGTTGGGAGTATTCCCCAGTGGAGACATAAGATTCTGCATTGGCGTTCCCATCATATTGGTTGGTGGTACGCTGTTCACCATTTGCACGGGATTGGTCGCCGGCACTGAGCTTACCATATGAGCTGGCGGAGTAGGCGATGCCTGACTCTTAATGTGGCCGTTAGCTGCTACTGCTGCTGCAGCAGCGGTAGCAGCGGTTGTTTGAGGTTTCTTTGGCTGTCTTGGTTTCCTTGGCTTCTTGGCTGTTGTTGCATATGGAGTGGGTACAGCAGAGCCCATGGGAGTACTAGTTTGACTAACAGGAGTCCCATCGTTTGACCTGTTGGCTTTCTTATTGAGATTTGCGCCTACAATTGCATTATTTTGTGTCTGAGGGCTAGAGACAGAGTTGGATTGGGGTATTCTCAAGGTCTCTAACGGCTGGAATTTTTTGGTCCCATACTTTTCTGAGTATTCTGGTATAGTATCGAACAATGGGTGCAGCTTTCCAACGTCCTCTGACATGGTTTGTAGCTTATCGGAGAGGTCCAGCACTTTACTTCTTATCAGATTGGACTTTTCCATAGGTGTACTATTCTGCAGATCATCTATATTCGACATCGTATGCATGAAATCATTAAACTGTAATCTCATCGGAAGAATCGAATTCTGTGCATCCGTTATCGCCTTGTCCACTCTGTCCTTAGGATCATCACCGCCTGTCGCTAGTGATGTCTCCAATTCTTCCAGCTTCATGTCGGGAACAAGCAAATCAGAAATACCAGACATACTTGCAACAGCTCTCACACAGATCTTGAAGTGTGTCAAGGATAGTGATCCAGGCCTCTTGTTTGGTCTTGGCTTCTGAAGTCTTCAAGCTTATGGCTTAATTACACCTGAGCGTAACAAACGTTAGAAACGACAATATATACAAACTCTTGACCGCTATTACAACTACTACAAGTGATGAGATGAGGTTCTAATCCTGCTAACAGGGCTTCTTCTGATCGGATGCTTGGTTATCATCTAGGGAAGCTATCGTTTAGACCGCTTAAATACTATAATCTGGTCACCTCTTGGAGTGGTTGTAGTCTGATAATGTTGGGAGAGTTCTGACTGTGATAGTAAGCAGTGGAACCACTGCCGGAGAAGGAACTCAGAAGAGATTTGATTGTAACATTTACTGACTATCGTGAAGCATCTTTTTTGCATTTCCTTATAAGCTGGTGAATCTCTGAGGAATTGATATGCGAGAGATGACTCTGGCATCTTTGCGAGTAGTTCAAACCATCTACTTGGACAGCTGGTATGATTGTTAAAAATTAGCGACAAATCAAGCAATTTGCGTGTGTTGTCATCTATCTTATTTCGACTGCGAATTAGTGTCAGACATTTCCCCATGTCAAATTCATTGTGGGAGACGTGAAGGATATATATGTCTGCGTATTCTGCGTATTCTGCGCTGATCTCTTGTAAATGTGTGAAGATAAATTTCAGCACAATGTTTCCCAGCTTTCCGTAATCTTTCTTGATGAAATAGTACTCATACGACATTTGGTATACATCAAGCAAATCCCGTTGAAAGGATGGATCATCTTTGTTCTGCTCATATGCGCTGACAATGACTTCTCGAAGCTTTCTCAGTCCATGTTCTAGTTGTGAATCGTTGACATCTTCGTTCTTCAACCGATTCAGCAATTGATTTCTGGTCTTGGAAGATCTCAGCAATTCCTCTACACTGTTCGATGAAGACCGACTTAGCAATGCCCTGTCATTTAGAGGGTCATTGATGATCTTATCTCTAGCCGCAGTGGAGAATTTGTGTAACCTTCTTAACCTCTTAGACTCTTCCAACGAATCTTGATCTTTCATCTTCGACTCCTTGGCTTCAATAGTAGTGCACTCTTCTTGAAAGTTTAATACTCATCAAATTCACAGACAGAGCAATAAGCGCGGCATGTACATTACGGTAAGGCCCCCAGTGATACGTTCACAATTAAATCGACGACTGTTCTCTCACTCTCCTCTGAACATTCTTTTCTTTGGAAGTGATCAGTTCAGTATCCACTCTTTGAAGGGTATCAATGATTTAAGACAAGACGGATCGAAAGTGGGAAAACTACAGGTGATTGCTAGACCTCCAAAATGGTGTGGGAGGAAGAATTCGATTTTAAGGTATCCTCCAATCGTAAAGGCAGCTGAAGAACTAGGACTTTCATCGCCGTTACTATGTGATACTAATGCCGATTTAGTAAATCTACGCCAAGTTGTCAAGGATGGTCAATACAATATGATAATTGCAGTTTCATTCGGTAAGCTGATACCGGGAAAGCTGATCAATGACGTTTCATATGCCTTAAACGTCCACCCTTCTTTACTACCACGATACAAGGGCGCATCTCCGATCCAATATACCTTGTTAAATCGCGATGAAAAGACTGGTGTGACAGTTCAAACCTTGCATCCTTCTAAATTCGACCAAGGCTCGATAGTTGCCAGGACCAAACCACTGAACGTTGATCAATTACTCGCCAAGGGCATAACGAGTGAATTTGAAGACGATGTTCCTATCAAGACAGCCATCATGATGGATCAGCTCGGTATGGAAGGCTCGAATGTTCTCAAAGATGTGATCACGCACGGCTTATATCTCAGAGATTGCAACGAGACGACAGAGATCGAGCCAAGCTATGCTCCAAAAATTACCACAGAAATGAGACAGATTAATTGGGAATCTGATGAGCCTGAGTCCTTGTTAAACAAATTACAAGTTCTAGGGCCGATATTTACTCATAAACAAATAACCACCAGAGATGGGGTCACTGCTAAAAGAATACTATTTCATGATTTGAAGGTCGTTTCGCAGTGTCCTGATGACCTGAAGAAGCCTGGTGAATTTACGTTCGATGAGTCGAAAAGAAATCTTTACGTGAAGTGTAAAACAAATTGTGTTCAAGTGAACAGTATCCAATTTGAGGGATTCAAAGTAGATAATGCCAAGCAGTTCATGACAAGCTTGCGGAAGAGGTGTGGTCCAGAAATGGCCCAACAAAAGGTATTTTTATAAAGATATTAAGATCTTTCACATGAGCTGGCGCCATGAGTAAAACATCGCTAAAAAGTAAATTGCTTGGGAACCAATAGCCACACGCTGTTGAAAGCAGACCTGACGATAATTAAGCCCCAGATGATCTTATTTTTTATATTTTAAATATTGTTGGATATTTCTCAATAATTGGTTTATTACGGGGAAAATAAAGTCATTACCAGAATAGGTTTTATCGGAAACCTTCAAGAAAGGATAAGACTTAGGCAGGGATCATTAGCAGCTGTAAATACTAGCTTAATTTGCTTGTTCAATTGAGTCTCGTTTAATAGCTTGTGAGATTTTGGCTAGATGGAGAAGCCGGTGCTAGCTAAGGGAGAATTACAAAAGGATTCCTCAATTGTTGAAAAGAAGCCATTAGACGATAATGTCGAGAATCCCGCTTATGAGGAGATACCAATCTACAGAAGACTAATCTATGATTTTATTATTGGCCTATTGACTAACATTTTTGATTGTTTCTTTCGAGAGATCAGATCTCGAGGTGGGTTCAAAGTTCCCAGACAGTCTCCAGTTATATTCGTTGCTGCTCCTCATGCAAATCAATTCGTGGATCCAGTGATTCTGATGGGTCAGGTCAGGAAAGCGGTCAATAGACGTGTGTCTTTCTTGGTCGCTGAGAAATCTTTGAGGAGAAAAGCAGTTGGGTTCCTAGCACGCTGTTCGATGTCAATTGGTGTAGTGAGAGCCCAGGATAATTTGAAACCTGTGAGAGGTAAGATTACAGTGGATATAGAGAACCCACGCAAGCTAATTGGTCATGGTACGTTCTTTACAACTGATTGTAAGCCAAAGGGCCTGATAGGTCTACCAAAGTCCATGGGAAGTGTTGAAATCGATTCCATTGAGAGTGATACGGTAATGATAGTGCGCAAAGAATTTAAGATGGGTAAGAGTGAAGTGAAAAGTGCCCTGACAAAAGGTACGTCGTTCAAGTATGCTGACAAGGTTAACCAATCGCACGTTTATCACAAAGTTTTTGAACATTTGGCTCATAAACAATGTATTGGTATCTTTCCTGAGGGTGGTTCACATGATAGGACCGATCTTCTACCATTGAAGGCCGGCGTGGCTATCATGGCTCTGGGGTGCATGGAGAAACACCCAGAAGCCAATGTTAAGATTGTACCTTGTGGTATGAACTATTTCCACCCTCACAAATTCAGATCAAGAGCCGTCGTGGAGTTTGGCGACCCAATCGATATTCCTCTCGAATTGGTTGAAAAGTACAGAAATCCAGAGACAAATAGAGAAGCTGTGAAAGAAATGTTGGACACAATTTCCGAAGGTTTAAAAGCGGTGACCGTTACCTGTTCCGATTATGAGACTTTGATGGTTGTTCAGGCAATGAGAAGATTATATGCTGGTCAATTATCGTCAAGGTTGCCATTGCCAATGGTCGTTGAAATGAATAGAAGACTGGTAAAGGGATACCAAACCTACAGAGATGATCCAAAAATGATTGACCTGAAGAAAGACATTATGAGATACAATGCACAATTGCGCCATTACAATCTTCCTGACCATCTTGTTGAGACCGCCCGAATCAATTTTATAAGAAACCTTAGCTTGTTAATTTTCAGATCAGTCCGTCTTTTGGTTTCAGTGGTTTTAGCTTTACCTGGTATTATCATGTTTTCACCTGTCTTCATTGTCGCTAAGAAGATTTCTAGAAAAAAGGCTGTGGAAGCCCTTGCCGCCTCGAGCGTCAAGATCAAAGCTAACGATGTCATTGCGACTTGGAAAATATTGATTGGGATGGGATTCGCTCCTTTACTTTACATATTCTGGTCCGTTTTGATTACCTACCATTTCAGAAGCAGGTTTGCGCATAGATTCATCACTTTCTGCGTATCCTACATCTTATGTTGTGCGGTTACTTATTCGGCTTTAATTATTGGGGACATTGGAATGGACATTTTCAAATCTTTGAGACCATTGTATTATTCTATTACATCTCCACAAGGTTTGACGAGTTTACAGAAAGAGCGTAGAATTTTGGAGGAGAAAATTACTGAAGTGGTTAATACCTTCGGACCAGAACTATTCCCCGATTTTGATGCTGACTCACTACGTGAAGAATACATGGTAGATGAACAGGAAGAGGACAGAAAGACAGCCGAACTGAAGAGAAGAAGGTTATTAAGAAAGAAGAAGGACAGAAAGGTGGAAAGTGCAACGCAAGCTCCAAGGTCAATTGATGAAGAACCCGAATTAGGTGTTGATCACACAGAATCAGATGCCGTTTCACTTGTTAACAGCGACAACTCTTTGTCTAACATCCCTCTATTTTCAGGCGGAAGGTCTGAAACATCCTTATCATCGTACATGTCTGGAGGAGAATCATCAGGCTCTGAGTTCATGGTTGAAGAAAATGTGCCATCTAAAGATGGTCTAGCTGATAAGATTGCTCAAGCCGTTTGGGAAAAAAGGACCATAACCGATTCCAATGATGAGGATAAGAAGAAAGCTTAAAAGCATCTTGAAATCGAAAATACTGGACAGTTTCTTTGCTCAAATTCTTAATAAATACATATAATATAGATGTTGACTAAAATGAAAGTGATACAAAATAATTACTACAAATAATTACTACTACAAATGATGTTAGAACATGAAAACCAAAAATAATAACCATACAATATTAAAAACTGCTCCAGTTCCAATCTGCTGGAACAGAGCCCACAACGCTCCCTATTACATCACCTTTATCATTAGGAGCACTGTCACCATTAGAATCTTGCTCGACGTTTATTGCTTCAGGGCTACGAGGCGATTGATTGGATTGAGAAGCTCTGATACTTGCATTGGGAACATTACCTTTTGCCAGCTGTTTGGTTAACTTCTTACTCTTCACATCTGGGTTTTTGACCATGCTTTCGTAGTCCCCCAGGCAATTGTCACAAATCTTAGACAGAGTACCCACACCTCCACCACCAATAATGAACTCGGCATTGGAATTCAGGTACAACCAGTGAGCTAAATGCTGTTGACAAAAAATATCACCACAATGCCGGCAATGATGTTTCCTCTCAAGGAATGTGAAAATTTTATGACAGTAATGACATGAACTGCGCTTAGAATCCGGTAACCAATGTTCTCGTGTCGGTGGTGCGGGGGCTTCTAAACCTATCGATTCTGGATTTATGTGGTCATTGCCAGCAAAGAAGAAAGAACTTATATGCCTCTTACAAGACTCTAAAATGGAAGAATGGGTTGAGTTAATACTTGCCTGCGAAGAACCAGACTGATTTCTTCTGGGATTAAAATTCTGAGTACCCGAAGTCAAAGTGTGCTGCGGCGAGGCAGGCCTCACCACGTCGTTCATGGTAATATTGGTCTCGGAAACATCCCGTAACACTGCAGGCATATACAAAGGCTTCTTGGGATTGCTAATCTGTTTCACAAATCGCTTGTTATTCAAGTTTGAAGTTGACATCATGCTGGAATTTGGCTGACGAATTACATCCAAGGAGTGTTTCCTGACAGCAGCGGGCGGTCGAGCCAAACTGTTCATGGGAACCTTGTTGGCATAAGCACTCGGGTTGAGTGAAGAGGAATCCAACATCACTTTCTTGTTCCCAAACTTCAAGTGGGTCATGGACCCTCCATAATTGGTAAAACTATCCTCCGCAGTATCCTGCACACCTTCATCAACCAGATCTTTCCCAGTTGGAGCCTCAGAACTCGCGCTTGCCTGTTCGTTAAAACTACTTTTTCCCATGTTGAGTTTCCCGTTTGTTTTGAAGTTAGACAGCTTCCGTAGCGCCTGTGTAGTGAGCCTTTTTTGAGATTCTGCATCCTCATCATGGTCCTCGTAATCTATCGCTTCTAAGGGCACGGCTATATTCTTGACCCCTGTGGCATTTTCCTTTAGCAGCGAACTCTTACTGGGCCTTCGTTGTGGTACGACCGACGAAGATTCCAAATCCTGCCTCTTGTCGTCCGTGAAGGGCAACTGCAAACCAATCTCATTTTCCGAACTGCTCCTACGGAACATCATCGCTGTACTAGCCGATGTAGCTGCACCATTTGATCCATTGTGCGCATTGTTAGACGTTATCCCCTTCCTTCGTATCGAAGACAACGCCGGAGATTGGATCTGTTGGTTAAAATTCGTGATACTAACGCCAGACGTCTCTTGTTCCCCATTCTGTTGCTGCTGTTGATGCTACTGTTGCTGCTGCTGATTATTTTGCGCATTATTCTGATGCAACAACGATCTCAACGATATGCTACTCAACACACTTTGAGCAGACTGAGTCCTGGCTCTATGTGGAATAACTTTCTGTTTCTCAAAAGTTATCGTGGAGATAGACCGATTACTATTCCCATTACTGTTAGAAGAATAAGTTGAATTAGGCGAAGAGTGTAAACTACTCTTTTTCCTCAGCAAAGAGGGTTTCTTATACCGCACAACCTCCACATCGGTACCCTCTTCCTCCTCTTTAATCGCCGGAGTTTTATCGTTAAACCTTGTTCCAGTCTCAACCTCATGCATCTGAGGCTGCACTGGAGTATCACTCGCCTGACTATGCACACTGCTCATCCTTCGTGTGCTATATAGTCCTGTTGATATTTCCCCCAAAGTTTCTCTTTGACCAAAATCTCACAAACACTCTAAATCCACTCCCTTTCCACACACAAGCTCTCTTCTCACTTGTAAACGCCTCCTATTGCAACCAGCCAGCCAGTTACTCTTCCGTTTATCACTCACAACCTCTTAAAAAAAGCTTTGAAAACAGTTCTTTAACACAAACACCAATAGCAGATCCTGATCCCACTACTAGCACTCCTCGCCAGCCCAAACCAGACCTGTAACAACCTACAGAGGCTTTTCTTTGAGGCTGCTTATCTATCTTTCAAATTTTAGTCGGTTCTCGAGACCTCTTCGCTTAGAAACTTCGCTACCCGGCTGAATTTTCCTTCACCAATTCTGGAAGAGCCAGCTAATTGAAGAGAATTGAAGCCACTTAAAGCGTTGTTGAAGATGATTACTGGTGGTTTAGCAGGTCAATTAGCAGTGCGAAGCGAGTACGAGTCGCTATGAGTGTGCACAAAAACGATGGAGTTCGCGGGGTGATTTTACCGTGGGTTCAGACGCTACTAACGGTGACGATTTTCGTTGCGATGTTCGGAGCTGCTATCTCGTCAAGATTGTTCTCTGTGATCCGTTTTGAATCTATTATTCACGAGTTTGATCCGTGGTTCAATTTCAGGGCTACAAAGTACCTTGTTTCACACTCTTTTCTGGAGTTTCTAAACTGGTTTGATGATAGAACGTGGTATCCTTTGGGTAGAGTCACTGGTGGAACTCTTTATCCTGGTTTGATGACTACT